>ENA-ORXM01004253-ORXM01004253.1-marine-metagenome-genome-assembly--contig:-NODE-4253-length-12864-cov-15.431141_pt1 | contig 12864 bp, 10 predicted proteins | sample MGYA00237867_ERZ511480 | MGnify/ENA primary metagenome ERZ511480 (study PRJEB26309, sample SAMN06266103) | marine metagenome | isolation source: Algal blade | place: United Kingdom:Sidmouth, United... | reverse complement strand
GCAGTCATCAAAGATCCAAGTACTGACAAAGCCATTTTAAAAGAATATTTAGAAACCGTCGTCAAAGAAAGAACAGGCTGGAAAGACTTGTATAGAGCTTGTAAAGAAGTCATGTAGTTTTTGTGGTTTATGTGGTTTTTGTAGTTTAAGTAGTTCGCTATACTGCTTGACAGAAAGCTCTCTCAAAAAAATCTATGCAATTCAATAAATCCATAAAAATCCGTGATTCAAGGCTTCGTGGTTTGGCTCATTTTTGTAGAGACTGATTAACAAATTTACTGATTTACTGATTCACTGATTCACTGATTACTAAAAAGGAGCGAAAGGTAAAATACTTCGTCGTCACGTCAAGTCCTGCTATCCGTTCTTATGGCAAAAGGAATAACCAAAAAATACGAGAGAACCCCAACCACTTAAACGACTAAAACCACAAAAACTACTTAAACTATTTTGCCATACCACTGCTATCAGGGCTATTCTAAACGGTCTCTATCCCTACCAAAGAAAAAAAGCAAAGGAACTATCTATAGCAATCCTATTTGAAAATAGAAAAAGTGTTTGACCGCAGATTTTTCGCAAAGGTCACAGAGACATTGGTTGCTGTTGAGCTTTGCGCTTCTTTGCGTTAAAATTCTTTGCGCTCTTTGCGTGAAATAAAATTCCTGAACCGAATTAGGGTTGCTATATAAAAGAGGAATGTTAAAAAAACAATCTCTATTCTCTCAGCGAAGCAATCTATTATAAAAAATAAAAAACTATGAAAAAAGCAGCCTTAGCACGAGGAACACGGGATTTTGGCCCCGAACAACTCGCCAAAAGACAATACATCATCAACACCATCAAAGAAGTTTACGAACTCTACGGATTTCAGCCACTCGAAACACCTGCCATCGAAAATTTATCTACTTTAACAGGTAAATATGGCGATGAAGGCGACCAACTCCTATTCAAAATTCTAAATTCAGGCGATTACCTCAAAAAGACGGATACCAATATGTTGGTACAACGGGATTTCAAAAAAATTATGCCTGTTATCGCTGAAAAAGGACTACGGTACGACCTCACCGTTCCCTTCGCCCGTTACGTCGTTATGAATCGAAATGACCTATCCTTCCCATTCAAACGCTACCAAATTCAGCCCGTTTGGAGAGCAGACAGACCCCAAAAAGGACGCTACCGAGAATTTTACCAATGTGACGCTGATGTCATCGGAAGCAACAGCCTTTTAAACGAAGTAGAACTCATTCAAATCATTGATATGGTCTATAAAAAATTAGGACTACTCTCCAACATCTCCATCAAACTCAACAATCGAAAAATCTTACAAGGCATTATAAAAGTCATTCATACTGCCGATCAATCCATCAACAAATCGGACAAAATCGGCTTAGAAAAAGTTTTTGATGCTGACGATAAATTTACTGTCATCACTGTTGCCATTGACAAATTAGACAAAATCGGCTTAAAGGGCGTAAATGCAGAATTAGCCAATAGAGGGATAAGCGAAGAAAGCATCAATCAATTAGCGACCTTCTTAAACTTTGAAGGCAATGTACAAGAGACGCTCGCTTTCCTTAAAGAAAAATTAGCCGATTCAGCAATTGGACTCAAAGGTGTTGAAGAAATGTCCACGATACTCCAATATTTAGATACCGATAAAATGCCCATTAAATTAGACATTTCTTTAGCAAGAGGATTGAGCTATTATACAGGAACGATTTTGGAGGTTGTACCACTTGGAACGGAAATGAAAGGCAGTATTAATGGCGGTGGACGTTATGATGATTTAACGAGTGTCTTTGGCTTAAAGGGCGTATCAGGTGTCGGCTTTTCTTTTGGTTTAGACCGCATTTATGACGTAATGGAAGAACTGGATTTGTTCAAAGAAATTACGACGAATAAAACAAAAGCTCTTTTCATTAATTTTGATAAAGAGTGCCAAGCTTATACTTTTCCATTGGTTACTAATTTACGCAAAGAAGGCATCAATGTAGAGATATTTCCAGAGCCTGCTGCCAATGGTAAAAAGCTAAAACGACAAATGAATTATGCGAATAAAAAGAATATTCCTTATGTCATTCTGACGGGTTCTACTGAAAAAGAAAGCGGTCTTTTTTCGTTTAAAACAATGGAAACGGGGGAACAAGAAACATTGACGATTGAAGCCATTACAGAACGTTTGAAGTAGAGAACGATTTCCTATAGTGCTATTTAAAAATATCTTTTTTCACGCAAAGTCCGCAAAGTTTTTCGCAAAGTCCGCAAAGAAACTGTATTATGTTGAACTTTTTGTTTCTTTGTGAGAAATAGAAACAAACCTTCTTTTAGCAGTTGAGACCATAACGAACTAGCCCCGATAGTAATGGAAATACCAAAGAGCGTTCGCTGAAAAATTTTGCTTGGCTTGGTATTGTAATGGATAGTGGGCCTTTCCGTTACGACGAAGCAATTGACCGTTCGCTCCAAAAAAAGAAATTAATCTAAAGACATAGATTTTGATTACCAAATTGGTTTCTATAGAGACTAATTTCCTAATTTACCAATACACTAATAGACTATAAAATTATGAAAAAATACCAAATCAGTTCCAATCATTTAACCATTGACACCTTAAAAAAAATAATACAGGAAACTGATTGTAAAGTGATTTTGAGTAAAGATGCAAAAAAAAGAATCAAAGATTGTCGCAACTATTTGGACAAAAAAATTAAAAATACTAACATTGCTTATTACGGAATTAATACAGGTTTTGGGGATTTTTGCAATGTTGTCATTCCCCAAAAACAATTAGAACAACTCCAAAAAAATCTACTGGTTTCTCACGCAGTTGGCTTAGGAGAAGAAGTTCCACCCGACATCGTTCGCCTAATGCTTTTGCTCAAAGTACAATCTTTGTCTTATGGTCATTCTGGTGTAACCCCTAAAACTGCATTGCGTTTATTAGACCTTTATAATAATGATTGTTTGCCCGTTGTTTTTCAACAAGGTTCGTTGGGCGCATCTGGAGACTTGGCACCTTTATCACATTTATGCCTTCCTTTAATTGGCGAAGGCGAAGTGTATTTTAAAGGCAAAAAAATAAAAGCAGCTACCGCCTTAAAAAAGTTAGATTTAAAACCTTTCAAATTACAATCCAAAGAAGGACTTTCCCTAATCAATGGCACACAATTTATGGGTGCTTTTGGGGTCGGCATTTTAATCAAGGCACAACATTTATTAAAAACGGCAGAACTTATTAGCTGTTTGAGTTTAGAAGCTTTTGATGGACGAACAGAACCCTTTACCGACTGCATTCATCAAATCAGAAAACAAACAGGACAAATTGAAACTGCCGCACGTATTCGGAAATACTTAGAAGGCAGCGAAATTCACAAGCGCACAAAAAGACAAGTACAAGATCCTTATTCGTTTAGATGTATTCCACAAGTACATGGCGCAAGTCGAGACGTAATTGATTTTGCAACAGACATTTTTACAAAAGAAATAAATGCAGTAACAGACAATCCCAATATTTTCCCAGAAAAAGACTTGATGCTATCAGGTGGAAACTTTCACGGACAACCCTTAGCGATGGCGTTGGATTACCTCGCAATAGCCCTGGCAGAATTGGGCAATATTTCAGAAAGGCGTCTATATCTTTTATTGGCGAGTCACGGCGGATTGCCTCCCTTCTTAACGGAAAAAGGCGGTTTGAATTCGGGCTTAATGATGCCACAATATACGGCAGCAGCCTTAGTCAGTCAAAACAAACAACTTTGTACACCCGCTTCTATTGATTCGATTCCTTCTTCCAATGGACGGGAAGACCATGTAAGTATGGGCGCAAATGCTGCGACCAAATGCTACAAAGTTGTCGAAAATGTAGAAAAAATCTTGGGTATTGAATTATTAGCAGCAGGACAAGCGATGCATTTTAGAAAAGATTTTAAAATTTCTAAAGTATTGCAATCATGTTTAGAAGCGTATCACCAAAAAGTCTCCTATATTGACGAAGATCGTTTGTTACAAAAAGACATGTTACATGCTATTAGTTTCATTCAATCAGATATGGCAGGTTTTTTGTTATAACTAAGTATATCGTCTTTTTTTATATAACTAATTGATAAACAACAGACGACATTTACAGAAATACTTTGCGAAAATTCACTAATAGCATAAATATTTTCATTGACTTTGTGTATTTTTGCAGACTTATGGAATATTAAAGAGAAATTTTATCATTCCTAAACAAACCAATCTCAAAACAATTTGACCAAAAATATGGCTAAAGCACATTTAAAAATTGGCAAGAAAGAAATTGAATTGCCTATTATCAAAGGAACAGAGAACGAAAAAGGTCTTGATATTTCAAGATTAAGAGCAGAATCAGGTGGTGTTGTAACGTTAGATACGGGTTACAAAAACACAGGAGCTACAACAAGTGCAATTACCTTCTTAGATGGAGAAAAAGGAATTCTTCGTTATAGAGGTTATCCCATTGAGCAGTTGGCTGAAAAATCAAACTTCTTGGAAGTAGCTTACCTACTTATTCATGGAGAGTTACCAACCAAACAAGAATTTTCGACGTTCAACAGTGAAATTACCAACCACACATTGGTTCACGAAGACATCAAAAAATTCTTAGATGCCTATCCTGAGCGTACACACCCAATGGGTCAATTGTGTGCTTTAATCTGTTCTTTGTCTGCCTTCTATCCCGATTCTCTTGATCCAAATAGAAGCGACGATGAAGTAAACAGCACGGTTGTCCGCCTTATCGCCAAAATGCCTACCTTGGTTTCTTGGATTTATAAGCGTTCTATGGGACACCCTGTAATGTATCCTGACAATTCATTGGGTTATGCAGACAACTTCCTCAAAATGTTCTTTGGAGTTCCAACAGAAGATTACGAAGTTGATCCTGTTATTGCCAATGCCATCGACAAATTGTTGATTTTACACGCAGATCACGAGCAAAATTGTTCAACATCTACCGTTCGTATTGTCGGCTCTTCTCACGCATCTTTATACGCTTCTATCTCCGCAGGTGTTTCTGCACTTTGGGGTCCTCGTCACGGTGGAGCAAATCAAGGCGTGATTGAAATGTTGGAAAATATCCAAAACGATGGTGGGAACTTGCAAAAATGGTTAGATAAAGCAAAAGACAAAAAAGACCCTTTCCGTTTAATGGGCTTCGGACACAGAGTTTACAAAAACTTTGATCCTCGTGCAAAAATCATCAAAAAAGCAAGTGATGATGTTTTAAAGAAATTAAAAATTAATGATCCTTTATTAGACATCGCTAAACAAATGGAAGAAGCTGCCTTAAAAGACGACTACTTCGTACAAAGAAAACTTTATCCAAACGTAGATTTCTACTCAGGCATCATTTACAAAGCAATCGGTTTCCCAACAGAAATGTTTACCGTATTATTTGCTTTAGGTCGCCTTCCAGGATGGATTGCACAATGGAAAGAAATGAGAAAAGACGACCAGCCAATTGGTCGTCCTCGCCAAATTTACATCGGCGAAAACGAGCGTAAATACAGCGCAATTAGCCGTCGCAAGAAGTAAAAAATACTTCAAATTCAATAAACGCACAAAGCCTCAACTTCTATCAAAATCATGATAAGTTGAGGCTTTTTTTATTTTGCTTTTTTATTTTTTTGGAGAGAACGGTAAAGTTCCTCCGTCGTCACACATGGGCCTGCTGTCCATTCTCATCGTTTTGCCATCCTCACACTCGCCCCTCAAAAAAACGATACCATTACCATCAGGTCTATTTTGCATGGACAGAACGCTTTAGAATTTCAAAATCAACATAACTTGTTACTCCTCACTCCTCACCAGTCACCAGTCACCAGTCACGAAAACACCGAAGAAACCCCAGCAATCACATAAAGCGACGCCACCGTAATACTCGACATCAACCAATTCCCCCTATCCAATTTAGGCATCCTCTGTTCCAACTTCCCATACTTCCACAATCCCTCAACCACCTTACCATCAGGATAGCGCATTTTGCCAATCCCATGACGCTGACTTCCCCGCCATTTCCCTTGATAATACGAACCATCCTCATACGTCATACGTCCTTCTCCCTCCATATAATCATTTTTCCAGTTTCCTTTGTAAGAAGACCCATCCGCAAAAGCACAAACACCATATCCGTGCCTCCACCCTCTTTCATCAAAAGAATTATTGGCATGTATATCTTTAAAATCCCCTGTATATACAATCGGCGATAAGTTTCGATTCAAATAATCTTTTTCAAATTCAAAAGAGCCATATCCATCCGCACAGTCCCCTGAAACACAAATACCATTACCTGCAAAGGCCGTAAATGAAAATAAAAAAGTCAGCATAATTAGAAATAAATTTCTCATATCTGTTAGCTTTGAAGTGAGTTAATAAATATCTCAAGTAATGGATAAAAAATAAAGTTTCAATTTTTGGCAAAGAGATTTTTTGATAGATGAGGCAAAAAACGCAGGCGTAGCCATAGCTACGGACGAGGCTTTTTAACGAAATATATCGGAAAATATCGAAGCCTAAAACGAGAGGTTATTATTTTTTCATTACTAAAAACAAAATCTAAGACTCGTCTTTTTAAAAATTGTTTAAAACACAACACCCTTGGAAAATATTTTAACAGACTACAATTGGCAATTAACACCACTAATTATACTTGCAGGTTTTGTGGCAGGAGCCATCAATACCGTTGCAGGCAGTGGCTCTGTGGTTACCTTATCCATGCTCAGTTTTTTAGGCTTACCCTCCACCGTCGCCAACGGCACAAACCGCATCGGCGTACTCTTTCAAAGCATCGTAGGCTACAATACCTACAAGAAACACACACCTATTGAAAACAACTGGGGCATCACCATTGCCACCGTCATTGGCTCCATCATCGGCACACAAATCGCCGTAGAAATCAACGAGCAAATGATGAATATCAGCATCGGCATTTTAATGATAGGTTTGTTGGGATTGGTATTAATGAAACCCAAAGAATGGCTCAAACAAAAAAGCAATGAACAAGCAAATTGGTCAATGCCCATGCGTTATTTCGTCTTTTTCTTAGTGGGAATTTACGGCGGATTTATCCAAGCAGGCGTCGGAATTTTGATGCTATCCGCTTTAATATTAGGAGAAGGTTTAGCCCTAGCAAAAGCCAATGGCATGAAACTATTAATCGTCCTAATCTACACAATCCCCTCCCTCCTACTATTTGTCTACTATGGGCAAGTCAATTGGATTTACGGCTTACTCTTAGCCATCGGACAAATCTTTGGCGCATGGGTATCCGCCCGTTTCGCCACCCAAAACCCCAAAGCCAATGTATGGATTCGATACTTATTAATCGTCATTCTTATCCTATCCATCTTTCGATTCCTTCGCTTAGGACTTCTTTAGTTTTTGTGGTTTAAGTAGTTTTTGTGGTTTTTGTAGTTCATAAAAAGAACCAAGTACCAAGTACAAAAAACCACATAAATAAAAAAGTGATTCAAGTCGCCATCTAATTTTCACAGTAATACAACTACAAAAACTACACAAACAACAAAAACCACATAAACTAAAAAATGGTTTAAGTCGCTCATGCATAGTACACAACGACTTAAACCACTTAAACTAAAAAGGTTCAAGTCGCTATGAAGTTTACTTCGGTATTTACAACCACAAAAACCACTTAAACTAAAATTAACCGATATTCGGTGCTGCACTCAAAATTTCTTTTGAAGCATAAGACTTAAATTGCTCGAAATTATCCGCAAATTTTTGTGCTAATTCTTTTGCTTTCTTTGTGTACGCCTCTTTATCTTCCCAAGTATCAATCGGATTTAAGAAATGAGAACGAACGCCAGGACATTTACTTGGAATGTGTAAATTAAAGATTTTATCTTTGGTAAACGCCACATTTTGCAAGACACCATCCAAAGCCGTATTAATCATTGATCTCGTATCTTTCAAATGGATTCTATGCCCAATACCATAAGGTCCTTCTGTCCATCCAGTATTGACCAACCACACATTGGCTTTGGTTTTGCGGATACGCTCTCCTAATAAATCTGCGTATTTTGTAGGATGTAAAGGTAAGAATGGTGCGCCAAAACAAGCCGAGAAAGTAGCCAATGGTTCTACAATTCCCTCTTCCGTTCCTGCAATTTTTGCGGTATATCCAGAAATAAAATGATACATCGCTTGCTCAGGTGTCAATTTAGAGATTGGAGGCAATACCCCAAAAGCATCACAAGTCAAAAAGAAAATATTACGAGGCTCTCCACCAATTTGAGAATGTACCGTATTTTCTAAATGATGAATTGGATAACTCACTCTTGTATTTTGCGTTTTATCGACATTCGCATAATCCACATTTCGAGTCCCTTCAATGAAATTGATGTTTTCTAACATTGCACCAAATCGAATCGCACTGTAGATTTGTGGCTCATTTTCAGGATCAAGATTGATACATTTTGCATAACAACCGCCTTCAAAGTTAAAGACATTACCACTTGCCCATCCATGTTCATCATCACCAATCAAGCGTCTTTCTGCATCAGCCGAAAGCGTCGTTTTTCCCGTTCCAGACAAACCGAAGAAAATAGCCGTATCTTCTTTTTTACCAACATTTGCCGAACAATGCATAGGCAATACATCTCTTTCTGTAGGCAGACAGAAATTCAATACAGAGAAAATAGATTTTTTGATTTCTCCTGTATAAGCTGTTCCACCAATCAACACTTTTTTCTTCGTAAAGTTAATGATGGCAAAATTGTGTTGGCGAGTACCATCAAGCACAGCATTTGCCATAAAACCAGGTGCAGCGATTACCTGCCATTCTGGTTCAAAACTTTCTAATTCTTCTGCTTCTGGACGAATAAACATATTGTACGCAAAGATATTTTGCCATGGATACTCGTTAATGACTCTAACTTTTAAACGATATTCAGGATTAGAACAAGCATAAGCATCTCGCACATAAATTTCCTTACCATTCAAATACTCAATTACTTGATCATAAAGTGAATCGAATTTTTCCGACGAAAAAGGTTGATTGACTGCTCCCCAATCTACTAAGTCAGCCGTCACATCATCTTTTACGATAAAACGATCTTTAGGAGAACGACCTGTAAATTCTCCAGTATCTACAGCCAATGTACCATTTTCAGACAAACGCCCTTGTCCCAAAGCAAGCGTTTTTTCTGTCAGTTCAGAAGGCGATAGATTCCAATAAGCAATAACATTTTGTATGCCGAGTTCCAGCAAATCTGCATTCGGGTTTTCTAAAACCGTATCTTTCATGTGATTTTATATTTTATTAAAGATGTAAGACTTTTTTGTGAGTAGGTAAAGTGGTTTAAATAGAAAAGATGGTTGTTATATTAGCTACTTCGATTATTACAACGAAACATTTTCCATTTTAACATCTCGAAATTTTCTGCAAAGGTACTTTTTTTAATACGCTCAGAAAAATAACTTAATATATTAAAGACAACTTTTTCCAAATTCGTCATTTCTGAGCATTTTTGCCATCAAGAACCATCTTTATACCAATCTTTCTATCCTTTTTTTCAAAAAAAATTGCGCTTTTTAAAAAAAGCCTTTATCTTTGCATTTCAGGCTCGTTTGACCAGCTCCTGTGAACCCTCCCAGGGCTTAACAGCAGCAAGAGTAAGCGGTCGAGCGGTGCAATCGGGTCTGTTTTTTTCTTTCCTTTTTATATCTATTTCCAACTTATCTTATTGTTTTTTTTAACTCTTTTAGGAGAGAACTGTCTGGTGCATTGTCGTTACGGGGCTTCCTGCTATCCGTTCTTATGGTGGCTTGCCTGCGCTGCGGGCAAATCTGATTGCACCTACAAGCCAACGCTTCCCCACCATACCACTACTATCAGGTCTATTTTAGAAAGGACACAACTTCTATCTCTCTATATACACCATTATTAGAGACTATATCCACAAGCTGTTCAAATATAGTTTATTTATCATTTGAAATAAAGCAAAAAAGTAGTATATTCATATTATTACTAAACTCAAATATAATAGTTATAAGCGTTTCTAACCGTTATATTTTTTGAGTTAAGTTTAAATACAAGTTACCCACAAAAAATAAAAAAATGATAACAGAAGAAATACTTGAAACGCTAATTTCAATAGATTCGCTAAAGGAAGTTGGGCTTAATGAAAATATTATTTCTTTACAAGAAAAAATTGAAAAGGCATCTACAAATTTACGTTATCTATCGAAATATGTAAAGGCCAAAAAAATAATGTCTATTTTGGGTGAAAAAGACTCAGATATTTATGTTCAATGCCTTGCCAAATCGGGAACAACCTTAACACAAATGATTCTCTATCAAATGACTACAGAGGGCGAAATGAACTTTAATCATATTTATGATGTTTCTCCTTGGCTTGGGCAGTTTGGAGAATTTACCCAAGCTGAAATTCTAGCATTTGCTGAAAAAATACCTAATTTTGGTAAAAGGCGAATTTTTAAATCTCACTTTGGATATCCTTTTTTTAAAGATGTCAAAAAGGGGAAATTTGTTTACATAATTCGAAATGCATTGGACCAAACACTTTCATTCTATCATCATCATAAAAATTATTATAATCCTGATTTGGAGTTTGAAAGTTTTGTAAATAAGGGTATGTTTGAGGGATGGTTTCGAAATAATACAGAGTGGATTAAAAATGAAAGTGAATTGAATATTATTTATATACACTATGAAGATCTTGTTGAAAGAAAAGGTGATATAATAGAGAAACTAGCGGACTTCTTAAAGATTGATTTAAATAATGAAAAACTAGAACGAATTATAGAAAGAAGTTCATTTCCATTTATGAAAAAAAATGAGCATAAATTTGGAGAACAGCCTGGGAGAGAAGATTCCAAAATATATAATAAATTTATAAGAAAAGGAGAAATAGGAGCTGGAGAAAGCCATTTTACAAAAGAGCAGATATTAAAATATTATGAGCTATCTAATGATTATCTTGGTAATCACGACTTGACAAAAAGATATTTTATAAGGTGAAAAAATGAAAACTGTGCATAACAATGTATTCATTTTCATTGGGGCATAAATGCTTGTTTCTCTGTTGTTTCTGGAATGAAGGTCATCCACTTTTGGTTTTTTGTAGTATCTTGAAGTCGTTTGAAAGCCCCAACGAAATAAATACTCACCGTTAGCAACAACAAATAAAAATAAATTAACTTTAACCTAAAATATACATAATGAATACATTTTCAGAATTAGGACTTACATTTGAAGAAGATACAAAATGTGTAACCTGTGATAATGGTCATTGTCATAGTACAGTTTATGGCAAAAACAACGAGAAGGAATATAATGTTCATATTCAAACAGATAGACAATTTTCTTTTTTTACAATTGATGCTCGAGTTTTACCTTTTTATGATGATGAAGATAATATCTTCGTAGAGTTTACAGACGAAAATGAAGCTGTAAAGTTCGTTTTGGATAAGTTTCCAGGCTTTAAATGTTTATAATAAAATTTAAAAAAGAGCCAATATTTTAAATTATTAACTAAACTGGTAGTGTTGACTTATTCTGGATTTAAAACAAAATTGTAACTAACACTCTATGAGAATTAGTTAGATTTGATAATAATTAAAATCAAAATATATAATGAGTAAAACAAAAAAAGTAAACTCTTCTATTGCATTACCCACAAAGGTTGCTGAATTATTTGCATCAAGAAATCATCGCTTACATCATGCTTTATGGCATGGATTAAGAGATTATTGGAATAATGGCAATATAGTGTCAAAAACCGCAAAAGAAGAAATAACCAAACTTAATTGGAATCCTCCAAGGCCAGCATTAGAATGGAATAGAGACGGGTGGACTCCACTCACTTTAAATGGTTCTGGCATTGATTTTTTATTTATGCATAGAGAAATGATAATAGAATTTGATGCAGCAATGAAAAAAGAAGGAGTAAGTTCAGATATTGGATGGAAATTAATCCCAGAACCTGGTAGAACCGAAGCTACACATCCAGGAATTTCTGTGCCACCAGTTTGGGAATTGCCAGCACCAATTAAATGGTTAGAGAGAAGATTCGCAGCAGTGAAATCAGATGAATTCTATTGGTCTCGAATGCGTTGGTGGGACAGACAGTTTCATGACCATGGTTACTTAAGAACCGTTTCTTTGGGACAGTTAGGATCTTTACTAGAAACATCTGTACATAATAATATGCATATGAGGTGGGCAAGTCAACCATTTGACCCTGAAACAGGAAAGGCTTTAATTATGGGGCGTTCGGAAGATGATATGAGTTCTAAGTGGGATGATATAAAATATGATTTTTTAGGTGAAACCTACTCTTCTCAAGTTAATCCCATATTTTGGAGATTACATAAATGGGTTGATAATATTATTGATGAATGGTTTAAGGCACATGAATCCCAAAAATCAGGGAGTGTTAAACAAATAGAGTTAAATGGAATTTCCTGGTTTGAAAGTAGAGATTGGGTGGAAGTAAATACGCCTTGGTCGGCACCTTCAGCACATGCACACCATGATATAGAAAGAATGGAAAAAGTATTTGAATTATTATTTCAAAATAATGATAAACTAAGTAGTGATTCTAGTATGATTGACAAACCAATGACATGGTTTTAAAAATGAAAAAAATGTTGCTAACAATATATATGTTTTCATTGGGGCATAAATGCTTGGTTCTCTGTTGAATGTGGATGAAGGTCACCAACTTTCATTTCTTTGTTGTATCTTGAAATCGGTTGGAAGCCCCAACGAAATATACTTAGACCGTTAACCAATATGATTATTGAAGAAAACCACTATTTTAAGAAGAAATGTATTTGGGTAGGGCTATAAAAAAGGAAAGT
>ENA-ORXM01004252-ORXM01004252.1-marine-metagenome-genome-assembly--contig:-NODE-4252-length-12866-cov-3.757604_pt1 | contig 12866 bp, 9 predicted proteins | sample MGYA00237867_ERZ511480 | MGnify/ENA primary metagenome ERZ511480 (study PRJEB26309, sample SAMN06266103) | marine metagenome | isolation source: Algal blade | place: United Kingdom:Sidmouth, United... | reverse complement strand
TCTTTTGTTAATTCTACCGAAGCCGATGCACGTTGTCGATAGGCGTTCCACAGTCCAACTGCCACACCATATCCAACCCACCAATCGCCTTCTTTGGTTGCTTTTGGTTTTTGTTTTCTGTTCTTCCACCCTACTGTTTCAGCGCCTTGCGCAAGGCATTCGGCTAAATAATGAGACGACCACGGCTTACCCGTTTCAAGTTCGTTTGGCGCAATGTTATTGATGCGCAGTGTAACAGGGTCTTTCTCTAATTCATAACAAAGCTCATCAATAGCTGTTTCAACCGCAAAAGAGCCCGTGCTATCTCCCGGGCCACGCATCCAAGTTGGCGGTGGCAAATTGAGTTGCGGCCTCGCTTCAAATGTCTTCACATGCGTAAAATCATAGACTTTTCTAGAAATACCAACAATGCCATCGCTGTGAAATCTCAATAAAGAGTTTGCATGTTTCGCCTCGTGTTTTATACCTACTAATTTTCCATCGTCGTTGGCTGCCATCTTCACACGTTGCCATGATTCTGGCCTATGCCCCACTTGCGTAAACATTTGTGGACGCGTAAGCATCACTTTCACAGGTCGGCCAGTCATTTTTGTCGCCATTACGGCAGCAACTGTGTGCGGCCAAACCAATAAACCAGCGCCAAAACCACCACCCACAAACTCACTAATTACACGAACATGATCTAGCTCAAGATCAAATATTGATGATATGACTCGTTGAACGCCACCTACATTTTGACTTTTATCGTACAAAGTCAATTGATCATCATCCCAAACAACAGTAGTCGCATGCATTTCCATTGGGTTATGCACTTCCATAGCAATGGTGTATTCTTCCTCTACAACATGAGATTCGTCTTGCCAGTCTGCCGTATTCCCCCGTTCCTCGCCAACTTCTTTAAGCTCACCATCACTTGGCTCAAAGTCAACATCCATTGGTGTTTTATCATAATCAGCATACACTAATGATGCCGCATAAGTAGCATCTTCGAGGGTCTCGGCTAACACCAGGGCAATGAATTGATCTGCATGTTGAATTTCTCTTGTGTGAAAGATGGGGAAACTCAGTCGTATATTTTTGAATTTTTCAGGATCATTTAAGTTCTCAATCAAAGGTTTGTTATCTACAGTCATTACATCCACCACACCAGCAATGCTCTTCGCATCATCAACGTGTATTTTTCTCAGGTTGCCAGAGGCAATCTTGCTGCCTACAAACACACCATATAAACCATTATCAACCTCGTATTCTGCCGAATAGGTTGCAGCGCCAGTTACTTTATGTCTGCCTTCTACCCGTCCCTTTCTTGGAGTTGCTGAGTTATCTGTATCGAAAAAGAAGTTCATATTAAGATTTTGAGGGAAAAGATTCATGCAAAGCGGCTACAACGGCTGCTTTCAATAATGGAATTTTAAATTCGTTGTGCGCAAGCGGATTTGTAGACTCAGCAACAATTTCCGCTGCCCTTTGAAACACCTTTTCGCTCGGCTTTTTGCCTTTCAAATAGCTTTCTGCCTCTCGCCATCGCCAAGGTTTGTGCGCAACACCGCCAGAGGAAAGCCGAACCGTTTTTATCCGCTTCCTTTTCTTTTCAACTGCCGCCGCTACAGATACAAGGGCGAAAGCATATTCTGTTCGGTCTCTAATTTTCACATATCCTACATGCTTATTCAACTTGTTTTTCGGAATCACAATAGATGTTATGATTGCTTGATCAGGCAAATTGTTATCATGTTGTGGATGATCTCCTGGTAACCGATGAAAATCAGCAAATCGAATCACACTTTCGCTACCATCTTTTCGTTTGATGTTCACCACTGCATCAAGCGCAACCATGGCTACGCACATATCAGAAGGATGTACAGCCACACAATGTTCAGAATAACCAACAATAGCAGAGTGGCGTTGATGACCATCATACGCACTGCAACCCGAACCCGGCGCTCGCTTGTTACAAGGTAGGTGCACATCATAAAAGTATGGGCAACGCGTACGCTGCATCATATTGCCACCGGTTGTGGCCATATTTCTAATTTGGGGTGAAGCCCCTTTCAAAATTGCTTTTGCTAACAAGGGTGCTTTCTTGAGAACCAACTGGCTAGTGGCAATTGCCGTGTTGGTTGCTGCGGCTCCAATGACTACACCAATTTCATTCTCTTCAATGCGGTGAGAAATAGCATCGTTGATGTTGATGATTGTGTCTGGCTGCGCAATATGCTTTTTCATTAAATCAAGCAAATTGGTGCCGCCACCCAAAAAGGCTGACTCACTGTTTTTTGCCTGTAATGCTTCTTCAACTGTGGCTGAATGTTGAAAGTCAAATGGTTTCATGAGGCGACTTGTTGTATTGCTTTTGTAATGCCATTATATGCGCCGCATCTACATAGATTGCCGCTCATATAGGTTTTTATTTCTTCAACAGAGCCAGTATGGCCCTCGTTTACACAAGCCACTGCCGACATAATTTGTCCGGGCGTGCAATACCCACATTGATAGCCATCGTTTTCTAAAAACGCCTCTTGCATGGGGTGTAGATTGCCATTGTTCTCAAGCCCCTCAATTGTGGTGACCTCCTTACCGGGTAAAGTAGCGGCGAGGGTTAAGCAGCTCAACACACGTTCACCATTTACATGAACTGTGCACGCACCGCATTGGCCATGGTCGCAGCCTTTTTTTGTACCCGTAAGTTGTAAGTTTTCGCGCAGAAGATCAAGCAGAGTCGTTCTTGTATCTGCATCGATATTGTGAGCGGTTCCATTTACATTGACTTGTAACGGTTGCACCTTCTTGGCAGGAAAAAAAGTCTCTTTTGCTTCTCGGTAAAACGCCTGTAAAGAATTGGGGAGCAAAAGCAGCATAGAAACTGCCGAGCTCGTCTTCAAGAAAAAGCGTCTTGATACTCGTTTTGGTAACATCGACATTGATTTTTATAAAATTAACTCTTTTCACTTGAAGTTATATAGACTTTCCATGTTCACACCATAGTATTATCCTAAAATCAATTCTTCCATTGCTTACATCACTTCTCGTCTATATTCTGAGTTGGGTGTAGTAAACTCAAATACCTTCACACCGTTACATCCACTTTTGTATCTTCGCTATATAAAGTTCCCTATGAGTACATTTCTTGAATTTGAAAAACCAATTGCCGACCTTACTGAGCAACTTAACAATATGAAAGAAACAGCCGCCAACAACGATGTTGACATGGCCGAGGCAATTGTTCAACTTGAAAAGCAAATCCAAACAAACAAAGAAAAACTCTATCAAAATCTAACGGGCTGGCAAAAAGTACAAATTTCTCGACACCCAAATAGACCCTACACATTAGACTATATCAATTTAATTTGCGAAGATTTTGTAGAGCTGCATGGTGATCGAAACTTTCGTGATGATAAGGCTATTGTAGGCGGTGTGGCAAAGATTGGTGATCAATCAGTTGTTGTTCTCGGGCATCAAAAAGGGCGCAACACAAAAGACAGACAGTTTAGAAACTTTGGTATGGCAAACCCAGAAGGCTATAAAAAAGCACTCAGACTCATGAAACTTGCCGAGCGATTTAGGCTGCCTGTCATCAGTTTTATTGATACACCAGGCGCTTACCCTGGGCTAGAAGCCGAAGAGCGTGGCCAAGCAGAAGCCATTGCTAAAAACCTCTTTGAAATGGCACAGCTCGAAACACCAATTCTGTGCTTCGTGATTGGCGAAGGCGCAAGTGGCGGTGCACTGGGCATTGGTGTTGGCGATAGAGTGTACATGCTAGAAAACACTTGGTACTCAGTAATCTCACCTGAGAGTTGTTCCTCTATTCTTTGGCGTAGTTGGGATTTTAAAGAACAAGCTGCCGAAGCGCTCAAACTCACCTCTGATGATATGAAAGGCTTTGGCCTTATAGATGATATCATTCCAGAGCCATTTGGCGGCGCACACACAGATCCGTCAGTGGCAGCCCAAGCGGTGAAAGAGAAAATTCTTCAAGAAGTTCCCAAATTAATGAAATTAACACGGAACAATCTTGTCAAAAAACGCATCGAAAAGTTTTCTAACATGGGGCAATTTAAAGAAAAGCGTTCCAGAAAACAAAAAGCATGACATATTCCGGCACAGGCGTTGCCATTGTAACACCGTTCCAAGCTGATGGCTCCCTAGACCTTTCGGCACTAAAGAATTTGATAGATAGCCTCATTCAAAATGGCATCGACTATATTGTAAGTCTCGGCACTACTGGCGAAACAGCCACACTCACTTGGGCAGAAAAAAAAGAAATTGTACAAACAACCATTGCCCACGTAAACGGTCGCGTGCCTGTTATGGTTGGTTGTGGGGGCAACAACACCACGCAAGTTGTACAACAAATGGCAGAAATGGAAACTTGGGCAACATTCCATTGCTTTTTGTCCGTTTCTCCGTATTACAACAAGCCGAGCCAAGAGGGTCTGTATCAACATTACAAGGCCGTTGCGCAGTCTACTAGTAAGCAAATTTTGCTCTATAATGTGCCCGGGCGCACCTCTAGAAATATGCAACCCCGCACAGTGTTGCGCTTAGCGGCAGATTTCCCCAATATTATTGGCCTCAAAGAAGCAGGCAACTCGCTTATGCAAAGCATAGAGCTGAGCGAAAACAAGCCCGAAAACTTCACCCTTCTCTCTGGCGATGATGACCTCCTTCTTGCGCAACTCGCTCACGGTTTCGATGGGGTGATTAGCGTAGTTGCCAACGCCTATCCAACCCAGTGGTCTACCATTGTGCAGAAAGCCAATGCCAATCAACTTACAGAGGCGCGCCATATTTTTCATGGTCTCTTGCCCTTTGTTAACCTCATTTTTGCAGAGAATAATCCGGGTGGTATTAAGTGCGCCCTCAATGAAATGCAGCACTGCGAAAACGTGTTTCGGCTTCCCGTTTGCCCTGTAAATGGCAAGCTCGATTTAGAAATCAGGAATTTTGTAAATAATTATGCCAAACAATAGGGCGTGCCGCCAATACAAGCTACTGCGGAGCAGGTAATCTTGTAAAGGCGTCGTTCCTTTTCAGGCTACGCATTCGCTTCGGTGCTGCGCACTACACCTTGCAAGCAACTCACGCAAGGTCGCGCGCCGTAAGCTTGTTTACAGCTATGATTTCTTAGTGTATATTTTCATTCTTACTTTTGGTTTTTGAAACAGTTTATGAAATCTACTTTCCTATCAGCTCTAATTGCACTCACACTATGTAATGTACCTGTTTTGTCGCGTAGTCAAACAACAATTCAAGATCATACAACCTGGTATGGCGAGGTCATTTTCCCAGACGATGAGATTTACTTAACAAAGCTAGAATTAGACTTGCAGTCTCCATCATCATTCGTCATTCATCTGCCTGAGATGTTCAATTCTATTATAAAAGGGACGGCTAGCGCTACAAAAGACACATTGCTTTTCACTAACCAATACAATTATGCAGGGTTTAACTTACATGCAGATGGCATAGCACATTTTGTACTTACCGACAATCAACTGCAAGGTACATGGAGCAATGAAGGCACTGAAATAGCTCAGTTTACATTCAGCCCGCTGAGCAACAAATCATCTGCAGCTGAACGAAATTATAACACCATTGCCACAGAAATGAATGAAACCTTTGGGCAAATCATTCATGGCGAAGAAATCGAAAGCGCAAAAGCAGAAGACATTATTTCTTCATTCTCGAAAAAACACGGAGAATTTCCCGTCAAATATTTTTCTGGCAAAGGCAGTATTGATTTATATGGCCTGCCAGGAAATGTAACCATGGCGTTTAAATCGCCAAATTCAAGCTACTTTAAAGCCTCGATTGGATCCTTCATGGAGAGCATTAATCTGAATCATCAAGATACAATTTGGAATTACGATTCGAGCACAAAAACGACAGTAATTACAGCCGCAGAAAAAAACTGGAACAAAGGGATAAACGATTTAGCTGACCAACTTATTAACGGCAAAGAAATTAATTCTGTACATCACGCAACTGTGAATGGGGCGTCTACATATCGTGTTGAGATTATTGATGATGACATCATTTGGTATTTCGTAGATGCTGAATCTCTGTTATTAGTTCAGACCCATGCAGATTTTTCGACCTATGCTTATTCAGATTTTATGGAGGTGAAAGGTTTTATCTATCCTAAAATTTGGTCGCAAGTTGATATGGATGGCACTATGAAAATCAGTTATGACAGCTTTTCTATAGAACCATTCGATGAGAATATTTTTACATTGCCAGAGGATTATCTCACAAAAACAATTGATAATTACGAAAAAGATGATCAATCTCTAACTGCCTTAAACGATGAGGCCGTTGTTTTACTCGACAACGGCGACACTGAGGCAGCCATTACAATGCTAAATGAAATCATTAAGCAAGATCCCTCAAATTATCTTTATTATTTTAATAGAGGCGTAGGCTACCAAGACTTAGGCGAATACTATAAAGCAATTAGTGATTTCACCGTGTCATTAGAGTTAGAAGAAGATGAAGATGCATATAACCGAAGAGGCGTTTGCAAATACATGCTTTCAGATTATGAAAGTAGTATCGAAGATTTTGAGAATTGCTTACGCATAGATGACCTTCATCCCGATGCAAGAAGAAACCTGCTAAATGCGCACTATGAATTGGGACAGGGCGAGCCCGCTCTAGAAATTATCGAGAGTATGATTGAGAGAAAACAAGATAGCTCGGCGTACCACTTAAAGGGCTTTCTGCTCATGGAACTCGAACGCTATGAAGAAGCGATTGTGGCCTTAGAAAAAAGTATTGAAGAAAATTATCATCCATCAGAAACATACAATGTTCTTGGGGTCTCAAATTATAGACTGGGCAATTATCAAGAAGCACTTTCTCACTACACTACAGCACATAAACTAGATACTACAAATTTTACCTATTACCAAAATATCGCTGATTCTCATTTCGAACTCGGTCAATTCGAAGAAGCTGAAACATTCTACGAAACTGCAATGCAGGCTGAAGACGTAGACTTAAGCACACTGAAATCTTACGCACTCACTCTCCGCAGACTCGATAAATTCAAACAGGCATACGATGTTGTTGTACAGGCATTAGAAATGGAGCCTGGCGATCCCGAAAATTTTGACATTAAAGGCTTAATTGAATTTGACTTAGATCAGTATCAAGAATCAATTGATTCCTTTACTCGTTCAATAGGCATCTATCCAGATGATCCTGCTGTGTACTATTGGAGAGCAATATCGCATGAAACAATTGGCAATAGGCATAGCGCCTGTAAAGACCTTCAAGCGGCCGCCGAAATGGAGTATCAAGATGCGATTGATAAACTAGCTGAATATTGTACGGTAGAACTTGAATAGATCAATTGTGCCCCTTATCTAAATACCTCAATAAGTTCTTCGAGTGTTGTGTTTTCTCGAAGAACGTCTTTAATAATTCTACCCTCGTTGAGAATAATAATTCGGGTGCAAACATCTACAATATGCCCGAGATCATGACTGCTAATAATCCAAGTTCTATCTGCAGAAAAATCACGCACAACTTCTTTCATTTTTAGCTGCGTGCGTGGATCAAGGTTAGCAAAAGGCTCATCCCAATACACAATTGGCGGCTGACCAATGAGGGTAGAAACCAACCCTACTTTCTTTTGGTTGCCTTTTGAGAAGGCACGTAGATATTTCTTTTTGCCTAGCACCTCACCATGAAACACAGATTCAAAACCGTCCACAAATTGCTCAGCATCAACTTTTGGAACGCCACGTGTATTTGCAATAAATGAAAAGAACTCCTCTGCCGTTAGGTATTCAATCAAAAAAGATTCATCTAAATATGCCGCAACAAGTTCTTTCCAATGTTCTGAGTGTTGCACTGGTTGTCCGTTTAGCTGAACACTTCCTGTGGTTGGCGGAATAAAATCAAGCAGCAACTGAAAAAAAGTGGTTTTCCCCGCGCCATTGTTACCAACCAAGCCTATGACTTCGCCCTCACCAATGTGGAGATCATCAATGTGTAAGACTTCTTTGCCGTTGTACTCTTTTGTTAATCGGTCAACTTGTATCATTCAGAATAATTATGAAATTTTTGATGCATTGTATATCTGTTTTTCCTATACAATGTAACGATATAGCTCATCATGCGTGCTCTAAGTAGAAACAAAATCAATGAGAAACCCAATACGAATAGCATGCCTATTTCTGGCCCCCAGATAATGCTACCCACAGCGTAAGGTAAAATCAACAGACCAAAATATAAAAGAGATAAAATAATGGTTTCCATATTAAACTCAGTGTTTGAAGTACTCAATACCGAACTCTTATAGGGATTTTTAGGCTTTGTAAACCGAATACTGTAGTATAAAGCTAAGAACAAAGAAAGGCTAATATTAAAGTAGAAACCAATCCAAATGTATGGGAGAAACCATGGGCTTAAAATAGCATAAACAATGGTTGCGATGATGGCAGCTATAAAACCAATGAGCATCATAAAATAATACTTACCCCAAAGCACAGTTTTTATCGATGAGTTCGCTTGAATCGCATCGAAGTGAAAAGTATGCCAACTAAATGCATAATTGCCATACTGCACAATACCATATGATGTGAACATGCCCATAAGCAAACCAAGAAAATTTCGAATACCATCTTCATCTGTCATCGCCATCCCAATAATGAGTGGGTATAACACCCAAAACACAGTGAATAGTAACACACTTCTCACAGCCTTTAATCTAACGGCCATCATAATTTCATAATCAACTTGCCTACCAACGTCTCCAAAGCGAGAAAAGAGTTGAATTGGCAAACTCTTAGTTGTTACCGTATCATCTTTAAATTCGGTGAGTTGTGCAGGTATTTGCTTGAAAATAAGCACAGTAACAACACCAAACAATAAAAGTGGCAATACCGAGGGCAAAAAAACATTGAAGAATGATGTTGAGAATGATAGAAGTGCAGGGATGAAATCAATCAGCTTAAAGCGATGTGCAAGAACGAACAATGCAATGATAACATAAACACCGAAAAATCCTTGTTGGCGGTTGTTATCGCCGAGTTTGATCCAAAAGTTTGTGACTTGTACAAGCAACAAACTTCCTAGAAGATACAATACAATTGAAATGTTTTGAATCATAGAATAACCAAAAAAAAGGAAGGCTGCGAATAAACCTAAATAGCCAAGCAGAATAATAAGAAACCACGGTGAAGCAAAGGAACGAAAGAACACGCTTCTTACAATTATTTTTCGTGGAATTTGGAGGGCAAGATATGGAATGACGGAAAGGTTTGGCACACGCTGAAAAAAGAACCGTATTAGCAAATCAATGAAGGGTAACGCAAGCAAAAACAACAAGCCGGCTTGTTTCGTTGTCGCTCCATATTGCTCTTGTAATAAAACAACTGAAACGCCTAGATAAGACCATAGTGAGGCCACTATCCAAAAAAGGAGTATACCTTTTAACACGTCTTCAACCAAGCGCTCTTTAAAATAAGGAGAGCGCCTATATGCCAAACGGCTATGTTTTAACAATTGTTTCAGCATCGCTTAAAGGTAAGTCATGTAATGGCAAATTGAGGGTGCAAGAGTTCACTCATCAGCCCCGGTATAAATTTCTTTGATGCGGTACGGTTTTTTTCCTTGCGACTCATAATAGGTTCGCATACCGAGATCCATTAAGATACCGATAGTAATGAATTGAATACCGAGAAACAATAAGAGAACGCCGAGCAGAAGAAGTGGCCGATGACCAATATCGTTACCAATCAGTTTTTCCACGAGAAGGTAGGCGTTAACCAACACACCAAGTGTGAAACTACCCAAGCCTATGATGCCAAAAAAGTGCATAGGGCGTTGCAAATAGTTTTGAAAAAACAGCATCAAAATTAAGTCCGTGACCACTCGAAAAGTGCGAAAAATGCCGTACTTCGATTTGCCATTCACCCTAGCATGATGCTTTACATCCATTTCTGTCATTCTTGCACCTTCCATGCTGGCAAGCACAGGTATAAACCGATGCAGCTCTCCGTACAAGTCTAAGTCTTTAGCAATGTTTGCTTTGTAAATTCTTAGCGAGCAGCCGTAATCGCTCAAACGCACACCAGTTAAATTGCGGATTAACCAGTTTGCTAGTTTTGAAGGAATTTTTCTCGATACAATCTTGTCTTGCCGGTTCACTCTTCTACCGGCAACAACATCCCAATCGCCAGTAACAGCAAGTGCCAACATTTGTGGAATATCACTGGCATCATTTTGTAAATCGCCATCCATAGTCACAATGTACTTGCCTTTGGCTAAATCAATACCAGCTTGTAAGGCCGAACTTTGCCCGTGGTTTCTCCGAAATAAAATGACGGTGGTTTTGGCATTAGCACATGCACTTAGCTGCTCAACAGTAGCGTCTGAAGAACCATCATCAACTAAAATGATTTCGTGTTGAATATTTTGTAATGCGCTATTGAGTTGCTCACAGAGCGGTTGAACATTGCCAGCTTCATTACAAAGTGCGACCACAACTGATAACTGCGGGATATGTGGGATTGGTTGCACGTCATCCCTCATGAACATTGGTGATGCCTGAGAATTTTCCAAATACACAGTTGTAAATTTAAGTCGTTATTTGAAACGAAGCGCATTGTGGTTGTGTACAAAAGGAGGCAACTATTCAAAAACCAATATTAAAACACATCTTTAAGGCCACCGTTTATGGTGTGAACCTTCAATTTCCAGAAGAGAAAAACAGAAAGCATGGCTGTGAGTAAGCCAAATAAAAAGCCGCTGTAAACATCTACATAAAAATGATGCCCTAGATAAACTCTAGCAAAGGCAGCGACGCAATAAAAACAAAAAATAGCGATTTGTAACGCAGGATTTTTTGTCATCAACATCAAGAAAAATGCAATACTAAAGGCAGTTGTAGAATGCCCACTCGGAAATGTGCCTAACATGGTTTCTTTCACAAATTCTCCAATTCTGAGTTCAATACCCTGATCGAGAAAGAATAAACGCGGTCTGGGCGCATCTCTCGCAAGCCACTCCTTAAAAATGCCAATTAGAAAACCATGTATGGCAATGAAAAACAAAGCCAATATTGCTTTTCTATAGCTAACGAATAAGCAGAAAAGCAAAATCGGGATGAACACATAAACAAACGCAAAGGTGTTGACCGCGCGGAAAAAAAGAATAGAGGCGTGGGTATAAGTTTCGTTCATAGTCATTACTAACTCACCACGCTCAAAAAAAAACAAGGGTAAAAATGCCAATACGATGAAGATTGATACAAAAGCTTGCGCTTGCTTTGTTAATGTGAGCATGGTGTAAAAATAATTAAACAGGTTTTACCCTCTTTAGTTTTTCTTGCAGGGTAAACATCTCATCACGCAACCGCGCAGCTTCCATAAAGTCGAGATCTTTAGCGGCAGCCTCCATAGACTGGCGAGTGCGTTCAATCAATTTTTCGATTTGGGCAGCGTTCATCAACTCAATGACAGGATCTGCAGCAATGCCAGCTTGAACGGCATCTGTATCGTATGAGAGAGCCGCCGTTTTATCATCACCTTTCTTCATTCTGTTAAACACATCCTTCATTTCCTTTTTAATGGTGGTTGGCGTAATGCCGTGCTTTTCGTTATAGGCAATTTGCTTTTCTCTGCGTCGGTTGGTTTCATCAATGGTTCTTTGCATGCTATCAGTCATTTTATCAGCATACATAATCACTTTGCCATTCACATTCCTCGCCGCTCTTCCAGAAATTTGTGTGAGCGAGCGTTCTGAGCGCAAAAAGCCTTCTTTATCGGCATCGAGAATGGCAACTAACGACACTTCTGGCAAGTCAATACCTTCTCTTAATAGGTTCACCCCAATCAACACATCAAACACGCCTTTGCGCAGTTGGGCAAGAATTTCAACCCGCTCCAAAGTCTCTACCTCTGAGTGAATATATCTGCTGCGCACATTCAGTCTATCAAAGTAATCGGCTAGCTCTTCTGCCATTCGCTTGGTCAGCGTGGTTACTATCACACGCTCATCTCGCTTGGCCCGTTCATCAATTTCCTCTAATAAGTCATCAATCTGGTTCATGCTTGGGCGCACATCAATGATAGGATCAAGCAAACCTGTGGGGCGAATAATTTGCTCAACAATTACACCTTCAGATTTCTGAAATTCATAGTCTGCGGGCGTGGCGCTCACAAATAACACTTGATTCATCAAGGTTTCAAATTCTTGGAAATTCAACGGTCGGTTATCCATTGCCGATGGAAGGCGAAATCCGTGCTCTACCAAACTTTCTTTACGAGCTCTGTCGCCGCCATACATACCCGAGACTTGCGGCAGCGTCACATGGCTTTCATCCACAACCATCATAAAATCATCTGGAAAATAGTCGAGCAGGCAAAATGGTCTTGTGCCGGGCGAGCGACCATCAAAATACCTTGAGTAATTCTCAACACCAGAGCAGTAGCCTAACTCACGCATCATTTCAATATCAAAATTTGTACGTTCCTCAAGGCGTTTACCTTCTAAAAACTGGCCGCCATCTTTAAAATATTGCACTTGATCTTGCAACTCATCTTGAATTTGGTGAATAATGTGCGTCATTCGATCTTTTGGTGCCACATACATGGCTGCCGGAAAAATTGCGATATCCTCAAGTTGTTCTTCTTCTTTTCCTGTATCGGGTTCTATGCGAATCAACTCTTCAATCTCGTCGCCATATAACGTAATACGATAGGCGTAATCGGCATATGGCGGATATACATCAATATTATCTCCTTTTACTCTAAATTTTCCTCGCTCCAAAAATCCAGCGCCGCGCGAGTATAAGCCGTCAACAAGCGTATATAACAGTTGATTTCTTGGTACTTTTTGCCCGGTAGTTAAAC
>ENA-ORXM01004250-ORXM01004250.1-marine-metagenome-genome-assembly--contig:-NODE-4250-length-12870-cov-3.723052_pt1 | contig 12870 bp, 13 predicted proteins | sample MGYA00237867_ERZ511480 | MGnify/ENA primary metagenome ERZ511480 (study PRJEB26309, sample SAMN06266103) | marine metagenome | isolation source: Algal blade | place: United Kingdom:Sidmouth, United... | reverse complement strand
CAGGCCGAGAGCGGACTGGTGTCGATCTCCGGTGCGCCGGGACAGCCGGGGCGGATCGGGGTGTCGCTGTGCGACATCGGTGCCGGCGTCACGGCGCACGCGGCCATCCTCGAGGCGCTGATCGAGCGTGGTGTCACCGGGCGCGGACGCGGGCTCGCGGTGTCGTTGTTCGACGTCGCCGCCGAGTGGATGACGGTGCCGCTGGTACACGCCGAGACGGGCGAGGGGGCGCCCGCGCAGATCGGGTTGAGACATCCGAGCATCGCCCCCTACGGCGCGTTCCCGAGCCGTGAAGGGGTGCTGACGCTGATCTCCGTCCAGAACGAGCGCGAGTGGCATCGGCTCTGCGAGGACGTGCTGCGGGCACCGGCGCTCGCCGACGACGAGCGCTTCCGCTCCAACATCCTGCGCGTTCGTCACCGTGACGCGCTCGAGAGCGCCATCGGCGAGATCACCGCCTCACGGCCCGCCGCGGCGCTTCGCGCGGCGCTCTCGGAGGCCTCGATCGCCTACGGTGCGCTGAACTCGGTGGACGATCTCTGCGCGCACCCGGCCCTGCGACGGCGGGCACTGACCAACGGTGACGGGCTCGCGCTCGAGCTGCCGGCGCATCCCGTTCGGCGCCTCGACACCTCCCGAGACGACGGCGGTGACTCGGCGGCGAGTCGGAGGAGCCGAGTGCCCTCGCTCGGCGAGCACACCGAGGCGATACGGCGCGAGTTCGGCCCGGAGGCGCTCGGGCGTTCGGCTCGATTCGGGTGATCATGCTCGACGAGCCCTTCCAGGGCCTGACCCCGGCGCTCGCGCCGTGCCGTGCCGAGGCGCTACGCGCGCTCCGTGACGGTGCCCTGGCCCTCGTCATCACCGAGTCCGACCCGAGCCGGCTACGCCGTTTCGCCGGCCAGGCCCAAGCGCTGGTCATCGAGTGCGGCGAGCGGCGCGAGGGCGCCCCCGAGAACACAGGAGCGATGGCATGAGCGAGACCCACGATTGTCTGATCGACGGGCGCTGGCGAGCGGCCGCCACGGGCGAGTCGATCGAGGTGCTGGCGCCGGCCGACGGACAACCCTTCGCCCGCATCGCCGCCGGCGGGGAGCGCGATGTCGATGCCGCGGTCAGAGCCGCCCGCGGTGCCTTCGACGGCGGTGACTGGTCGCGCCTCACCGCCGCCGCCCGTGGGCGGTTGCTCCAGCGCCTCGCCCTCGCCATCGAGGCTAACGCCGAGGAGCTCGCCGCGACGGAGGCGCGCGACACCGGCAAGCCGATGAAGCAGGCACGTGCCGACATCGCCGCGGCCCGCCGCTACTTCGAGTACTACGGCGGGGCGGCCGACAAGGTGCACGGGGAGACCATCCCTTTCGACGCGGGCTTCCAGGTGTCGACCCTGCGCGAGCCCTACGGCGTGACCGGTCACATCATCCCCTGGAACTACCCGGCGCAGATGTTCGGCCGCACCCTCGCCCCGGCCCTCGCGATGGGTAACGCCGTCGTGCTCAAGCCCGCCGAGGAGGCCTGCCTGACCCCGCTCAGGCTCGCTGAGCTCGCGCTCGAGGCGGGTTTTCCGAGCGGGGCGATCAACGTCGTGACGGGGCGCGGGGAGGTGGCCGGTGCCGCGCTGAGCGCTCACCCCGGCGTCGACTTCCTCTCCTTCACCGGCTCCCCCGAGGTCGGCGTCATGGTCCAGAGCGCCGCGGCGAAGAACCACGTCGGTTGCACGCTCGAGCTCGGCGGCAAGTCCCCGCAGATCGTCTTCGAGGACGCCGAGCTCGACGAGCTCCTGCCGGTGTTGACCGGCGCCATCGTGCAGAACGGTGGTCAGACCTGCTCGGCGGGCTCACGGGTGCTGGTGCAGCGCAGCGTTCACGACAAGCTCATGAGCGCGCTCGAGACCCGCTTCGGCTCGCTCCGTGCCGGCCGGCACGACGAGGATCTCGATCTCGGCGCGCTGATCTCGGCGAAGCAGAAGGCTCGTGTCGAGGGGTATCTCGCGCGCGCCGAGGAGGCGGGTGTGCCGCTCCTCGCGCGTGGCGCCGTCTCCGACGCTGCGCCGGGGGGTGGCTTCTACGTCGCCCCGGCGCTGTACGGGCCGGTCGTCGAGGATGCCGAGCTCGCCCGCGAGGAGGTGTTCGGCCCGGTGCTCTCTTGCCTGCCCTTCGACGACGAGGCCGACGCGCTGCGCATCGCCAACGGCACCGACTACGGGTTGGTCGCCGGCGTCTGGACCGAGCACGCGGGGCGGCAGATGCGCATGGCGAAGGGTCTGCGCTGCGGGCAGGTGTTTCTCAACGGCTTCGGCGCCGGTGCCGGTATCGAGCTACCGTTCGGCGGCGTGGGCAAGTCGGGGCACGGGCGCGAGAAGGGGTTCGCCGCCCTGCACGAGTTCTCGCAGCTGAAGACGATCATCCACAAGCACGGCTGATCACGATCGCACACCGAGGAGGTTCACGATGAGACTCGAAGGCAAGAGCGCGCTGATCACCGGAGCGGCGTCGGGGTTCGGGCGCGAGATGGCCAGACGCTTCGCCGCCGAAGGCGCCCGCGTCACGGTCGTCGACCTGAACGCCGACGGTGCCGAGAAGGTCGCCGCCGAGATCGGCGACGCGGCCGTCGCCGCCGCCTGCGACGTCGCGGACGGGGCGCGGGTCGAGAGTGCCGTGCAGAGAGCGTGCGAGGCGTTCGGCACGCCACAGATCGTCGTCAACAACGCCGGTTTCTCGCACCCGAACCAACCCTTGCTCGACGTCGACGAGGCAACGTTCCGCCGGGTCTACGACGTGAACGTGCTGTCGATCTTCCACATGGTGCAGGCGATGGTGCCGCGCTGGCGCGAGGACGGCCAGGGGGGCGTGATGATCAACGTCGGCTCGACCGCAGGCATCCGACCGCGCCCGGGACTCACCTGGTACAACGCCTCGAAGGGCGCGGTGAACCTGATGACCAAGTCGCTCGCCGTCGAGCTCGCGCCCGAGCGGATCCGGGTCTGCGGGTTGGCGCCGGTGATGGGCGCGACGGGCATGCTCGAGACGTTCATGGGCATGCCCGACACGCCGGAGAACCGCGCCAAGTTCCTCGGTACGATCCCTCTCGGCCGACTCTGCGAGCCCGTCGACATGGCGAACGCCGGGTTGTTTCTCGCCTCGGACGAGGCGGAGTTCCTCACCGGCGTGATCCTCGAGGTGGACGGCGGACGCACGATCTGAGCGCGACGGGCCGAGACCACGCCGGGCGTCACGCGGACGAGGCGCCGTTCACGTCCGGTGCCCCACGGCGGCGGCGTACGAGCAGCGCGTCGGCGAGCGCCGGCAGCACGCAGAGCGCGGCGAGCACCCCGCAGGCGGCGAGCCCGCGGGCGTCGAAGACCGGGCGGAAGGCGAGCGTCGCGACGAACACGGCAGCGTAGGTGACGGCACTGTTGAGCCCGAGAATGGCCCCCCGGCGAGTCCCGTCGAGGGCGGTCAGGCGGCCGACGATGAGGTTCAGCCCGAGGTGGTTGACTACGCCCCAGACGAGACAGAGGGCGATCAGGGCGAAGGCGGAGGCGGCCGCGAGCGTCATCGCCGCGTAGACGAGCGTGACCGCGGCGAACGCCCACGGCGCGACGCGCTCGCGCCCGTGGCGATCGATCAGGGCGTCGAGGACGACGGCGAGGCCGAAGCCCGTGCCGTAGGCGAGCGTCGCGAGCCCCGCGCCCGCCGTCGAGGTCCCGAGCGCCGTGACCAGATGGGCGCCGAGGTAGGCGTAGACGCCGTAGAAGGCGATCATGAACGCCGCGCAGACGCCGAGCGCGGGCACGATGCCCCGAATCCGGAGCGCACCGAGAGGGGTGCTCGTGACGCCTGGGCCGGGCGCGGGTTGCCAGGCGAGGTCGGCCTTCGCGTTGCGGCGCACCGACAGGGTCACGACCCCCGCGAACGCGGCGAGCAGCGCGAACACCGCCCGCCAGTGCACGAACTCGGCGATCAGCGCCGAGCCACTGACTCCGGCGACGAGACACAGCGTCCAGCCGCTCAGCACGATCCCGAGCGTGCGGCTCTCCTCCCCCGCCGGGGCGATCTGCACGGCGAGCCCGTAGCAGGCGGGCAGCGCGGCTCCCGCGGCGAGCCCCGCGAGCGCCTGCGCGGTGCAGAGCACGAGCAGGCCCGGGGCGGCGGCGCTCGCGCCGAGCGCGACGCCGAGCAGCGCGAGCGCGAGCCACAGCGTGCGGGCCGCCCCGATCCGGTCGGCTTGCGGTGCGAGGACGAGCGCGCTGATCGCGGTGGCGATGCCGTAGATGGCGCCGGCGACGACGATGTCGGGCGCGACCACGCCGTCGAAGGAGCCCGCGACGGCTCCGGCGATCGGACTCAGCACCAGCGAGTTCGAGCCGACGATACCGACGGCGGCGGTCAGCAACAGAACGGGGTAGGGTGCCACGGGCATTGTCCGAACGAGGTGCGGTATGCCAGTCTATTCACGACATGGGATGAAGTGAGAGACGGACGATGGCGAACGGCAAAAAAACAGAAGACGTAAGGCCATCGCCCGCTCCGATCCGTGCGCTCGATGCCGTCGACCGAACGCTGTTAGGCGCGCTCGCCGAGGATGCCGAGCGCAGCTACGCCGAGCTCGGCGCACTGGTCAACCTCTCCCCGCCCGCCGTGCACCAGCGGGTGCGGCGGTTGAAGGCGCGCGGTTGCATCCGCGCGACGGTCGCGATCGTCGACGGTGCCGCGATCGGGCGCCCGCTGCTCGCCTTCGTGCACGTCGATACCGAAGGGTGGGGAGCCAAGCGCGAGATGCGGGCACTTCTCGAGCTGCCCGAGGTCGAGGAGTTGCACACCGTCGCCGGCGACAGCTGTCTCCTGCTCAAGGTGCGCGTCGCCGACAGCGGTGCCCTCGAAGGGCTACTCGCGCGGCTCTACGGCGTGCCGGGGGTGCGGGGCACGCGGACGCAGGTCGTGCTCTCGACCTACCTCGAGCGGACGACCCGTGCCGGGATCAGCGAGACGATGGCCGCCTGGGCCGAGGAACGCCTGCGCTGACGCGTATCGAAGGGCTGCCGGAACGAAGTGCGCAGTGGTGCCGACGTTGTTCCGACGGCGCACGCTGTGCCAGTCTGTCCGCCGAGCCCGGTGCGAGAGAAGACGACGACCATGAGGAGCGGTGAGCGGACCGATGAGACGCGCGGGGCGGGGAGCGGATGAACCGCCGCCGCGTCGCGATCGTCGGCGCCGGTATCGGCGCCCGGCACCTCGACGGCTGGCTCGCGCACGCCGAGCGTTTCGAGGTCGTGACCGTCTGCGACCTCGACGAGACGCGCGCCACCCCGCTCGTGGCCCGGGCCCGGGGGGCGGGCATGGCGACGCGTTTCGAGAGCTCGCTCGCCCGTACCGTGGCCGGGGAGGTGGACATCGTCGACATCTGCCTGCCGCCACGGCTGCACCGCGACGCGATCGTCCGAGCGCTCGAAGCGGGGCGGCACGTCGTCTGCGAGAAGCCGCTGGTCGCCTCGCTCGCCGAGCTCGACGAGGTCGCCGCCGCGGCGGCGGCGAGCGGAAGGCTCGTCATGCCGGTGTTCCAGTACCGTTTCGGCACGGGCTTCGGCGCGCTCTGCCGGCTCGTCGACACGGGTCTTGCCGGCACCCCCTTCGTCGCGACGCTCGAGACCCACTGGGACCGTCAGGCCGACTACTACGCCGTCGAGCGGCACGGCAAGTGGGCGACCGAGCTCGGCGGGGCGATCGTCGGTCACGCGATCCACGTGCACGATCTCCTCTTCCGCGTGCTCGGTCCGATCGCGCGGGTGCAGGCGCGTCTGGCCACGCGGGTCAACCCGATCGAGGTCGAGGACTGCGCGGCGATTCTGTTCGAGATGGCGAACGGCGCGCTGGTGACCTCGTCGGTGACGCTCGGCGGCGCCGGCAACCGCTCGCGCCTGCGCTTCTGCTTCGCCCGCTTGAGTGCCGAGAGCGGGCGCGATCCCTACAACCCCGCCGCCGCCCCGTGGCAGTTCGTCGCTCGGGGTCCCGCCGAGACGCTGCTCGAGGCGCAGGCGGCGATCAACCGAGAGGTCGCCTCCGCGCCCGAGCACCCCGATGGCTACACGCGTCAGTTCGAGCTGTTCGGCGAGGCCCTGGAAGGCCGTGGCCCGTTGCCCGTGACGCTCGACGACGCCCGCGCCTCGCTCGAGCTCGTCACCGCGATCTACGCCGCCGACGAGAGCGGGGCGAGCGTGCCCCTGCCCCTCGCCCGAGCGGCACCGGGCTACGACGGCTGGGGCGCATCCCGCTCCACGCCGAGCTGATCCGTTCCCCCGACCGAGCCGCCGCCGTGACGAAGACCACCGATGACGTTCTCGATCGCGTGCTCGGGCCCGTCGATGTCGAACGCTTCTTCGAGTCGTACTGGGAGCGGCAGCCGTTGCACGTCGCGCGCGGCGACGGCGCGCACTTCGCCAACCTGCTGACGCTCTCCGAGATCGAGCGTCTGCTCTCCTCCGGCGCGCTGTCCTTTCCGGACGCCCAGCTCAGCCGATCCCGAGATCCCGTGGCGCCGGAGGACTACACGGACGGGGAGCGCCGGATCGTCCCCTCGAGCTTCATCCGTCACCATGCCGCCGGGGCGACGATCGTGATCTCCCAGGCGCAGCGCTTCGTGGGCGCGCTCGGCGAGCTGTGCCGGGACGTGCAGCGGCGCCTCGGAATGCGCTGTCAGACCAACCTCTACCTCTCGCCTCCCGAGAGCCAGGGTTTCGGCGCCCACTACGACTCGCACGATGTCCTCATCCTCCAGATCGGCGGTAGGAAGGCGTTCCGCTTCTATGCCGGTGGCCCGGAGCTGCCGCTGGTTCACGATCGGTTCGATCCCGCCACCTGCGTCCCCGGCGCGAAGGCCGAGGAGATCCCCCTCGAGGCCGGCGACACGCTCTACATCCCGCGAGGCGTGATGCACGACGCGGTCGCCTCGGGCGAGGCGCCGTCGCTGCACGTCACGCTCGGCCTCTTCCCCACCAGCGTGCACGAGGTGCTCCGAGAGACGCTGCGCGTGGCCTCGGAACGGGAGATCTCCCTGCGGCGCGCCGTCGGAGAGCGCCCCCGCGTCACCTCGGGAGAGAGGCGTGTGTCGATCGAGGCGGGCGCCGAGCCGCCGCTCGCCGACCTCCGCGCTCTGCTCGACACGGTGTTCTCGGCCGAGAACGTCGCCGAGGCGATGTCGAGGCTTCGCGACGATCTGTCGATGGACGGGCTGCCGGACTGCACCGGTTCGCTGTCGCGACTCGCGCGGCAGGCAGAGCTCGACCTCGATTCGTGCATCGTCCTCAGGGCGGGTGCGGTGACCGGTGCGGAGCGGGAGGCGGATGGTCTGAGGCTGAGGACGCTCGGGCAGGTGCTCGAGCTTCGCGACCCCATGGGCCGGGCGGTGGAGCCGCTCCTGGACGGGCGCCGTGAGCGGGTGGGCGCTCTGCCCGGCCTGGACGACGAGCAGCGGCTGACTCTCGGCCGTCGGCTGCTACGGGAGAACGTCGTGGAGATCGCGGACGCGGCGCCGTCCGATCGGAACGAGTGACGCTCCGGCACGAGCCGTGCGTGCTTGACAGCCGGGTGGCCGCTTGATACCAAGGTGCTTTCCGGACACGCCCGCCTGGTCATGACCGAGCCCGACAGCGATTCCATCGTCGTTCGCGACGCCTCCGGCCGCCGGCGGTTCATGCGCGCGGGAACCGCCCTGTTGCTCGCCGGCGGTTCGCTGGCCGCGGGGCGTCCGGTCCTCGCCGCCGACTGCGACCGCGCCGCTCGTGGCGGTGGCGACGGCGAGGACCACAAGCAGGCGGTACAAGGCTCCGACAGCGACAGCGGCTCGAACGCCGATCCGGCGGGCTGCGGGCGTCGTCGTCACGACGCGCCGAAGATCTCGCGCGCGGTGCCGCCGCGAGCACCGGCCACGACCGTCACCGTCGCGAAGGTGCGTGCCTCGTCGTAGCGGTGCGCCCCGCCCCTAGAGCGTCGCCTGCTCGGGCGTCGTCTACTCGGGCGTCGCCTACCCGGGGGTGTTTCCCTCCACCCAGCGTGTCGACCCGTCCGTCAGCGTCTCCTTCTTCCAGAACGGAGCCCGGCTCTTCAGCGCTTCCATCAGGAACCGGCACGCGTCGAACGCCGCGGCCCGGTGCGCCGACCACACTGCCGTCAGCACGATCGGCTCGCCGGGGAGGATCTCGCCGACCCGGTGCACGATCAGCGCATCGATCAGCTCCCAGCGCTCGCGCGCCTCGGCGAGGATGCGCTCGAGCTCGCGCTCGGTCATGCCGGGGTAGTGCTCGAGCGTCATCGTGGTGACGCCGTCGCCCTCGTTGACATCGCGCATCGTGCCGACGAAGGTCGCCGTCGCCCCGAAGGCGCCGGGGGCGAGGGTGGCTGCGTGCTCGCGCTCCTCGGCGTGCGGATCGAACGCGACATCGCGGACGCGAACCGTCATCAGCCGCCCGTGACCGGAGGGAAGAAGGCCACCTCGTCGCCGTCGGCGATCGGATCGTTCGCCGAGCGGTGCTCGAGATTGACCGAGCAGAGAACGTGGTCGGGCATCTCTCGGCGCTCGGTGGCCCGGGCCCAGACGTCGGCGATGGTCTCGAGCCCGTCGGCCTCGACGCTCTCGACGGCGTGTGGGAGCTGCTCTCGAAGGCTGGCGAAGAACTTGACCCTGATGGCCATCGTGCTTGTCCGGAAAACGGCGGTCGCTGATGATACCTCCGACCTCCACCCAACGGTTTGCGCCCGATGAGCGATCCGCAGAACGACCCGAGCCCGAGCGGCGATCCGCCGCGCGGCAGGACGGAGAATCCGACGGGCGAGCTGACCCATTTCGACTCCGACGGGCGTGCCCACATGGTCGATGTCGGTGCCAAGGAGGAAACGCACCGGGTCGCCGTCGCCGCAGGTCGCATCCGGATGCGGGCGGAGACGCTCGAGATGGTGCTCGCGGGCACCCACCGCAAGGGAGACGTGCTCGGCATCGCGCGCGTGGCGGGCATCATGGCCGCCAAGCGCACCAGCGAGCTGATCCCGCTGTGCCACCCGATCGGGCTGACCCGTGTCGTGGTCGAGTTCGAGTCCGAAGAAGAAGCCGATCTTCAGGCTTCTTCGGCCCGTGAGGTCGAGCACTCCTCGGGCGATCGGCACGGCGAAGGCGTCGTGCGCTGCCGGGTTCGGGCCGAGACGCGCTCGCGGACGGGGGTCGAGATGGAGGCGCTGATCGGTTTGCAGGTCGCCCTCGCGACGATCTACGACATGTGTAAGGCGGTCGATCGCGGCATGGTGATGACGGATATCGGGCTGCTCGAGAAACGCGGCGGGAAGTCGGGCGACTGGCGGGCATCCGGCTCGTGAGCGAGGGACGTGGGCTACACTGGGGCGGCTTCCGTAGTACCTGGAGAGCTCGGGCGGCCGCCACCGTTGCCGTCCCAGGAACGAGGCTGGAATGAAAGTTCTCAAATGGCTTGCGGTGACCTTCGGCGTGCTCGTCGTCGTCGTCGGTATCGGTATCGTGGCGCTCGTCTACCTCGTCGACTGGAACGACTTCCGCGACACGATCCAGAACCAGGTCAAGAACCAGACCGGGCGGGATCTGGAGATCGCGGGCGACCTCGAACCGTCGGTTTTCCCGTGGGCCGGTATCTCGATCGAGGGAATCGCCCTGGCGAACGCGGAGGGGTTCGGGGAAACGCCCTTCGCCCGGATCGGAAGCGCTGACGTCAAGGTCGAGCTGCTGCCGCTCTTGCGCCGCATCGTCAACGTGCGCACCGTCGAGCTCCGTGGGCTCGAGCTCGATCTGCAGCGGGCGGCCGACGGCACCACGAACTGGGAGGATCTCGTGCAGGGCACGTCCTCGACGACGACGAGCGAGGAGAGCGCGGGGGATACCGAGGTCACCACCGAGGTGGAGGGCAGCACCGCGACGATCGCCGCGCTCGCCGTCGGCGGCATCGAGATCACCGATGCCAACGTCTCCTGGACCGACCTCCAGTCGGGTACCGACGCGACGCTGACCGACTTCGATCTGGTGACCGGGGCGATCGAGCTGGCCGAGCCGTTCGATCTCTCGGTCGACTTCGACATCGCGAGCGAGAGCCTCGATCTCGCCGCCGTCGTCGACGGCAGCGGCGAGGTGACGATCGATCTGGACAACCAGACCTACGCCCTGAGCGGCTTCTCGCTGACGACGAACGCCACCGGCGGTGCGCTGCCCGGCGAGGCGCTCGAGGCGACACTCGGTGCCGACGTCCTCGCCGCGCTCGGGGAGAACCGCGTCGAGATCACCGATCTGACGCTCGCGGCCCTCGGGATCGCGCTCGCCGGCCGTGCGAGCGTCGCGGACCTCGACACCGACCCGGCGATCGAGGCGACTCTCGCGAGCGAGACGTTCAGCCCGCGCGAGCTCATGGGCCGGCTCGAAATCGAGCCGCCCATGACCGCCGACGAGAGCGTGCTCGAGAGCGCGAGCCTCTCGCTCGCGCTCGCCGCCACCCCGACGAGCGCCGCGCTGAACGCGCTCGAGCTGACGCTCGACGACACCACGCTCAGCGGCGAGGCGAGCGTGCCGAGTCTCGGCGGTGCGGGGCTTCCGCCGCTGCGCTTCGAGGTCACCGTCGACGCGATCGACGCCGATCGCTATCTCCCGCCTGCCATCGAGGGCGAGGCTCCGGCCGAGGAGGAACCCACCCCGGCAGGTGACGGCACGATCGCGCTCCCCACCGAGCTCCTCCGCCAGCTCGACGTGGACGGTACCTTGCGTGTCGGCAGCGTCGAGGTCGCGAACCTCACCGCCGCCGACATCGTCGTGCCGCTGAAGGCCGCGAACGGGCAGCTCGCGCTGGAGGGCCTCGCCGCCTCGCTCTACGAGGGCAAGCTCGACGCGAACGCCTCGCTCGACGCCTCGGCGGCGACGCCGCGCTACGGCGTCGACCTCGCGCTCGAGGGCATCCAGGCCGACCCGCTGCTCGCGGACCTTCTGCAGAAGGAGAGCTTTCTCTCCGGCGCGGGTGGCCTCCGTGCCGACATCACCACCGGCGGGAACACGCTCGACGCGCTGAAGGCGGGCCTCGACGGCACGTTCGAGAGCGCCTTCACCGACGGCTCGATCAACGGCGTCAATATCGGCTACCAGCTCCGGCGGGCGAAGGCGGCGCTGAGCAGAGAGTCGATCCCGCCCGAGGAGAAGAACGTGAAGACCGACTTCACCGCGCTCTCGGTCAGCGGCCGCTTCGACGACGGCGTCATGCGCTCGGACGACCTGGACCTGCGCTCGCCGCTCCTGCGCGTCGGCGGAGCCGGCGAGGTGGATCTCCCCGGCGAGCGCGTCGACTACACGGTGACGACGCTCGTGACCGGCACCTCGAAGGGCCAGGGTGGGGAGGAGCTCGAGTCGCTCAAGGGCGTCAAGCTCGACATCCCGATTCGTGGCACCTTCGACGAGCTCGCGACGGACTTCGCCGGTGTCCTTCTGAACGGGATCCGGGAGAACATCGCCGCCAACCTGGAGAATCGGGCGAGGGCGCTGGCCGAAGAGGAGGCGGAGAAGTTGCGGGCCCGCGGCGAGGCGGAGCTCGAGGCGCGGGAGGCGGAGCTGCGTCAGAAGGCCGAGGAGGCCGGGGAGAAGGTCCAGGAGAAGCTCCAGGAAGGGTTGCGAGGGCTCCTGAAGTAGCGGCGCCGACGCGCGGCGTGACGACGCTCACCCCGGCACGGCGGCCGCGCCGCTCGTGAAGGCCGTCGAGATCGCCACCGAGATGCCCGCCGGGGTTCCCGAGGCGGCGCTTGAGCGGGACTTCGCCCCGCGCGTGCTCGCCTGGTTCGACGTGTACGGACGCACCCATCTCCCCTGGCAGCAGGACCCGACGCCGTATCGTGTCTGGGTGTCGGAGATCATGCTCCAGCAGACGCAGGTGACGACCGTCATCCCGTACTACGAGCGTTTCACGGCACGCTTCGCCGATCTCGAGACGCTCGCCGCCGCGCCGCTCGACGAGGTCCTCGCTCACTGGTCGGGCCTCGGCTACTACGCGCGGGCGAGAAACCTCCACCGCTGCGCCCGGGTCGTCCGCGATCGGCACGGAGGTATCTTCCCGACGGACATCGAGACGGTCGAGACACTGCCCGGCATCGGGCGCTCGACGGCGGGGGCGATCCTGAGCCTCGCGCTCGGGCAGCACCACCCGATCCTCGACGGCAACGTCAAGCGGGTGCTCGCTCGTGCCTTCGCCGTGCCCGGCTGGCCGGGGAGAGGTGCGGTGTCGAAGCGGCTCTGGGCACTCTCCTCCCGCCTCACCCCGCCCGCGCGCACCGCCGCCTTCAACCAGGCGATGATGGATCTCGGGGCGACGCTCTGCACCCGAAGCCGCCCCGATTGCGCCCGCTGCCCGCTCGCCGACGGCTGCCGCGCCCTCGCCGAAGGGGACCCGACGCGCTATCCCGGGAAGAAGCCCCGCAAGGAGACGCCGGTCAAGCGCACGATCATGCTCGCCGCGCGCGCGGCCGACGGCGCGCTTCTGCTCGAGCGGCGCCCGCCGACGGGTGTCTGGGGCGGGCTCTGGAGCCTGCCCGAGGTCGAGCGGCTCGAGGATGTCGCCGCGCGTCTCGCCGGCTGCGGGCTCGAGCCGGTGGGGGAGGGCGAGAGCGTCGCGCGGCTGCGCCACACGTTCAGCCACTACCACCTCGACATCGACGTGCACGCGGTGGCGGTGCGCTACGACGCGGCCGGTGTCCTGGAGGGCGAACGGCTCGTCTGGTATAACGGTGGCACACCGCCGGGCGGCATCGCCGCGCCCGTGGCCCGCATCCTCGACAGCCTGACCGGAGAACTGCTTTGACCCGCATGGTGCAGTGCGTGAAGCTCGACAAGGAG
>ENA-ORXM01004245-ORXM01004245.1-marine-metagenome-genome-assembly--contig:-NODE-4245-length-12886-cov-3.167304_pt1 | contig 12886 bp, 12 predicted proteins | sample MGYA00237867_ERZ511480 | MGnify/ENA primary metagenome ERZ511480 (study PRJEB26309, sample SAMN06266103) | marine metagenome | isolation source: Algal blade | place: United Kingdom:Sidmouth, United... | reverse complement strand
TGATTCACTTAAGTCCTCAGAAAAAATTATAAAGTCAAATCCAGTCTTAAATGGTAAGGTGAAAATAAAAAACCAGGACAACATCAAATTTATTTTCAATGGAATTATACCATTGGAGCTGTTTACAAACATTATATGGACAAAGGTTACTTCACAGCTGTTGTGAGTAGAAGTATGCTCAATAATGATATTTACAAGCACGAAGACAACGACGAAAGTTTAAAAAGAATTATTGACTATCGGTCACAAGAAGCTGAGAATAAAATACGTTTAGAACATCGAGTGAACCTGCCTAAAGATTTTATTCTAAATTACGGAGTAAGTTATGAATACGCTCGTTATACCAACCTAACAAAAATTAACGCAACGACTTATCAAGAAATTAGAACGGATTTAAGAGTCAACAAATATGCTCTTTTTGGGCAGTTGAGCAAGAAATTCATTTCTGATCGTCTAGTTTTGTCAACAGGTGTGCGTATGGATGGAAATGATTACAATGAAAATATGCTAAATCCATTTAATCAAGTTTCTCCAAGATTTTCGGCTTCTTTTGCCATTATGAAAGGACTAACGATTAATGCCAACACAGGTTTGTACTATCAGTTGCCTTCTTATACCACTATGGGCTATCAAGAAGATGATGATTTTGTCAATAGAGACCGCTTAAAGTATACCCGTTCTTTCCATATTGTTGGTGGCTTGGCTTATGTGACCGAAAGTAGTACTAAGTTCAGCTTGGAAGGTTATTATAAATTGTATGATAATTATCCTTTTTTGATTGAAGATCAAGTTTCTTTAGCCAACTTCGGAGCTGACTTTGGTGTTATTGGAGATGCCCCAATTTCTTCTACTGGAAAAGGTAGAACTTATGGTTTAGAATTGTTAGTACAACAACGCCTATTCAAAGGTTTTTATGGTATTCTAGCCTATACTTTAGGTTGGTCAGAATACACAGATGGAGATGGAAAATTCCTTCCTTCTGCTTGGGACAGTCGCCATATTGTTAACCTAACATTAGGAAAGTCTTTCAAAACAATGAATCAAGAGATTCGTGACAAAATAAATGTCAAACGTACTGCCAAAGGAAAAGCAATTTTAACCAAAAAGGTAGTAGCGCAAACGCTCGAAATTGGAACTAACTTACGTTTTCAGACAGGACTTCCTTTCACACCTTATGATGATGAAGGTTCCGCTTTGGTTACTAACTGGGATCGTTTCCGTCAAGGAATTTTGGATTATGATCAATTAAATTCTCAGCGCCTAGGACCAAACTACAGTGCGGATTTTAGAATTGATTACAAATGGTTTTTCCCGAAATGGAGTTTCAATTTATACTTTGATTTGCAAAATATTCCTGGAGTGGTTACTCAAAATTCTTCCTTAGTTTTGGATAGAGATGGAAATGGAGACCCACAAATTGATAATATAAATGGTAATCCATCTTACCGATTAAAAACATTGGATGCTGCTAATGGAACTATTGTTCCCACGCTTGGAATTATTGTTCAGTATTAGAATTCATCTGCAATTAAGAAATTGCCGCACATATATTGAAAGAGCTGCCCCTTTTGGGGTGGCTTTTTCTTGTTTTAGTCAGTTATCAGATTAGTATAAAAAGCAGCATGGATATTAAACAAATTTAAGTTCAAAAAATATCTTAGGTATTATTTCTAGCTTGAATTCTCTTTAGTCTATATCTATATAAACATTCATGCCTTTTAGGTTTATTAATTATTATTACCATAAACACTTTTTATATTATTTCTGAACGTTTTTTATTAGGTTTCTGTTGAAGAACAAAAAAAACAATGGAACTTATAATAGAAATAACAATAACCTTAGTCAGTCTTTTAGTTGATGTCATTTTAAATTTATCGGGAGCAAAAAGATAATGGGAGAAATACTCGGTGAAATAATTGGTCAGTTAATAATAGAGATTATTGGTAAAACATTCATCATGATTGGAGGTGTCACTTTAGATGCACCATTAAAGCTAATAGGGGTCAAAATACCTTGGGGCTTTTGTTACAAAACACATAAGTTTGCTGCCTTCTTAAATATTATCATACTACTTTTAATCCCTATTCACATCTACAACTTCGGATTCACGAATGGATTATTTATCTATTTGGGCATTTTTTTCCTTATAATTACTATTCTATACTTTATGAATACTAATTTTGAAGCGCACAAAGAATCATCAAGTTTGTTAGATGATGATTTTCCTAGATAATTAAAGCTATCCACCTATGAGTTTATCCATTGAAGAAATTAAGAAAAATTACAGCCAGTTTCCAGATTACAAAATTGAGCAAATTGCAGAAAGAGATAGTCAAAGCTTATCTCCAGAAGTAGTTGCTGTCCTTTTAGATGAAATTGAAAAACGAGGACTCCATAAAAACCTACTAGAAAGCGTTAGCATTCAAAGAATTCCGCTCTCTGAAGAAAAATTAAAAAAGCTAAAACAAGCTGTTTTGAATACTTCTTGCCCCTCTTGTGCCTCCAAAGGATCTCCTTTAACAGCTTTAAAAATAGTAGAAACCCTTAGTGCTGTTTTTTTTGTACAAAATACGACACGAGTCTTTATTGCTTGTCCTACTTGTTGTAAAAAAGAATTTAAAAGGGCTATGTTAAAAACTGCTGTCTTAGGCTGGTGGTCTCCACATGGATTCCTTTATTACACTCCAAAATCCTTAATTCAGTCTTATGCTAATTTCCAACATGCAGATGAACATAGTAGTGAATTAATTGATCTTTTTGTAATCGAAAACTTAGGTAGTATTCAAACCGTTATTGACAATCCTATTCAATTATCAAAATTACTCCAACGATATAACAAACAATAGTTTTTTTCCATGAATTAAGCCCCATATTTCTAAGCAAAATACGGGGCTTATAATCTAGACATCCAAAGGATTATCATTTTCTTTTGGCAACTCAGTTTCATTCACTTCAGTATTTTCTACTACAGGAGCTTTTAGAGATTTTTCGTCTAATTTCTTTTCCCAAGCCATTAGTTCTTGATGTGTTTTACCGTCTAGAAATAGATTGTTTATGATAACAGTCTCTTTTGTCTCTTCTTTTCCATCATCATCAAATCCTCTAACGATTAACGTAATTCTTAGATAATGCACCTTAGAACAACTTGCACAGTCAAGCAAATCTACTTTCATCTTTACAGGTTCTGATGACATTGTATTGCGTAGTTTTGTCAAAACAGAAAAATCCTTCGATTCTAAACCTCGTACAAAAGCTTCAAAATCTTCTGGATGTTCCAAACGTTCTGTTAGTTCAACAACTTTTGTCCATTCATTACAATTCTCACAAAAAGGCTCTTCTGAATAGGCACCCATCGCGCCAAAAAAGCTAGCTCCGATAATAACAGCTGCTTCTATTCCCCAAACCGTGTACAAAGCACCACCTGTTGGTGTTGATCCTTTCAAGCTCCAAACACCTTCTTGTGCCACCAATTGAATAATGGTTAACAAATCAGAGGGATTAAATATAAATGCCTCTCCCTCAAACCACACATATACGGTTACGACCCAAGCGGCATAACAAGCTACTAGAGCGGCAACAACCGCCAAAGCTATAACGACGTTTTTGTTTCGAATTTTGCCTAAGCCTGCTCCCATAGCAACCACTGCACCAACAGCAACACCAAAAAATCCAGTAAGCAAAAAGTTAAGATAAATAAATGGAATGTAGTTAATTGCATAAGCGTATACAAAACTTAATGCAACAGCAGTTAAAATGCCTAACAAAAGTGCAATAACAGGTCCAGCAGGCGGTACTTTGCCAGACTCTTCGTAGTACAAAGAGGTACTCTTAAACATGGTTTAAAGTTTTAAGGTTTAAAAAATTGAATAAACAAGTTACAAAACTTTCATTGTGAATGAATAGTTTAGCTTAGTTTTCTACAAAAAAAAATCATTTATCCTAAGGATAAATGATTCTTCTTCACTATATTAAGTTTATTATTTTTTCTTTTCTCTTTGCTGTTGCGAAGGTGTTTTTTCTTGCACCCAAGAATTATCATATTCCTCAAAAACACCACTAGCATGAGCAGCTTTATAATCAATCTTACCATCTGCATATTTCGCAAAAACTTTGAAGGTTTCTGGTTTTTGCTCTTGCAAAACAATTAAAGCAGCATTTGCAGCAGATTTTACAGCAATAGGTACACCACCTCCCAAATCTGCCCAATGCCCACCTAAAATTAAATTCTTAACAGGGGTTTTATAATGTGCAATTTTTGCCTCCATATTTGCTCTACCAGGACGTGCCCCCATGATGGAACCACCTCGGTTGTAGCTGTACCTCCAATGTGTTATGGGCGAAGCGATGTCCATAAACAAAATATGGCTTCTCAAATCAATTCCTAAACGCTCCTCTATACGATCTAAGATAATATTGGCAAACTCTTCTTTTATTTGATAATAAGCATCCGTACGCACATAATTACCTAGTTCATCTACCTCACAGCCCCAATAATCCTTATAGTCAATATAAGCTGAAGAATAAACGGTCAAGGTTCCTTTTCCATCAGGTGCGAGTGTTTTATCTCTTAAACTAGGTGGAATAATAGAAATGGCTGTTTTGTGTGGATCTCCTGAATCATGTGCTGCTCTACTGATGCCTTCTGCTTGTATCATAATCAACTCCTCTGTGAAGCCTAAATCTTCTGTTGGGCAATCCAACGCCAATGAAATAGCAACCGCAGAGCTATATAATTCCGCCGATTTTAAATTATCTTTTAAGCTTTGGGGAATCAAATCTTTGGGCAACAAACGCTCATAAAGCATTTCCACATCACAAGCTGCAATGACTTGTTTGCTTTTTATGTGGTGTACTTTTCCCTTCCGTTCAAAGACAACGCCTTTGCATTCGTTGTTCTCCAACAAAATCTCTTGAACCGTCGCACCATAAACAATATCATTTCGATAATGCTCTGTTACGTGTGCCAACCATTCTATAAATACTTGACTTCCTCCTTTAGGAGGCAATTGATAATCGCCAATATATGCCCAAGCAATTGGAAAAAGGCAAGACAATAAGTCATGCTCAGAAGCCCAGTAACGATGTAGTTCTGGGTCTTTAAAAAATAAATTTAAACCTTTCGTAACTCCTTCTTCTCCGTGATACCAAATATAACGAACCAAGGGACGAATGAAGGTCAGTTTTTTCATTCCATTGGACATTTTATCTAGAATAGACATGGTGTCTGCTGCTCTAAAATTCTCTGCATACAAATCCCAAGTACGGGCTATTTTTTTTGCAGCGGTAAAGAACTTTTCTATCCCCGCTTTTTCATGTGGAAAATCTTTAATAAACTGTGCTTTTAACTCATCTGGATTACTAGTTAGTACATAATCTAGATTCTCAGCTTTGTTTCTATAAATACGATCCAAAGCCTGTGGTCGAGGGCGGTCATCACCTATAAATTGAAAAACTTTAGTCACAATACCTCGCTCTCCACACTGATTTAGCCAATGAATTGCCGAATCAAACCGAAAGTCTTTGCGCCTAAATCCTGCCAAGTAACCTCCTGCATGAGGCTCTTTCTCCACTACACAAACTGATAAGCCTGAACGGCTCAACAAGGCGGCAGCAGTCATTCCTGAGATTCCTGCACCAATAATGACGACATCGTATGATGATTTTGCCACAATTTCACTCATTCCTTATCTATTTTTATAGGTATAAAGTTTTTCTCTCTACCATTCATTGTTATTAAAACTAAAAGACAAAATTAGTAAATAATTCAGACTTACTGAATTAATTATCACAACTCCTTTATTGTTACTTTCTATTATAACAAGTAAAATCGCAAAAGTCTTGTTCCTTCAAAATCTGTACTTATTTCTATCAAAACTCCATCCTTAAACTTATCGCTTTTAATTAGTAAAAAAAATGCCTATATTTATTCGTTAAAACTTATCATTCAAAAGAGAAGAAATCAAGTCCAAAACGACTAAAAACACACTATATCTAAGCCCCAACCCTGCAAAGGATTATGTAATTATACGGTTTGAAAAACCTAGTACAGGTTTAGTCTCTGTTTATAATAATGTTGGACAATTGGTTTTACAATCAGACATTACTACTCAAACAAAACAACTAGACATTCAAAACTTAGCAGCAGGAGTTTATCGCTTATACTTTGTAGATGCAATTACTAAAGACAAACAAATTAGTAGCTTTGTGAAGCGTTAAGATAATAGCTTAAAAACAAAGAAAGGGACAGGTACTTTTGAAGTGTTTCTCAACTTTCTTCCAAATCAAGAATTCTCAAAACCCAATTTTTCCATAATCCCATTAATAAAGGCAGATTTTGCTTGCCCATAATCATTTTCAGACTCCCAATCTAAGGCTGCCAAATGAAGCTTCAAAGCCTCGTAAGCTTGCATATCTACTATATCTTTTCTCAAGTGGTTTCGGAAAGCTAAATGACGGGCATAAAAATTAGTATCCTGCTGTACAACATGAACGTGAAATAAGCGAGCATAGCTTTGGCGTAATGGCATAGAATCTTCTAATCTCACTTCTTTTTTTGTCCACTTTTGCAAGGGGTTTTTAGCTTTAATTTTTATAAAAAACCGTCGAAAAGGCATTACTTCATTGTACTTAGAAATATAAACATATCCCAGTTTTTTAAAAACAGGAATACAAGCCTCTAAATCTTCTTCTTTTTGCAAACCTAATAAAATGTCTATGGTTGGCTTTGCCGACAAATTAGGCACAGAAGTACTACCAATATGTGCCATTTTGGTCGATATATTTATTACCTTTAGAGCCTTTAAGATGCGCTGTTCTTCTTTTAGATAAGTTAATTTCCAATAAGGGCTGTGTGTAGAAATTTCAATCTGCATTTTTTCTTTTCTTAATAATAATGATAAATCACAAAAGTTTTTTTCATATTTATAGTTCTTTACTAATCCTCTATTTTGCTACTATAAATATACAGGCTCAAACCCAAAATAACCTAAGTTTTACAAACCTCCAAGCAATGTCCATCCAAGACTCCAATAAAATAACGGTTTATATGCTATCTGGTTTAGGCTTAGATCCTGCTGTTTTTAAACACTTAGATCTTAAAGCAGGCCATATTCATCATTTGCATTGGCTCGAACCATTAAAGAAAGAATCTTTAGAAACTTATGCAAAAAGAATGTCTAAAAACATTGCTCCTACAGAAGGGAAATTAGTTCTTATTGGACACTCTTTTGGAGGTGTTCTAATGCAAGAAATTTCTAAACTTGTTCCTACCAATCAAATCATACTTATTTCTAGTATCAAAGCAAAAAAAGAAAAAGATGCAGGCATGAATTTTTGGATGCGAGCTTTTCCTATACATAGATTGGTTACTCAAAAAATGGTGGTTAAAAGTTTCAAATCTTGGGGCAAAAAACACGGTTACAAAAGTCAAGAAGCACAAGCCATGTTTGTCCATGCAGCAAAACAACACAGCAATTATTACTTTCGCTGGGCAACCTCTAAAATTGCTGCTTGGGAATCCAAAGATATTACAACACCTATTGTGCACATACATGGCACCAAAGATAAGACCTTCGCTTTCAAACGCATTCAGCAGCCTGTACTCCCTATTGAAGGAGGAAGTCATCTGATGATTTTTAATAAAGCTACTGAAGTAAGTCAATTAATTAATAAGGTACTTAAAAGCCTTTAGAACTAAAAAAAACTTAGCCAACAATCATAGGCAAACTAAGTTTTTATCCAATTAAAATTGGAGGGAGCGTTGATACATTTTATTTTTATCAATACCCTTTAAAAAAGCCATCTTTCCAGTACAGTTGATAATGCAAACCTTTGGTTCGCTGACCAGTTTTAGAATTATAAGTTGGTTGATAATAATAGAGTTGCTTTCTGCGGGTATGGAATTTTAAATCTACTGGAAATTGAGTAGAACCTTCCATTGTCCAATAGGGATAATTTCCTTCAAAACAATTGGTACACTCTAACAATTCATTGTGTCCAAAATAAAAAATACGTGCTGTAGTATGTTCTTGACCTATTCCATGACTACCATTCCCTATCAATAAATAATAAGGAGTTCCAGAAGGATCATTTAAGAGATAAATCCTTGTAATAAAAACATCCTTATAATCCTTTATTACTTCACTTTCTTCAGACAAGACATGAAAATAAGATTCATTTCGTACGCCCCTATATTGAACTAAGGAACAAGCACTTCTACAGGTTCCTAGACTTAAAGCATCCCAACTAAAGGTACGTATACGTCGGTCAGGTGATTCTACAATTTTTAAATATTGCTTCAATCTCAAAAAAGGATGATAATAGCTCCCTTCTTGCAATAAAGCAAACATCAATTGATTTTTTAATTTTGCACTAAAAATACGTTGACGCTCTGGGTTTTGTTCTAGATGAGCCATTTCTAGAATTTTGTAACTGTCTAAAATTTGTTGTTCTATTAACTCAAAATCTGCCTGTGCCTGCAAACCTCCTGTTATCAATAGCATAAAAATGAGTATACACTTCATCTAAATATCTTTGTTCATCGCTTTAATCTTCCTCTTCAGTATCCCCCAACAACATTAACATTTCTCGCTTAAATAAGTCTGGAATTTCATCCGTATTTAAACAACAACCAACAGGAATTCTAGGATATAATTGATCATACCGACGGACTAAACCAACCGTTGTTCGCTTGAATATATGCTTACGCTTAATTTTTGAAGGTGCTGCAATTCCAGCAGCTGCCATCATATCTACAAAAGCGTACAATGTTTTTTTATGAAAATGATAAACTCGATCTGCCTTGTCACCAATTTCTAAGCCTTTCATTAAACTTTTGTCCTGAGTAGCAACCCCCGTAGGACATTGATTAGAATGACATTCCAACGCTTGAATACAACCAACTGCCATCATCATAGCACGGGCACTATAACAAGCATCTGCACCAATTGCTAAGACTTTTACCATATCAAAAGCTGAAGTAATTCTTCCTGCGGCAATCACTCGGATTTCTTTTTTGAGATTAAAACCACGTAAGGTATCTATGGCAAAAGAAAGGCCTTCTCTCATCGGCATTCCTAAAGAATCAGAAAACTCAACAGGAGCTGCTCCCGTTCCTCCTTCTCCCCCATCAATTGTAATAAAATCAGGATAAATTTTTGTTTCAATCATAGCCTTGCACATATCATAAAACTCTTGTTCGCTCCCTATACAGAGTTTAAATCCAACTGGTTTTCCACCAGATAAATCTCTCAATTTTTTTATAAAATGCATCAATCCTTCTGGATTACTAAACTCTTTATGATAAGAGGGAGAAATGACATCTTGATGTGGTTCTACACCACGTATTTCGCCAATTTCCTTTGTGTTTTTAATAGCAGGTAAAATACCTCCCTTTCCAGGTTTTGCACCTTGTGACAGTTTCAGTTCTACCATTTTAATGGATTCCAATGCCACTGTTTTTTTATATTTTTCAGAATCAAAAGAACCATCCATTGCTCTAGCCCCAAAATAACCTGTTCCTATTTGCCAAATTAAATCCCCTCCTTGTTTGTGATAAGGACTTACGCCACCTTCACCTGTGTTGTGTGCAAAACCTCCTTTTTTAGCCCCTTTATTCATTGCCATAACAGCGTTAGCACTCAAGGAACCATAACTCATAGCAGAAATATTATACAAACTTAATTCATAAGGCTGTTTACAATCTGCACCACCAACACGCACTTTAGGATGACGATTCATTTTTGAACTATCCAATGGATAAGCAGAATGCACCATCCACTCGTATCCTTCTCCGTAAACATCTATTTGTGTTCCAAAAGGGACATTTTCATTAACCTCTTTTGCTCTTTGATAGACCAAAGATCGGCGACGGCGACTGAAAGGCTTGCCATTCAAATCATCTTCTACAAAATATTGTTGTATTGCAGGGCGAAAAGTTTCCATTGTATACCTTAATCGTCCTAATAAAGGATAATTACGGCGAATAGCATGCTCCTTCTGCACCACATCATACAATCCCATTAAAATAATAGGTCCAACCACAATAAATGCCCATAGCGCATCTATAGAGTAGAATTTTGCCAATAAAAGAAGGATTATAATAATAAGAATAGAAACTATGTAAAACTTTAGTCGTAGGTTTGGTATTGTCATTGATGTTTTTTTTGCTCTTGAACAGGTGTTGATTTGTTCAAATTAACAAAAAAATCTCAAAACACACAACAACTACTTTTTAAATGAGCACTGAACACCTAACATTAAGCTAATTTGATCTCCTTTATATTGGGCATTTAAAATCCCTTCATCATCCAATGCAGGTCTTTTTCGTTCCCAATACAATAAGGAATCATGAATAGAAGTGCTTCCCAAAGTAAAACCTAAGGATAAAGTGATACTAAAGTGTCGGGTAACTTTGTATTGTGCCATCAAACCTGCTTCTCCCAATAGTAAATATCGAGATTTAAAACTGGCATTGTACTCGTATTTAAAAGAAGAACTGTTGGTAGGATCTTCAATTGCTTGTTGTTGAAAACGCCACTCATAGCGCCCTGTTTCATGTCGATGTACCAACAAAGCAACGCCCAAATAGGGATGAATGGATAGTTTTTTTTGAATGGTAAAGATGGTTGTTTTTAATCGTAATGGAAATTGTAGAAATTGAGCAGGCAACCACTGTTCTTTCTCCAGCCAACTCACTCCATCTAAACGATAAACATAATTATTATTCAATTGGTGTACATAAACTCCCATTTCTAAAGCTAAATAAGGATTTATTTCAAAGCCTAAACGTGCACCGCCAATAAAATCGGGTTGGTTAATAAAATTAAACTCTCCTTGAGAAGCAAAGGTTTGTACAAGATCCCATTTCAATCCACATTCCATATTAACATAGAACTGAGCTTTTACTGGTGTATAAATAAAAAACAGAAGTAATATACAAAACCAATAATTGCGTAATGGCATATTTATTTTTTTAGCGTTTTAGTCCTTTTATTGTTTTATGATAACAACTTGTTTAAGATACGATTAAAACGCCAATCTAAAAAAAAACGCTGCAAGCTTTCACTTGTAGCGTTTTTTTTTAACATTTTTATTACATTTTTTTGTTAGAAACAATTGACACAAGTATCTAAACAAGATAACAAGTTATTTAGAGCAGGTAATTTGAGATAATAATAAACTCGTTGTCCTTCTCGTTTGTTTCCTAGTATTCCTTTCAGTTTCATATTTGACAAATGGTGAGAGGTCAAAGATTGCTCACTATTTATCCGTTCACAAATTTCATTGACTGATAATCTATCTTCATTATCCAGTAATTGCAAAATAGATAACCGAATAGGGTGTGCTACCGCTTTTAATATAGAGGCTGCAAATTCTAATTGATCTGGGGATAGAGAGGTTTTCTTCTCTGTTTGAACATCTTCTTTCATAAACGTGAATTAAGCGCAGGTTGTACCTGAAGTTGGTGTTAATTGATGGCAGTTCGAAAAAGATTTTAGTTCCTTATAAGTCTTATTGTATTAGAAGCAAAAAGCTTCAAACAATTCATAATCAAAACTATAACAAGCACTAAATTCTCCTAAAAAAAATTAAAGGCGAACTATTTAAGTGATTAATAGTAATGAATCAGTGATCTACAACCACAAAACACCAATTCAAAACCTCTATAAAGATACTTTTTTTTAAGCACTTTCCAAAATATGAAAGACTTATCATAAATAAAGATTTTCATAAATTCCACCACAATTCTCTCAATGGATGTAGAGAAAACTTGTTATTAAACCTAAAAAAATTACCCCTCCTAATTCGAAATAATAATTTCTACTCTACGCTTTTGATGTTTCGCAATATCTCCTTGTACAACACCACCACCTTCGTATTTTACCTGTCCAGAGTCAAGTCCCAGACTAATTAAATAATCTGCAACCATTTTTGCACGTTCGATAGACAAGGCAAGATTAAAATCTTGATTTCCAACATCATCTGCAAATCCTGTGACTTTTAGTTTTATCGTTGTCTTATCTTCAAACTGATTCACCATTCGCTCTAACTGTTCTTTTTGTATTTCTGTTATATTATACTTACCAGAATCAAAATAGACGGAAAGATTTTTACGCACTTTTCGCTTTGGTGGTATCTTAGCTTCTTTTTTTGTTGTACTAGGAATTAAAAAAACTTCTATTTTTTTAGTTGGCTCATCTTTATTTCTTCTAAAATACTCCGCCCCAACAAAAGTCTGATATTCTTCATTCATTAAAATATAAGAATAAGAATTATTATCTGGCAAACAAACAAAGAAACGACCATACTCATCTGTTTTAAATTCTTGCTTTTGAGTTCCTGATTTACCTATTTTTACTTTTACATTTTCAATAGGCTCTTTGGTCGCTGCATCATAAACATAGGCATCAACCATTACATTTGCTTTTTCAGGAGCAATCTCTGGATGCATTGCAATGGTATAGACATCTAATCCTCCTTCCCCTCCTTCTTTTGCCGAAGCATAATAAGCAGTTGTTCCATCTGGACTAATAACAATCCCTGCCTCTCTAAATGGTGTATTGACAGCGTATCCAAGATTTACAGGTGTGGTCCAAGTTTTGTCATCTTGCAAAACAGCTCTAAAAATATCTGCTTCTCCAAAACCAGGATGTCCATCCGAAGAAAAGTACAATGTTAAACCATCAGGTGCAATATAAGGCGCTTCTTCATCTCCATCGGTATTGATACTTTCCATGTTAACTGGAGGGTCCCAAAGTCCATCATCTGCTAATTTGCTCATCCATAAATCTGTTCCACCTTTTCCACCTTTAGATCGGAAGAGCACACGTCTGAACTCCAGTCACACAGTGATCTCGTATGCCGTCTTCTGCTTGAAAAAAAAAAA
>ENA-ORXM01004244-ORXM01004244.1-marine-metagenome-genome-assembly--contig:-NODE-4244-length-12888-cov-4.108891_pt1 | contig 12888 bp, 9 predicted proteins | sample MGYA00237867_ERZ511480 | MGnify/ENA primary metagenome ERZ511480 (study PRJEB26309, sample SAMN06266103) | marine metagenome | isolation source: Algal blade | place: United Kingdom:Sidmouth, United... | reverse complement strand
AAAATCAACGATGATTTTCTCAAGAGGCGATTTCAGGAAACATTTCGCTTATTTGAAATGTAAATAAGAGAGTCACATCACAAATAAACTGCGGCTCTACGTTATTCGGCACCGTGACGCCTCATTCAACAGCCAATGTCCTGTCGTACAGCCAACTGTCCAGAACAGCATGCACATCCTTGACACCTTGCTGCTTCAACGCAGAAAAATCCTGCAGCGTTGCCTCCACACCGGCTTCCGACAATTGATCCTGCACGCTCATCAATGCCTGGCTCACCTGGTTACGTGAAAGCTTGTCGGCCTTGGTCAGCACGATCTGGTAACTGACCGCCGCGACATCCAGCATCTTCAGGATTTCCTCGTCCACGGCCTTGATCCCGTGGCGGCTGTCCACCAGCACATAGGCCCGCCTCAGCGTCGCGCGTCCTTTCAGATAGGACCGCAGCACTCCCTGCCACCGCTCCACCTCCGCCACGGGGGCTTTCGCGAAGCCATAGCCGGGCAGATCGACCATGTAGAGCGGGCCGGTATCGGGATGCCCCATCGAGAAATAGTTGAGCTGCTGCGTCCGCCCCGGCGTGTTCGAGGTGCGCGCCAGATCGCGCCGTCCGGTCAGCGCATTGATGAGCGAGGATTTCCCGGCGTTCGAGCGCCCGGCGAAACACACCTCCGGCCTGTCGGCCTCGGGCAGTTGCGACAGTTGCGCTGCACCGAGGACGAAATCCACTTCCCGTGCAAACAGCAGGCGTCCGGTCTCGATATAGGGATCATCTTCGCTCATGGCGCGTCTTTGGGCGAAAGCGGGCGTTTGTGCAAGGGGTACGAGGTCTTCACCGCGCGCTTCGGAGTGCGCCGAGGTCGGCTCCGCGAATGGCGTCGAGATTGCGGGTGATCCTTTCCGCCTCCCAATCCCACCATGCGATCTCCAGCAGGGCATCGATCGTGGCATCGTCGAACCGTCGCCGCACCAGCCGCGCGGGGTTTCCGGCGACGATGCCATAGGCGGGCACGGGTTTCGTCACGACGGCACAGGTGGCGACGATCGCGCCCGAGCCGATGGTCACACCCGGCATGATCGTCGCGTCTCGCCCGAACCAGACATCGTGACCGATCACCGTATCGCCCCGGCTTTCCGCTGCCCAGGTCTGCGGGTCGAACCCTGCTTCCCAGCCCTTGCCGAACACGTTGAACGGATAGGTCGAGAAGCCGCCCATGGCATGGGTGCCGCCGTTCATCACGAATCGCACGCCCCGTGCGATCATGCAGAACTTGCCGAGGATCAGCCGGTCGCCCGCGAACTCGAAATGATAGAGGACGTTCTCCTCGAAGAACCGTGCCGCATCGCCTTCCGAATCGAAATACGTGTAGTCCCCGATCTCGACATTGGCCCGCCCTTCCGCGAAGGGCCGCAGGAAGGCCATCCCCGGCGCGGCGGGCAGCGGCGCGCGGTCCGCCGGATCGGGGCCGGAGGCCAAGGCGTCAGCCTTCCGGTTTCTTGCGCGTGAACATGGCTTTGAGATTGTCCCACAGCTCGATCTTCGCGCCCTGCGACTTCATGATCGTCGATTGCTGGATGATCGTCAGGACGTTGTTCGCGGTCCAGTAGATGACGAGGCCCGCCGGGAAACTGCCGAGCAGGAAGGTGAAGAGAACGGGCATCCACGCGAAGATCTTCTTCTGGATCGGGTCCGGCGGGGCGGGGTTGAGCTGCATCTGCAGCCACATCGTCACGCCCATGATGAGCGGCCAGATCCCGATCATCAGGAAGGTGGGCGGGTTCCAGTCGATCAGGCCGAACAGCGTGAACATGCTGGTCGGATCGGGGGCTGCCAAGTCCTTGATCCAGCCGAAGAAGGGCGCATGGCGCATCTCGATGGTGACGAACAGCACCTTGTAGAGCGCGAAGAAGACCGGAATCTGGAACAGGATCGGTACGCAACCCGACGCCGGGTTAACCTTCTCTTTCTTGTAGAGTTCCAGCATCGCCCGCTGCATCGCCTGCGGATCGTCCTTGTGTTTCTCGCGCAGTTTTTCGGTCTGCGGTTGCAGCTTCTTCATGCGACCCATGGAGACGTAGGACTTGTAGGCCAGCGGGAACATGACCGTCTTGACCAGCACCGTCAGCAGGATGATCGCCACGCCGAAATTGCCGAACAGCTTGTAGAGCGAGTTTAGAACCCAGAAGAACGGCTTGGTCAGGAAGAAGAACCAACCCCAGTCGATCGCATCGTAGAAGCTCTCCGCGCCCAGTTTCTCCGCATACATCGACAGGATATCGGCCTGTTTCGCTCCGGCGAAGAACCGGATCGAGGACGTCTCGGTCGCCCCCGGTGCGATGGCGATGGGGGGAAGGCGGACATCGGCGCTGAAGACCGGCGCGCCTTCACGCCCTGCCAGCTTGAATGCCCCGGTGAAGGGCTGTCCCGTCGTGGGGATCAGCGCGGTCATCCAGTATTTGTCGGTGATGCCGAGCCAGCCGTTGTCCTCGGCCTTGAACTTCTCCAGCCGCGCACGCTCGGCCACATCGATCTCGAAATCCTCGAAATCGTCGTAATCGATGCTCTCGGTAATGCCGTCGAAGCCGCCGATGGCCCCTTCGTGCAGCAGGTAGAAGCCCTGCGTCTCCGGCTCGCCATGCCGCGCGATCACGCCATACGGGCTGAGCGTCGTCGCTTCCCCGCCCGAATTCGTGACCGATTGCGTGACGGTGAACAGGAAGTTCTCGTCGATCTCGTATCGCTGGCGGAACAGCAGTCCTGCGCCGTTGTCCCATTCGAGGATCACGGGGCTGCCCTGATCGAGCGTGCCCCCTTCGGCCAGCGTCCATTCGGTCTTCGGCCCCGGCACGGCCCCGCCGCCCGCCCAGCCGAACAGGGCGTAATAGGCATCGCCCGCCTCGCGCGGGGACAAAACCGTGACCTCCGGCGAATCCTTCTCGATGGTGACGCGGTAATCCTTGAGGTTCAGATCGTCGATCCGTCCGCCGACCAGCGAGATCGAGCCGTCCACGCGCGGGGCGTCGATGATGACGCGCTCGGATTTGGCGAGGGCGTCGTCGCGATTGAGAAGCGCCACGACATCGGCGGCGACATTGCCCTGACCGATGGGAACGGGGACGCCGTCGATCCCTTCTTCCTGCGCGACCTGCGACTGGATCTCGGCATTGCGCTGCATCTCGGCCCGCTGGGGCGCGATGATGAATGTTTCCCACAACCCGATGACGAGAAAGCTGAGGATAGCGGCAAGGATCAGGTTCTTCTGGTCGCCCATGCGGCGTGGCTCCGACGTGGTGAGGAAGGGGGGAGATACGACTTGGAGGTTCAAGCGTCCGGGGCTTGCAAGGTCAAGCCCTTTCGCCGTTCATGCAACCGGCGGGAGGCGAGACCGGACGTCCTGTCGCACCTGCGCGCAGAATACAACCGCGCTTTCACCTCCCTCACCGGCATCCCCCGTGAACGACTGGTTCGACGCGATGCCGTGGCAGGTAGCCCGTCCCGAGATCACGCCACACCCGAACCATCGCAAGATCGCGCTGGTATTCGACCGCCGCACGGACAGCCCCCGTAACCGGTTCACCGGCAAGCCCGTCGCAGGACCCCTGATCGGCAGGGGCATCGAATCGAAGACCTTGCCCGTCGCGGTCACGTCCAGGGCCGAATGGCGGCGCAGGCATCCCGATACGAAAGTCCTGTCGCTGGAGACGGGCCATCGGTGCCATTCGCCGGTTCGGGCGATACCCTGACCGATCCGCAAGGCATGGCGTGGGAGGTCGATGAGAAAAACCCGAGCGGCCGACGCCTGCCACGTCTGCCCGGCCATATCGCCTGCCGGTTCGGCTGGCAGAGTTTACGGACGGGCAGAGCGAGTTCTACGGCGGCTGAGGCGCCATCCGAGCAGCCGATTGCGGAGCCAGGCCCGGAGGCTCCGCTGCCGCGCCCCCGCCACGTCGCGCAGGGCCACCCGCGCTTCGGCCACGCCGATGTCGAACCACTCGCCTTTCAGGCGCAACGGCGCGAGATGTCGATGCGCCGCTGCCTCCAGCCCCCGCGCATCCCGCGTGCGGATATTCGCGTAGAGCTTCAACCGCCCCCAATGCGCCGTCTGGAACGTCGCCAGCCGCCGCCGCGCATCCCCCGCCACCCCGATCTTGACCGGCCCCGCGCGCCTCGGCGCGATGATATAGACCTTCTGCGCCATGCCCCGCGCTCCCCCGCCACCTCTGTTCGGACAGCGTATCCCGGACCCGTGAACATTCCGACAACAGGACACCCGAAACGGCCTCGGCGCGTTAACGGACAGTCAATACAAAACCCCTTGCAATCGCCCATCCCCTCCCGTAACTCGGTCCGTGGAGAGGTGGCCGAGTGGCTGAAGGCGCTCCCCTGCTAAGGGAGTAAGGGTTAACCCCCTTCGTGGGTTCGAATCCCATCCTCTCCGCCATTTCCTTCAGTGAAGTTCGACGATCGTCTCGCAGGTGCCGCGAAAGGGATGCTCCGCCTCGCAGGCAGGCTGCGAGGCGGATGGATGTCGCCAGAGATGGCTGGTCCCGAGTGCTACACGAACACGAAATCGTCGACGGAGAGAAGGCTGGCATCGATACCCGACAGCAGCACCTTTCCGCCATCGTGGTCGACGATCGCACCATCGTCGCTGTCGACGATCGACAGGCTGTCGATCGTGTCGCCTGAGAAACGGAGCAGATCGACACCGTCTTCGAAGTCGGCCACGAAATCGACGCCGCTGTTTCCCGTGAAGACGAACGTGTCCGCACCATCGCCCCCGTTGAGGATGTCGTTGCCGTCTCCCCCGTCCAGTACATCGTTGCCGGACCATCCGTACAGGTAGTTGCCGGCGGCGTCGCCCGTGATCGTGTCGTCATGGGCCGAGCCGACGACACGCTCGATACCCGAGAGCGTATCGCCCTGCGCATGACCGCCGCTTCCCGTTCCGGTCTGGAGATCGACCGTCACGGCCGCATCCGACCTCTGGTAATAGGCCGAGTCGATTCCGGCCCCGCCATCGAGCGCATCGGCTCCCTCGCCGCCGGTCATGGTATCGTTGTCGGCCCCGCCGTTCAGCACGTCGTCACCGCTCCCCCCGAGCAGGGCATCGTTCCCGCTCCCTCCGTTCAGGGTATCCGCACCGTCTGCCCCGATCAGAATGTCGCGACCGGCTTCGCCATTCAGCGTATCGGCACCGCGTTCCCCGAAGACGACGTCGTTCCCCGCTCCGGCGTCGATGACGTCGTTCCCGAGGTGGCCATTGAGATAGTTGTCGCCAGCATCCCCCGTGATGGCATCGTCATGGGCAGAACCGAGGACATGCTCGATACCCGAAAGTATGTCGCCCTGCGCATGACCGCCGTTTCCCGTTCCGGCTTCGAGATCGACCGTGACCGCTGCATCCGAGGTGTAATAATAGGCCCAGTCGCGTCCGGCCCCGCCATCGAGCATGTCGGCACCCTCGCCACCCGTCAGGGTATCGTCTCCGGCACCGCCGCTCATGGTGTCGTCATCGGCCCCGCCGTGCAGCACGTCGTTGCCGCCCCGTCCGTTCAGGACATCGCTGCCGAACGAGCCATGGAGGTAGTTGTTCCCGGCATCCCCCGCGAGGACATCGTCGTGGCTCGAGCCGAAGACACGTTCGATATTCACGAGCGTATCGCCCTGCGCATGACCGCCGTTCCCCGTTCCCGCTCCGAGGTCTACCGACACTCCCGCGTCGGACCCCTGGTAATAAGCCCAGTCGATGCTGGCTCCGCCATCGAGCGTATCGGCACCCTCGCCGCCGTTCAGGATATCGAAACCGTCGTCACCGTTCAGGATGTCCGCACCTTTCGCGCCGATGAGGATATCGTTGCCCGCCTCGCCGTTCAGCGTATCGGCACCGTTCTCGCCCAGAACCGTGTCGTTTCCGGCTCCGGCATCGATGACGTCGTCGCCGAAATATCCACGGAGGTAGTTGTCGTTCGCGTCACCCGTGATGGAATCGTCATGGATCGAACCGAGGACGCGCTCGATGTTCACGAGCGTATCGCCCTGCGCATGACCGCCGCTTCCCGTTCCCGCTTCGAGATCGACCGTGACCGCTGCATCCGAAGTATAGTAATAGGCCCAGTCGGTCCCGTCCCCGCCGTCGAGCGCGTCGGCCCCTTCCTCGCCATTCAGGGTATCGTTCGCGGCCCCGCCATCGAGTGTGTCGTTCGCGGCCCCGCCGTTGAGGACGTCGTTTCCGTCACCGCCATGGAGGACGTCGTTTCCGAGCGCCCCGTAGAGGGCGTTGCCGGTGGCATCACCCGTGAGCACGTCGTCATGGTCCGAGCCCAGGATGTTTTCGATATTCACGAGCGTATCGCCCTGTGCATGACCGCCGGTTCCCGTTCCCGCTTCGAGATCGACCGTCACCCCCGCATCCGACGTATGATAATAGGTCCAGTCGGATCCCGCATCGCCGTCGAGCGCATCGGCCCCTTCGTCTCCCGCCAGCGTATCGTTGTCGGCCCCGCCGTTCAGGACATCGTCGCCGATCCCCCCGCTCAGGGAATCGTTCCCTGCCCCGCCGTTCAGGGTATCGGAACCGTCTTCGCCGACGAGACTGTCTCTGCCCGCCTCGCCATTCAGGACGTCGTTGCCGAGCGATCCGATCAGGGAATTATTGCCGGCATCGCCCGTGATGGTGTCGTCATGGGCCGAGCCACGGATGCCTTCGATACTCACGAACGTATCGCCCTGCGCATGGCCGCCCGCTCCCGTACCCGTCCCGAGATCGACCGTCACGCCCGTATCCGACGTGTCGTAATGCGCCCAGTCGCGTCCGGTCCCCCCATCGAGCATATCGGCTCCTTCGCCGCCCGTCAGGATATCGTCACCGGCATCGCCGTTCAGGGTGTCGTCACCGTCCCTGCCGTGAACGATGTCGTCCGACGCCCCGCCGGAGATATGGTTGGCCTCCGCATTTCCGAGCAGGGTATCGGAGTGGTCGGTTCCGATGACATTCTCGACATTGGTAATGACATCCCCGGCGGCACTGCCTCCATTGGATGCGTCATCTTCGAGATCGACGCTCGCGGCGCTTGCCTCGTCGCCGTAATCGACCGTGTCGATCCCCTCGCCACCATTCAGGTAGTCGGCACCGGTACCGCCCGAGAGCGTGTCGTCGCCACCGGCGGCGTGGATGACGTCGTCGCCCGCCATTCCCTCGATGGTATCATCGCCGGTGCTGCCCTCGATCAGGTCTTCGCCGGAGGTTCCCGTGCCGGACACGCCGTTATCCGAGAGGTCGAAGACGGCATCGAAACTGTCGGTGAACTCGATACGATCGATCGCAGGAATGGCATTGGATACGCCACCGAGGGAGCGGATGCCGATATCGGTATCGACATCGACGATACCGAGCATGAGATCGAGATCGACGGCAACGAACTCGTCGCCCCCTCCCGACAAGCCACCGGGCACTCCGTCGATCACGGTGTCCAGATAGTCCACTGCGGTCGACAGCAGGCTCGATTCGCCTACCGAGTCGGCCATGTCCCGTGCACTGGAATACACTTCGACTCTGGACACTCCGGTAATCTCGCTCGCGAAGGAGAGCCTCGACTTTCCGAGTTCGGGGCTGAACTGCTCGGCACCGATGACGCGGCCCATATGGTCGAACAGCACGACGATGGCGCCGGTCGGCCCGACGTCGATGTCGATGGACGTGGAGCGGACGGGCTTCGTGAACTCCGCGACGATCCCCTTCGCACCGGAGGCTGCGCCCGGCGTTTCCGTGAGAATGTTGTCATCGCCGGATTCGATATCTACACTGACGGTCCCGAAGAATTGTACGGTATTTTCGACAAATTCATAAGACGGGTTGCTTCCGATTACTGGGGTATCATTCTCGAATTCGATGACTGGCATAGGTCAATCTCCCTTTTGTTGACCTATGAGTATATTTCAGGAGTAAAAGAAGCGTAATTAGTGCATTTATGCGTTGATACAATTTGAATAAACAGTGAAGATGGTAAAACTGTTTGCACGGTGTCGAGAAATTCTGAAACTTCAGGGTCACGAGAAGGGCGATCATTGAAAGCCCCGGCCCCGCAACGTTCCGTCAGAGCGGGAAGGCGCGATCATTCCGTGCCGGGCAGGTCATCGAATGACGGCAAACGCATTCCGGCGGATCGAAGGGCACTTGTTTTCTGGCGACTGTCGCATGGTCGCGTACCCACCCGCATGGGAGCCTTCCGGGAGCGGTCGTTCTATCCATCCTGAAAATGCCCGTATATCTTTTCGGCCATAGCCCGAGAGACGCCCTCGACCGCTTCCAGATCGCTGACCCCCGCCCGTGACACCGCCTTGGCCGAGCCGAAATGGGCGAGCAATGCGCGTTTGCGCGACGGGCCGATGCCGGTGATTTCGTCCAGCGGATTGGCCATCTGGGTCTTGGCGCGTTTGGCGCGGTGGGTGCCGATGGCGAACCTGTGCGCTTCGTCGCGCAGGCGTTGCAGGAAGTAGAGCGTCGGGTCGCGATGGGGCAGGGCGAAGGGCGAGCGGCCCTCCATATGGAACAGCTCCTTGCCCGCATCGCGCTCCTGGCCCTTGGCCACGGCCACCAGCGCCACCTCGTCCACGCCCAGCTCGTCGAACACCGCCTGCGTCGCCGACAATTGCCCCGCACCCCCGTCGATCAGCACCAGATCGGGCCAGTTCCCCGTGTCGCGGTCGGGGTCTTCCTTCATCAGGCGCGCGAAGCGGCGGGTCAGGACTTCCTTCATCATGCCGAAATCGTCGCCGGGGGTCAGGTCCGTGTTCTTGATGTTGAATTTGCGGTACTGGTTCTTCATCAGGCCCTCCGGCCCGCTGACGATCATCCCGCCCACCGCATCGGTGCCGGAGATATGCGAGTTGTCGTAGACCTCGATCCGGGCGGGCCTGTCCGACAGGTCGAAGGCATCGGCCACCCCGTCCAGCAGTCGCGACTGCGCCGCGCTGTCGGCCATGCGCCGCGCCAGCGACTCGCGGGCATTGCGCAGCGCATCCGTCACCAGCTCGCGTTTCTCGCCCCGTGCGGGCACCGTCAGGGCGACCCTGTGCCCCGCCGCCTCGGTCAGGGCCGCCTCCATCACCTCGCGCCCCTCGATCTCGTGGGAGAGCAGCAGGGCGCGCGCAGGCGGGCGGGTGTCGTAGAACTGGCCGATGAACGCGGCCAGCACCTCCGCCTCGTCCGCTTCCGAGGCCAGACGCGGAAAATACGCCTTGTTGCCCCAGTTCTGGCCGCTGCGGAAGAAGAACACCTGAACGCAGGCCTGCCCGCTCTGCATGTGCAGCGCGATCACGTCCGCTTCGGTCACGCCGCGCGGATTGACACCCTGATGAGCCTGTACCTGCGTCAGCGCCTTGATCCGGTCGCGGAAGACGGCGGCGCGCTCGTAGTCGAATTCCGCCGCCGCCTCGTTCATCGCGGTCGCCAGCTCGCTCTGCACCCGTGTGGACTTGCCGGAGAGAAAGGCCGTCGCCTCCTTCTGGAGATCGTCGTAATCCGTCTTGGTGACATAGCCCTCGACGCAGGGCGCGCAGCATCGCTTGATCTGGTACAGCAGACAGGGCCGCGTGCGGCTCTCGAACATGGAATCGTTGCAGGTGCGCAGCAGGAACGCCTTCTGCAACTGGTTCAGCGTGCGGTTCACCGATCCCGCCGAGGCGAAGGGGCCGAAATAATGCCCCGTGGCGCTCTTGGCCCCGCGATGCTTGCGCAGGCGCGGATAGTCATGGTCCGTGTCGATCAGGATATAGGGGAAGCTCTTGTCGTCGCGCAGCAGCACGTTGTAGCGCGGTTTCAGCCGCTTGATGAGATTGCTCTCCAGCAGCAGCGCCTCGGTCTCGGTCTTCGTCACCACGAAGACCAGCGACGCCGTCGCCGCGATCATCCGCCGGATACGGGAGGTATGGCCATCGTAGCGGGTGTAGGACACCACGCGCTTCTTCAGGCTGCGCGCCTTGCCCACATAGAGGACCTCGCCCTTCGCATCGAGCATCCGATAGACGCCGGGGCCGTCGGGCAGCGTCTTCAATGCCCGCGCGATCACGTCCGTCCCGTTCTCCTTCGCCGGGGCCGCCCCGTCGATCTCGTAACGCGATCCCTCCTCCTCGAATCCCATCGGCGTGGTGGGATCGGGCAGGGTCGGGGCGGGGTCGGGGCGGCGTGCTTTGGTCATCGGGAAAATCTTACGCGGGGCATGGAATCATTGCGAGGCCGAAGTCGAATTAACAATTCGGCAAGGGTTCACGGGGGGTTAGACAGGGGCGCTTTCATCCCCCCCAGTTCCTGTGGAAAACCATGTGGAGAAAGACGGGTTTACCGGCGTCCAGTGCCGGGTTTGCTGGGGTGGAGCCGATTGCACAAAAAAACGGCACTCCGGTCAAGGCCTTGATATCGTTGATAGACGAGCCTTAACGGTTATGACGGTTCAGTGACTTCATCGTGAGTTGCCCCTTTCCTTCGGGATATTCGCTGTCAACTGCCCATGTGTAAAACCATCCGGGTGTCTCATATCGGAACTGGCATACGACGCATCCTCAATTGCCTGCGACGACCAACGCGACGAAGGCCAGATAGAGGACCACGAGCAGCGCACCGGATCGGCGACCGATAGCCTTTCCCGTCACCAGATATGGTAGCAGAACGAGAGTGCTCACGATCATCAGCGGGATATCGATCGTCGCGAACCCTCTCGAAACGGGAATGGGCAGGACGAGCGCCGTGACACCCAGGATCGCCAGAATGTTAAGGATATTCGAGCCGATGATGTTTCCGAGTGCCATATCCATCCGTCCCCGCCACGCGGCGGCAAGGGATGCGGCCAGTTCGGGCAGCGACGTCCCGAGCGCGACGAGGGTAAGGCCGATGGCCGCCTCGGAGATGCCCATGGATGCCGCGATCTCCCGCGCTCCCTCGATCAGGAAATGCGCCCCGATGGGCAGGCCGATCAGCCCGATGCCGAGCAGGACGGCGATCCTGCCCACGGGCATCGCGGCGCTTGCCGGGTCGATCTCGTCATCGACGACCGGCGATCCCTGCGAGCGGCGATAGGCGTCCCAGAAGAACCCGCAGAGCAGCACCAGCATGACGATACCCGCGATCCGCCCGATATTGCCCATCCATGCGAGGGCGAGCAGGAGCAGGCTCGCCCCCACCATGAAGAGGTAGTTGCGCAGGCCCTCGCCGTCGTCGCGGGTCACGATGGGCGCGATCAGGGCGGGCGCACCGAGGACGAGCAACACGTTCGCCACGTTCGATCCGACGACGTTGCCCAGCGCGATATCGGGCGCGCCTTCCAGCGCCGCCTGCACGCTGATGACCAGTTCCGGGGCCGAGGTGCCGAAGGCGACGACCGTGAGGCCGACCAGCGCGACCGACAGGCCCATCTTCAGCGCCAGCGCGATGGCTCCGCGCACGAGCGCATCACCGGCGAAGATCAACAGGGCGGCCCCGCCGATGACGTAGAGTAGGCTCATGGATTTTTCCGGTCAGGATGAGGAGCAGGAACAGGTCTCGGCGGGGTCGTGCCAGGCATCGCATCGGGCGCAGCGCACCATGGGCGCGCTTTCGCGCTGGCGCTTCTTGATGGAGCGCATGGCCTTGTCGCGGGCCACGCTCGCGGTGGATTTGCCGTTCACGACCCGCAGCACGGTCAGGGCGGCGATCACGGCGACGATGGTGAACAGGATCTTGAGGATCACAGCCCGTACCTCGCCCAGGCGAGCCGCGACTCGATGGCCTCTGCGGCGGCGTCGGTCGCCCCCGCACCGATGGCCTCTCCGGTGATCTTTCGGTCGAGCAGCCGCGCGACGAGGCCGCCCTTGCGTCCGCTATGGTCGCGGAAGGTGATCTCCTTGCCGAACCGTTCCTGAAGCACGGGCCGCAATTCGCCCACCCCGTCGGCCAGCCCGACCTCCACCGCCCGCTGCCCGACCCACACATCGCCCTCGAACAACGGTTCGTCCCCGGTCAGGCGCTCCCTGCGCGACGTCTTCACCCAGTCGATGAACCGCGCATGGATGTCGCGTTGCAGGGATTTGAGGCGCTCGATGTCTTCGGGCTTTTCCTCGCGGAACGGGTCCATCAGGACCTTGTGGTTCCCGGCGGTATGGACGCGCCGCTCGATGCCGATGCGCTTGATCGCCTCCTGCGCGCCGAAACTGGCCGAGATCACGCCGATGGACCCGGCGATGGAATATTCGTTCACCCAGATCTCGTCCGCCGCGCAGGCCAGCAGATACCCGCCCGACGCCGCCACATCCTCGCAGAAGGCGATCACGGGAATGTCCTTCTCATCCGCCAGCCGCCGGATATGCCGCGCGATCAGGCTCGATTGCCCCGGCGCGCCCCCCGGCGAATTGATGGCCAGCGCCACCGCCTTCACCCGCTTCGAGGCGAATGCCGCTTCGATGGCCTTTTCCAGCGGCGGATGAGACAGCGTCCGCCCCCCGATCCCGCGCGGGGCTCCGATGGCCCCGTAGAGTCGCAGAACGGAAATCTCGTCGCCCTTGGCGAACCATGTCTTCGGCTTGAACAGAGATCGTTTCATGGGGCTACAGGTAGGCTGTGCGGGGGCAGGGGGCAAGGTGGTCTCCCTCATGTCATTCCCGCGCCACGCGGGAATCTCCCTCCACCCGACGAGATGCCCGTCGTCACGGGCATGACACCCCATTGCCCCGCTCGTCTCCACACCAGAGGGAACCCCGTAGATACCGCCGAACGCCTTGGATTAATTCAGTATACGGACGATATGGACGCACCGATCCCATCACCCCGCCGCCCGTTCCGTCTCCCCCATCGCGCGGACGCGCAGGGCCAGCTCGGTACAGGCGGCGAGCACCGCGTCCTCGTCCCGCTTTCCCTTCG
>ENA-ORXM01004243-ORXM01004243.1-marine-metagenome-genome-assembly--contig:-NODE-4243-length-12889-cov-3.863409_pt1 | contig 12889 bp, 13 predicted proteins | sample MGYA00237867_ERZ511480 | MGnify/ENA primary metagenome ERZ511480 (study PRJEB26309, sample SAMN06266103) | marine metagenome | isolation source: Algal blade | place: United Kingdom:Sidmouth, United... | reverse complement strand
CTGCAGAAGAATTTGGGCGAAGAAAAGGTGCCGGTCATTATCGAGCCGAAGATCGATGGTGTCGCTGTGGCGCTGCTATATCGCGATGGTCAACTGGAGTATGCGGCGACTCGTGGCGATGGCCGCCGCGGCGACCTCTTCCTTCTCGTTGAACTCGCAACGGATCCGCGCTTCCGGCTGGAAGGGCGCGACCTCTACTCCACCATCGAGGTGCCGCCGTGGACTGCCGCTCTTGGAGGCACGGTTCGCGTCGAAACGCTGGGAGGTGCGGTGCATCTCAAGCTCACGTCCGGCGCATCGTCCGATCAAGCCGATCTATGTGAAAAGGCTGGTGCAGTTGGTAGCTGCCGTCCGTGCGGCGAAAGAAGCAGAAGAGAAGAAACGGAAAGCAAAGCAATGACCACTACAGCATACACGATCCTCGTCGAACCGCTCTCCGACGAGGATGGCGGCGGATTTCTGGCGACGGTGCCGGACCTTCCGGGCTGCATGGGCGATGGAGAGACGCAGGACGAGGCTACAGCCGATGTTCTGGCTGCGATACCGGAATGGATAGCGGCGAGCGAAGGCCTCGGCCGGCCCATTCCAGTACCCGGTTCGTCGCTTGGTCAGTGGCGACAGCGTGTTCCACGATCCCTTCATCTGAAACTGAAACTGACGGCGGACGCCGAGGGTGTTTCGCTCAATCAGCTCGTTGCCGTGGCGCTTGCCGATTACGTGGCGCGTCGGGATGGCAGCGCAGGTTAGCTCAGACCAGCTTCCCCGTCGCCGTATCCAGCCGGATAGGAAACTCCGCCCTCACTGCCGCGTCGATCTCGGGGGGGAGGAGGGCCAGCGACGGTTCGCCGAGGATTTCCTTCTTCTTCGCGATGGCTGACTCGATCAGCACCGGCTTGTTGCGTTCGAGCCATTCCTTGGGCGAGGAGCGGTCGCCGATATCGGGGTAGAAATAGTCGGTCTGCATCAGCGAGAGCGTCTGGTCGGAGCCGAGGTAGTGGCCCGGCCCACCGTCGAGGCAGGCTTTCTTCATCTCCGCGATCGACAGCTTCTCGTCCGTCACCTCGATCCCCCGCACGCAGCGCATACACTGGCCGAGGATGTCGTTGTCGATGATGAGGCCCTCCAGCGAGAAGCCCAGCAGGGAGGCATACATCCCGGCGGATTCGTAGACCATGTTCAGCCCCGCCAGCCCGGCCATGACGTTGGTGACGCCATGCTCGGCCCCGGCCTGCTGATCGGGGTATTTCGCGTCGGACATGCCCCCCGCGCTGCCCGTGGGCAGGTCGTAGTAGCGGCCCATCTGGGCGCAGGCCGCCGTCAGCAGCGCCTGTTCGCCGGAGCCTGCGCACATCGCGCCGGTGCGCAGGTCCGACACGAAGGGCCATGTGCCGAAGATCGCGGGATGCCCCGGCTTTATCGAATTGACGTAGACCAGCCCCGCGAGACATTCCGCCACGGCCTGCGCGATGGTTCCGGCCAATGCTGCCGGTCCGGTCGCTCCGGCCTGCGCGGCGGAGAGGAGCAGCACGGGCATCCCGCCCTCGATGCAGACCTCCATCACCTCGCAGCTTTCGGTCGCGAATTTCAGGGGCGGGACGACGAAGCAGTTGGAGTTCGAGACGAAGGGCCGCTCGCGCCACTTATCCTCGCCGCCCGCCATCAGGTGCAGCATCTTCAAGGCATCGCGGGCGAAATCGGGTTCGGTGAAGGAGGTGCCGATATGCTTGGTCGTGCCGTTCACGCTGGCATAGATCGTGTTGAGATCCATCTCGCGGTTATCGACGATATCCCGTGCGACCATGCAGCGCTGGAAGAAATGCACGTTGTCGAGCCGGTCCATGATCCGTGCGGCGGCATAGAGGTCGCCCAGCGTGCTTTCATCGTACTCGCCGGTTTCGATATTGGCGAGATGCACGGCGGCCCCTGCCGTGCCGTAATGGACGCGGTGGCCGCCGGGATGCAGGTCGTGCTTGGGGTCGCGGGCGTGGAGGGTGATGTCGCGGGCTGCGTCTCCCAGCGCCTTTTCGATCACGGCCGCCGGAAAGCGCATCCGGCCATCTTCGGATGAATAGACCGCGCCATAGGCCGTCATTGCGTCGATACCGCTCTGGGGGGCCAGCGAAATGCCGATCTCGTCGAGAATCTGGAAAGCCGCCGAGTGGATGCGCTGGACCTGATCGTCGGTCAGGGGCTTGTAACGCCCGCCTTCCAGCCCCGCGCGGATGGGGCGCTGGGCTTCGGTGAGCGGGGCGGAACGCGCGGCCTTGCGGGCGGCGCGGCCACCGGCACGGCGGGATGCGGCGGGCTTGTCGAGGGTATCGGTCATGGTCGTCTCCGTCAGGCTGAGCGCGGCGGGGCAGGGGCCTATCCTGTCCCGAAAGGATGATCGAAGCATTCAGCGCGGCGGAGCCTGTCTCGGATGCGAGGGCGCAAGGGCGGAAAGCGTCGGACGCGGCTCGGCCTCGGCGCAATGCCGCTGGAGCCCTCTGGTACGGATCGATTGCCGTTGCATGATGAAATCGTCATTCCTGCCGGAATATCTTCGCGCCTGAAAACGACATGATGACTGAAAAGCGACCCGAAATCGTTTCGGGCAGGCGTAAACGAGGAAGGGCGCGCCGGTTCGGCACGCCCTCCGTCGTTTCCGCGAACGAATTCGTCGTCAGTAGGTCTGTGCCGGTGCATTCACGGTTTCGTATACGATACCGTCGATGGTTTCGGTCGTCACCATCGGTGCCTGCTCGATCTCTTCGACTGCATAGAGAGATTCCACCGCTTCCGGAGCATAGGTGATCTCGGGGGAATAGGTCAGGATTTCGGCGGGGGCTTCGACGTATTCCACGTCGGCCGGGGCTGCCTCTTCGAGGTAGATCGCCTCTTCGCTGGAAGCGTAGGTTTCGCCGTAGGGATTGCCGTAGGCCGCGTCATGGGCCGTTCCGACATAGGCGTCGCCGTAGACGACGACGCTGCTCTCGCCGGTCATCATTTCCGTGGCGAGGGCAGGGATAGAGGTCGCTGCAAGGATTGCAGTCGCAAAGAGATATACGCTCGAACGCATCTCGATCTCCGGGATGGGGACGCCTGAACCGCGTCCGGTCACAGTCCGGCATGGACTGCATGAGGCTGATAGGCTTTTCGAGGAGGGCGGGATCGCCTGTTTTCGACATTGCCGGGAAAAGCATGTCGAAAACCGTCCATGATCCGCGTAGGTCCGATTTCGGTGCCTGCTTCCAGTGCCTTATGCGGCGGCTTTCTCTCATCCTTCGACGGGCAACAGGTGTCGACACCTCTCGACGCGGGAAAATATCCCTTGTACGATTTCCCATCTTTCAAGGACGACAGGGGAACGCGATGGGACATTACGCGAGAGGGGCGATGCACATTCTGGCAATCGCTGCAATGCTGGCATCCGGCGGGGCAGGGGCGCAGGAGCCATCGGCAACCGCCCCGAAGACCGAGACGCCCGGCATGGCCGGATCGGGCATGTCCATGGGGCTGATAAACCCCTTCATGGAGCAGCATCCGACGCCGGAGCAGATCGAGAAGAATGCCGCGAAGACGGTCATCATCCATTACGTGACCACCGTCAGCTATGCCTCCATCCTCACCCTCGTCTATCAGATACAGGGCTATTTCCGCGCCGGATACCGGAAGTTCGTGATCCCCATGCATACCGGTGGCGGATCGGTGGATGCGGCGCATTACGGCTTCGAGACGCTGTCCCGGATGCCCATCGACATCACCACGGTCGCGGTCGGCCCGGTCGATAGTGCGGGAGTCTGGCTCTATTGTCTGGGCGGGAAACGCTATGCCGCCCCCGGTTCGTCCTTCCTGTTCCATCCCATCGTCGGCAATCTCAGCCATGACCGCCGCAGTCAGGAAGCCGCGCAGCGGATGATCGACAACCGGACCGACTGGGTCGAGGGGGTGAACGAGGCGTGTTTCGGCGGGGCTCCCGACTCGTGGGATCTCGAACGCCGGGACTATCGCCTTCCCGTCGACGAGGCGCGCGAGGTCGGGCTGGTCAATGCGGGAAGCGATTATTTCGACACGATCGAGTCCGTCGGTGCGGTCATCTACATTCCGCCGACCTATTATTCGCCGGGTTCCTACAAGCCGCAGTAGAGCGGAGCCGTTCCGTCAGAGCAGTTCCGCGATCGGGGGGATTTCCTTCCAGGCGGGGGTCGGTTGGTCCTCGCCTTCCGCCGGGATATGCCGCGAGGGGGCGACCAGTTCCATATGCGGGACGTAGCGGGGACAATTGGGGAAGACGTGGCGGACTTTCACCTCCACGATCCGGTGCGCGCCGGGATAGCTGGCCAGCGCCGGGTGGGCATCATGCACCGTCGCCGTCCCGCTGACCCGGATGCGCAGGTAGAGCGCGCCCTCGCCTTCCTCGGCCCCGAACTTCATGAAGAGCAGGCCGACATTCGGGTTCAGGGCGATATTGCCCAGGGATTTGTACATCCGGTTGCCGTCGTAATCGGGGAAGATCAGCGTATCGGGTGCCGTGACCCGCACGAAGCCCGGTGCGCCGCCCTTGAAGGAGCAATCGGTATTCTCCCCCGCCGATGTGGCTAGAAAGAAGAACGGCACGGCCTCGATGAAGCCCCTGAAGTCGTCCGAGATTTCGGAGGACTCCACCAGATCGACGATCCGGTCCGCCACCGCGCGCCCGCCGTAGCGATCCTGCAAGTCGCGATTGCCCTCGTGGAACATGGTCATGGTCGGCCCTCCCAATTCGGTCGGGAGAGCCTACCCCGTCATGGTCAATGTGCAACCGTCTCCGAATGCCCGCGAGCGCAGCGATCCCCTACCCTGCAAGACGGGCCGAGGAGGCATCGACGAGGAACTCGGCATCGGGGCGGGTCTCCAGTGCGGTCAGGAGGTCGCCGTCGCTGTGCTCGCCCTTCAGTTCGTCGGTCCAGACCGTGAACCGCTCCAGCGAATAGGCACCGAACGAGGTCATCATCGCCACGTCGGCGGCATCGCGCCCCCGCACCATCAGGATGCGCCCGATCCGGGGAATGTTGTACCGGGCATCGAAGGTGTACCAGCGCCCGCCGAGAAAGACCTCGAACCACGCGCAGAAATCGCCCGGTCCGCTGTACGGCACCCCGATATCGCCCAGATAGCCGCTGGCATAGCGCGCCGGAATGTTCATCGCGCGGCACAGCGTCACCGCCAGATGCGCGAAATCCCGGCATACGCCGGTCATCTCGTCGAAAACCTCGTTCGCGGTCTTCGTCGCCCGCCCGAACTTGTAGCCGAAGGTCGTGCGCTCATGCACGAAATCGCAGATCGCCTGGACGCGGGGCCAGCCCGGTTCGGTCGTGCCGAACCGTGCCCAGGCCATCGGCACCAGCTTGTCGGATTCGCAATACCGGCTGGACGCGAGATAGAGCAGGGTCTCGGATGGCAGGTCGTCGATCTCGTGCTGCCTGGCATCCCGGACCACGACATCGGGTGCGCCCTCGACCTCCGCCACGCAATCGGACCAGAGCGTCGTCCGCCCCGGCGGAGCGACGACGCGGGAGATGCGATTGCCGAAGCTGTCCCGGTACTCGCGGATCGGAACCTCCGGAACCGCCCGGACATTGTCCGTCCCGATCAGCCGGCCTCCGAAATCGGGATGGGTCGAGAGGGCGAGCAGCATGGGTACGGGAGCCGTGCAGTCGATGACGATCTCGAAACCGAACCGGATAAGCATGGCGGCAACTCCTTTTCTGGCCTACGCTCTGCGAGCCCTGTGGACGACACGCTTCGCTCGAATACCCGATGATACACTTCTGTTAACGATTTCGGATAAAATTGGTTCAATGCCGATCACCCTGCGCGTCACGCATCGCACGATCTATCGTTTCGACCGGCCCGTCACCTTCGGTCCCCATCGGCTGATGATCCGTCCGCGCGGGGGACATGACCAGCGGCTGATGCAATCGAGCCTCGTCATCGCGCCTCCGGCGAGCATCCGCTGGCATTTCGATCCGTTCGGCAACTCCATCGCCGTCGCGCGTTTCTCCGAACCCGCCGATGCGCTCTCGATCGAGAGCATGTTGCTGCTGCGCCGCTATCCCGGCTCTCCCGCCATCCTCAATCCCGACAGCCATGCGACGCCATGGCCCTTCCATTACGACGAGGACGAGAGCATCGACCTCGCCCCTTTCATGGCGCTGGAGAATCCCCAGGACGAGGCAGCCGTCACGGCATGGCTGGAAACGCATCTGCCACGGCGGTCGGACGAGGCCCTGACCCTGCTGCGTGCCCTGGGCGACGCGATCCATGCCGGGTTCGCCTATTCGCGGCGCGACGAGCTGGGCACGCAATCGGCCGCGACGACCCTCGGTACGGGGGGCGGCACCTGCCGCGATTTCGCGCTGTTCTTCATGGAGGCCGCTCGGGTGCTGGGCTGTGCGGCGCGCTTCGTGACGGGCTACCTGCACGATCCGGGAACGGGCGAGGACGGCCTGCTCGGCGGGGGCGCGACCCATGCCTGGGCCGATGTGTTCCTGCCGGGAGAGGGTTGGATCGAATTCGACCCGACCAACCGCATCGTGGGAGGGCGCCGGCTGATCCGCGTCGCGACGACCCGCAGCCCGGCACAGGCCTCGCCGATCACCGGCACCTATACCGCGAACGGCGCGGAATATCTGGGCATGGAGGTCGGGGTTTCGGTGGTGGAGGAAGAGACGACCTGAGAGGTCGGGCCGTCAGACGGTCCGATCCATCGCTTCCAGAACCGTCTCCAGCGATCGCCGCGCGCCGGACTGAAGGTATTCCATCGCTTCGAGCGCCGCTTCGTGGGCCTCGACCGATGACCCGGCCACGCAATCCTCGATCACCCGGCAGAAATAATCGGATTGGTGGGCATCGACGAAGGTGTAATGCACGCACACATCCGTCAGCCCGCCACAGAGCAGCAGCGTCTCGGCCTTCAACCCCCGCAGCAGGATTTCCAGATCGGTGCCGAAGAAAGCCGAATACCGACGTTTGGGCACCGTGTAATCGCCTTGGCGGAAGCCCATTTCCTCGAAGGCGATTTCGGTTCGGGGATCGCCGTCGAGACAATGCACGTCCTCGTCGCCATCCAGTTCGCGCCCGAAATCCACGCCGTCGGGGCGATGGACTTCCTGAATGAAGATCACCGGGATGCCGCGCTCATGGGCCTTGTCGACGGCCCTGCGCGCCCGCAGCATCCGCTCGCGATAGCCGGGCATGTTCGGGATCGAGCGGTCGGTGCTGTCGTCGATGAAGGTGCTCTTCTGGATATCGATCACGACCAGCGCCGCCCGCCCCTCGATCAATGCGCGTTTTGCCATGGCAGCCTCTCCCTCATCCGATTGACAACACGGCCCCATCCTGCCACAGCCGCCCCGAACCAGTATCACCGCAAGACAGGACACCGCCATGGGCTTCAGGGTCGGGATCGTCGGGCTGCCGAATGTCGGCAAATCCACGCTGTTCAACGCATTGACGCGCACGGCTGCCGCGCAGGCGGCCAATTTCCCCTTCTGCACCATCGAGCCGAATGTGGGCGAGGTATCGGTGCCGGACGAGCGCCTCGCCGCCATCGCCGGGATCGCGCAGTCGAAGACGGTCATCCCCGCGCGCATGACCTTCGTGGATATTGCGGGCCTCGTGAAGGGCGCGTCGAAGGGGGAGGGCCTCGGCAACCAGTTCCTCGCCAATATCCGCGAAGTGGATGCCATCGCCCATGTGCTGCGCTGTTTCGAGGATGACGACGTCACCCATGTCGCCAACCGGGTCGATCCGGTGGATGATGCCCAGACCATCGATACCGAGCTGATGCTCGCCGATCTCGACGGCATCGACAAGCGCCTCGCGGCGGGGGCCAAGCGTGCGAAATCGGGCGACAAGGAAGCGATTGCGGCCAACAAGCTGCTCGAAGCGGTCAAGGCCTTGCTGGAGGAGGGCCGACCCGCCCGCGATCTGGAGGTTGCGGAGGAGGACGCCAAGGCGTTCCGTATGCTGCAACTGCTGACCTCCAAGCCGATCCTCTACGTTTCGAACGTGGGCGAGGAGGATGCGGCCACGGGCAATGCGCTGTCCGAAAAGGTCGCGGCCATGGCGGCGGAGCAGGGCGCGGCCCATGTGGTGATCTCTGCGGCCATCGAAGCGGAGGTCGCGCAGCTCGAAGACGACGAGCGCGCGGCGTTCCTCGAAGATCTCGGGCTGGAGGAATCGGGTCTCGATCGCCTGATCCGCTCGGGCTACGGCCTGTTGCACCTCATCACGTATTTCACCGCCGGTCCCAAGGAATCGCGCGCCTGGACGATCCCCTCGGGCTATCGCGCGCCCCAGGCGGCGGGGGCGATCCATACGGATTTCGAGAAGGGTTTCATCCGCGCCGAGACGATCTCCTACGACGAATACACCACGCTGGGCGGGGAGCAGCCCGCGAAGGATGCGGGGAAGATGCGGCTGGAGGGCAAGGAGTATCTCGTGCAGGACGGCGATATCATGCATTTCCGGTTCGCGAACTGATCGCCCGGTCGCCCGGTCGCCCGATCGAACGAACGAACGATGATGCCATGGAGATAAGACCCGCCACCCCCGCCGACGCCCCCGCGATGAGCGCGATGCTCGAAGCCCTGATCGCCGCCGGAAAGCGCACCAATCCCGGCGATCTCGACTTTACCATGACCCATTACGTGACCCACCCGGACGGCACCCTCTGCTCGGTGGCGGTCGATGACGACGGATCGATCCTCGGCCTTCAGAGCCTGTCGAGGGCCGTGGAGGGCAACCGCTACGGCACCCCGGTCGGATGGGGCATCATCGGCACCCATGTCGCGCCCGCTGCGGCCCGTCGCGGGGTCGGGTCGCGGTTGTTCGAGGTGTCGCGAGAAGCGGCACGGGCCGCAGGCATCGGGAAGATCGAAGCGTATATCGCTGTGAGGAATGTCGAGGGGCAGGCCTATTACGAGGCGATGGGTTTCCGGACGTACCGGATCGACGGCGAGGCGATCTGCAAACGTTACCGGGTCGTCTGATACCGCCGAGCCTGCGCCTATGCCGCCGAAGCGGCTTGTCGTCGGTCCGGGTCTTCGCCGATGCGCAGACGATCCGGCGGCAGGGTCAGCGTCATGACGGTCCCGACATCGATCTCGCTTTCGAGCATGACGTCACCGCCATGTGCCTCGATCAGGCCCTTGATGATCGGCAAGCCGAGACCCGAACCCTGTTTGTCGGAACCGCGCGTATAGCTGGACCGCGAATAGACCTGCCACACCGTCTCGACTTCTTCTGCGGGAATGCCGCAGCCGCTATCCGATATCCTGAGGGTGATCCCTGCGGCCGACGCGCTCAGGTGAACATCGACGATCGAGTCGGGCGACGAGAACTTGATCGAGTTGGCGACGGCATTCTGCAGGCATCGTTTGACAGCCATCGCGTCGCAATGGACATTCAGGGAGTGCGGTGCCCGAACCTGAATGCGTCTTGCTCCATGTTCCTCGCAGAACTGGCGTCTGACGTCCCGGATCATCTCCCCCAGATCGATATCCTCTTCGTAGAGGTCGATGCTGCCGGCATCGATCTTCGAGAGATCGAGGACGGAGTTGGTGATGGACACCAGATCACTCGCGGATTTCTCGATATCCCTGATATAATCGAGCATCTTCTCGACGGGCATCTTCCCGTCCATCATCAGCATGAACTGTGAAAAGCCCTGGATCGCATTGAGGGGCGTACGGAATTCGTGGCTCATCCCGGCGAGGAATTGCGCGCGATAATGACCGATAGACTCCAGGCGATGCTGGCTCTCGATCAGTTGAACCTTCTGCCCCTGAAGCTCCCGGTTCTTGCGGCTCAACGAAAAGGCGAGCAGAGCCGCGAAGGCCATGAACGCCAGACACCCCGCAAAGATCATCTTCAGCGTCTTCGCGTTCAGGGAGGTCAGGCTATGGCGGGTCTGACGGTCCAGGGTCAGCCCGCGACCCTGCAGCTTCGCCGCCTCGCGTTTTCCACGTTTGGTCAATGGCAACAGCTTTTCGCCGCGACAGGCGGTGTCGCAGGATGGATCGGTCATAACCGCTTCGATGCGCGCGAAGATGTCGGTGATCTTCGCCGAGAATCGTATGACGGCCGGATCGTCGGCATCTTCTATCTCGCCGTTGTGGAAGACATCGGCCCAGGTCCTGGCCATGGCAAACGCCTTCGCAAGACCGTCCTCTTCGAGCGTGGGGTCGTCGAGAGCGGCGCGTTGGGCGGAAAGGCGCAAACGGTCGAATTCATTCATCGCCCGTGAAGAGGAATACAGGAGTTCGAGTGCCTGCGTGACGTTCGCCTGCGAAGATTTCTTCGCGGTCCAGATCCCGAACCCCAGCAGGGTACAGAGGATCAGGACCGAGCCGATCACCAGCAATCGATCGAATGTGCGCCCGACAGCCAAAGGGATTACTCGACTTCGATTTCCGAAAGTGCCCAGATCGAACGACCGCGCATTTCAGGCACGGCCTTGACGGCAGGGGAGTCGAAATCGAACATGATCCAGTACGGACCCTTGTTGTCCAACGTGAGACGGTCGCCGTTCACATGCGTGGCGATGATCGGATCGTAGTCCGCGATGATCTCGCTCGGGATCGAAACGGCATAATCGTTCAATGCAATCGCCGAGTATGACCGACCCCTGGCACCAGCCGAGTCCAGCAAGCCCTGCAGCGAGACCCCGGCATAGATGTCGACACCGTCAGTCCAGGGTGTGCTGGTCTCGATGGTCTCGACCTGCATGGCGGCGAGCGTTGCCGGGTCATAGACGGCAATCTCGTTGCCCTCGCTATCCATGATGGTCAGCGATTCCGCCAGAGACGGGGTCGCCATCGCAAGAGCACTGCAGAGGGAAAGGGCGAACGCGAGATCATGTCGTTGCATCGGGGGGCTCCATGCATGTGTATGTCTTCGACGCATGAAGTTAGTTCGCAATCCTTCCCCATCGGCTAATACACAAGTATTGGACGAATGAAATTGGATCGAATGCGAGGTAATGCGGCCAGATTCGGATGGCCACAGGCCGCCGCCATTCCGGATTCGTGCAGCAGTTCGGCATGGTCGGGCACGGTTTCGCTGCCTTGCGGGAACGACCGCTCTCTCCCATCGTACCCCTTGACGCAGGGGTCGCCCGGATGCTCAACCGATGGCATGGAAACGGCTGAGAAAAACTCCCCGGTCACGCTCGACATCCTGTCGGACCCGATCTGTCCGTGGTGCTATATCGGCAAGGCCAAGCTGGATGCGGCCTTGAAGGACGCCCCCGACGTGCCGCTCGATATCCATTGGCGGGTCTACCAGCTCAACCCCGACATGCCCGAGGGCGGGATGGGGCGTGCGGAGTATCTGAACCGCAAGTTCGGCGGGCCGGAGGGTGCCAGAGGTGTCTACGGGCGCATCGAACAGGCGGTGCGCGATGCGGGCCTGCCGCTGGATTTCAGCAAGATCACCCGCACGCCCAATACGCTCGACGCCCATCGCCTGATCCGCTGGGCGCGCACGACCGGGGCGCAGGAGGCCGTGGTCGATGCCCTGTTCGCCGGGTATTTCGTGGAGGGGGTCGATATCGGCGACCGCGATGCGCTGATCGGGATCGGGGTGGGGCAGGGCATGGACGAAGACCTGCTGCGCCGCCTCTATGCCGAGGATGCCGACCGGGCGTTGCTGGAGAACGAGGACGCGCTGGCCCGCGAGATGGGCGTCACGGGCGTACCCTGTTTCGTCATCGACGAGACCTACGCGCTGGTGGGCGCGCAGGAGACGGCGACATGGCGCGAGGTGCTGGGCCGGATCGCGAAGGGCGAGACGCTGGAGGCGTAGGGCGAAGCGCCTCCCCGGATGCAATGCTGCTTTGCCGGTCCGGGGCCGGATTCTCGGCGGTGAAACCCCGGACCAGCAGCGCAGGACTACGTCCCGCGCGGCATCCGGGGATGCGAAATCGCCTATGGCACCCGATGCGGGGCCTGTCCGAGCGGCCGAGAGACCCCGGCGCGGGGGCCGGGGTAGGAGCTATCGCGCCACCCCACACTCCGCCAACGTCACCCCCGTCAAGACGCAATGCCACCCCTCCATCGCGTCGATCAGCGCGTCCCCCAGACCGAACCCGCCCCACGCGAAGCCCATCCAGATCAGCCGCACCACCAGCGCACAGAAGGCCACGCACCCTCCGGCCATCAGCGCGATCACCGCCCGTGCCAGCCATGCCTTCCCGGCACTCCCCCCGTCCCGGTGATGTATCACCAACTTCTTCGCACACCAGTGCCGTACCCGCTCTGGCCACGCGAAGACGAAACTGAACACCACGAGCGTCAGGTGCAGGAAGGTCGGCAGCAGGGTGGTCAGGAAGGCCGCGAACAGCCAGACATGCGCCCCCGGTGTGGCGAAGACGGCGCGTAGGTCGATCAAAGTCTCACCGGACAGGGCATTGGCCCCGGTCGCGACTGCGACGGCGCAGAAGCATAGCAATAGAAAGCAGATGCCCCCGACCGCTGCATCGAGAATACCCCAGAAAATCCTGTTCCCGGCCAGACCCTCGCGCAGCATCTTTCGCGTGGCGGTCATCGACAGGAAATCGAACTGCGCGTTCACGAGGGGGAGGATGGCGTAGAAAACGATGAATGTTCGGCTCTCTGCGTTTTCGAAAGCACCGTAACGCAGCGTCACGAGATAGCCGACGGCAAGGGTACAGACCATGAAGACATAGGCGAGCACGGGTCGTCTTCGATGAATGCGCTCGAATCCCGGAATTATGATGAAGATAACAACGGCAAAGGCACCGGCAACGGCAACGGCAACGGCAACGGCAACGGCAATGGCAACGGCAACGGCAACGGCAAAGGCAACGGCAACGGCAAAGGCAACGACGAAGGGAACGGCACCG
>ENA-ORXM01004241-ORXM01004241.1-marine-metagenome-genome-assembly--contig:-NODE-4241-length-12895-cov-2.892027_pt1 | contig 12895 bp, 15 predicted proteins | sample MGYA00237867_ERZ511480 | MGnify/ENA primary metagenome ERZ511480 (study PRJEB26309, sample SAMN06266103) | marine metagenome | isolation source: Algal blade | place: United Kingdom:Sidmouth, United... | reverse complement strand
ATTACTAAAATCCAATCTATTTATTTAGGTTGGATTTTTTCATTTAAGCCCATTCTAAATAGGTTTTTAAGGATATTCCAAAATTTATTAAATATCAACTATTAAAGTTATTTGAGTATTTCAGGTATCCCTATGGGTATCCCATTAGAAATCTCAGGTATCCCATTTAATAATCACGAATTGTATGCCAATTGTCTAACATTAAATCAATTGGTTATGAAACAAAAAAACTTAATTATTCTATTCTATCTGAATAGAGCTAAAATGAATCAGAAAGGGGTATGCCCAATCTATTGTAGAATCACATATTTGAAAAGGAGAAAACAATTCTCAACTGGAGAGTTTATAAATCCTAATGATTGGAACTCTAAACAGCAAAAAGCTACATCTATAACTATTCAAAGTCAACAAATTAATTTACAATTAGACATACTAACAACTAATATTAAAAAGGCATATTTAAAGATTCAAGTTGATGGTACTGAATTTTCAGTAGAAGATATTTTCAATAATTATATTGGTAAAGCTATAGAGAAGGAAGTTATGGTACTTGAATATTTTGTCGAATTTCTATCTAAAAAGAAGAAGCTTATAGGAATAGACATCCAATTAGTTACATGGAGGAAATACAATTATTCTTATATTCAAGTAAAAGACTTTATAAACTGGAAATATGGAAAAAATGATATCCTATTTAAGAAACTGAAGCTACAATTCTTGCATGATTTTGAATATTACCTTAAAGTAGAAAGAAATCAGAAGCAAATAACTATAAATAAGACAATTCAACGTTTTAGAAAACCTGTTAAGATTGCTGTAGCTGAAGGATATATAGAGAAAGACCCATTTGCTTTATATAAGCCAAGAAAGTTTAAGAAAGAGGTTGTTTTCTTGTCTGTTGAAGAGTTAGAAACATTAGAGATGCATCATTTTCTACAACCAAGATTAACACTAGTAAAAGACCTTTTTATATTTTGTTGTTATACAGGCTTAGCCTATCTAGAAATGTCTAATTTAAAAAAAGAACATATAGTAAAAGGTTTTGATGGTAACGGATGGATTCAAATGAAAAGGAAAAAGACTGATAAACAAGTTTCAGTACCATTACTACCAAAGGCTAAATTGATTTTGGAGAAATACCAAGATGTTGGGGAATATGCACTCCCAAGGTTCAGTAATCAAAAGATTAATTCTTATTTAAAGGAAATCGCAGGGATTGTAGGTATCAATAAACGAATTAGTCATCATATGGCGAGAAAAACTTTTGCTTCCACAGTACTTCTTTATAATGATGTTCCAATGGAAATAGTTAGTGAATTACTAGGACATTCAAGTATGAAAATAACACAAGAGTATTATGGTAAGGTTGTTCAGAAAAGAGTGAGTAAAGAAATGAATAGGCTTATAAAAAGAATACAATAGATATTATTCTATGAGTTTGAAGAAATTCGAAAGAGATATTTCTTCTCCATCACATATTTTTTTTAGAGTAAACACAGGAATTCTATAACCATCTTTGGTTACAATCTTTCGTACTGTTTTTTCATCAATATCATGGTCTAATGCAAAACTTCTATAGGATTTGTATTTACTAATCCATTGATTAGTTATGAAATTACAAATCTTTTTGTTTATGCATTGCATTTAACAAAGAAAAGATGGATGTAATAAGACAATGCGGACGAAAGGACGCATTTGTAATTGTATACTTATATTTGAAACGTAAAAAATTATTTATGAAATATTTAAAGAACCTTATGCTATTTATATTTAGCATTTCTTTTTATGGGTGTTTTGAAACAAACGACCCTTTGGGAAATCTAAATTTAGGTTATCAAACAAAGGAAGAGCTAACAACACAATTATTAAATGACAGTCTTATTATTGAAAAGGCTAGTACAAACTTTTTTGACGCTATAAATAAATACAAGTATAATTTAGAAAATCGTGATTTTAAATATGAATTTTCAGTACATTTTGATAATGAAATTTATGATTTTGGAAAATCTAGAAGTATTAGATTGAATTTTGATTCAGCGACACAAAAAGAAAAAGATGAAATAGTGTCAATTTATTCTAATTGGTATGGAAAACCAATAGAAGACTCTAATGGAAATTTGAATTGGAAGAGTGATAAATTTAATATTTCATATTATGAAAGGAAAATTGAAGATTATAAAAGTTATAATATAAAATATGTTAACTTAAAATTTGAAGAACGAAATAATCAAGTAAAAGATTCTATTGAACAAAATCAAACAATTGATAAATTAGTATTATTTAATGAAACTAATTGTGTTTGGGAAAAGTTAAGTTCAACTAATCGAAATTTTTGGTTTAAAATAAGAATATCAAGAAAAGAAAAATTTGATTTTAGGATGATTAACAGTATCAGGTTAAATTTTATTATTCATGATGAATTTGGAGAGGAGTTATTTAGAGATAATGATATAACTATAGAGCTTAATACACCAATGGCTCCATTAAGAGAAAGGATAGATTATGATCCTTATTATACTATTCCTTCAAATGACATGGATTATAATTTGAAATATAGTATTTATGATACTGAATATCATGCTTTAGAAAAAGCACGAATATATTCTCTGAGGCATAAAATATTTTGCAAGGGAGAGATAACCAAAGTAGCTCTAGATGATGGCACAATTTTATCAAAATAGAAATCTGATATCAGAACTTATTTTAAAATTATGAAAAAGATAAAGTTATCGATATTAATATGCTTAGTTTATCAATTTTCAGTCTCACAATGTGATATTAAAACGACGAATGGAGCGGAAAATGAAATGAAGTATTTTACTCCTAAACCAATAATTAGAGAATTAGATTATGAAATTGGGGTCTCGATTTACAAGAATATTACATCCAATATTATTATGATAAATAGTTCTATTCTTTTTAAAGGAAAAATGCCAGAAGAACTCACAGGTAATCTAATTATTAAAACTATTAATGATAAAGAAATATCATTAAAACCTTTGATGTCTGATTTACTAGAGATGAATGAACAAGATGTAGCGATTGGGCTTTATGAAATTGATGATAGAACATTAATAGAATTATCAAACTTTCCATTGAAAAGTGTTTTTATGTCTGTTGGAAATAATTTAGTTGGGTCAAATGTATCTGAAAATTTAAGTTTATTAATAGAACAAATTAAATGTCTAAAAAAAGCTGAACTTTTATATATTCATTAATTACGATGACTGCCCAAATAAAAGAGAGACTGTACATCGATGATATAGAATATGGTATAGCTACAGAACCATTACAGCCTTATATTAATAATCTTAATTATAAACTGAAGTTTCTTATAGATACTACAGCTTGTTGGCGTGGCTATATAGGAGAATGGCAATTGATAGAAGATAAACTTTTTTTAAAAGCCATTAATGGCATCATCTATAATGAGATTGATGAAGCAGAAGTTGTAGATATAAATTACTTGTTTCCAAATCAAGATAAAGTATTCGCTAATTGGTATACAGGAATTATTAGAGTACCAGACGGTAATATCATTAAACATGTTCATGGTGGCTATTTAACTCAACATGAAAGAGATTTATTTCTAAAGTTTAAAAAAGGAAATTTAATTGATTTCGATTATAAAGATAATAGTTTGGAGAAACCTATAAGAGAAACTTTTCTCAAGAGGCTATTGGAAAAATTCAAATCTATATTCTAGTAGTTAGTTTCGCATAAAAAAAATTTTTTTCATTTTTTTCTGAATTTATATTTAGACAAGAGTGCGATATGACCTAATAATCACCCCCCACTGTTTCCAAATTTTGTGGGATGCCCCCATACATAATTGTATAATCTTAAATTAATAAAACCATGGTAAAAATTGTGGACTACAAGACCTATTCTAGAGAGGATGGGACAGAATTTTGTGTGCTTATTGCACAAGGAGGACTAGAAACTGTTAAAAGTAAAGAAACAGGTAAAATTTATTTTACAGCAAGAAAGGCAAATGTACCTTGTACTTTTGATGAGAGTATTTGTGCTAGCTTAATAGGCAGTGAAATTGAAGGAACAATTAAGAAAGTCAAAGTAGACCCTTATGAGTACCCTGACCCTGAGACAGGTGAATTAATAAATCTCTCTCATAGATATGAATTTGTTGGGCTAGAAGATGAAATTATTAATAATCATCTAGTGGAAGAAGATTTAGTATCATAGAAAAGAAAGATAATATAGAGAATAAGGAGCTTCAGAAATGAGGCTCTTTTTTTGTTTATAAACTATCTCAAAAAATATTACAAACAATAAAAATAGAAATTATGAAATTACAAACAGCCCAACGGCATCAAGTTAAATTAAGACTCGGTTTAAGTGGAGCAAGTGGATTTGGAAAAAGTTATTCTGCTTTGTTAATGGCATTTGGTATAACAAATGATTGGTCAAAAATTGCAATTATAGACACTGAGAATAATAGTGCAAGTTTATATTCTCATTTAGGTAATTTTAAGTTGTTATCTCTTCAAGCACCATACAGCCCTGAACGATATATTGAAGCTATTAAGACTTGTGAAGAAGCTAATATTGAAGTAATTATTATTGATAGTATAACTCATGAATGGCAAGGAAATGGAGGTTGCCTTAGTATCCATGAAAAATTAGGAGGTCGCTTTCAGGATTGGAGTAAAGTTTCTCCAAGGCACCAAGCTTTTATTGACACCATTTTACAATCAAACGCACACGTTATAACAACTGGTAGAAGCAAAATGGACTACTCAATGGATTCTACGTCCAATGGAAAAACTAAAGTCATTAAACATGGCTTAAAATCCATTACGCGCGAGGGCTTTGAGTATGAATTGACTGCAAATTTTGAGATAATTAATGAGAATCATATGGCTAAAGCATCAAAAGATAGAACAGGCTTATTTATGGATAAACCAGAGTTTATAATTAATTCTGCTACTGGTAGAAAATTAATGCAATGGTGTAATGAAGGGTTGACTATTAAACAAGCTAAAATTGAAATTTCCAATTGTACAACTATTGATGGTTTACGTCATTTATATCAAAAATATCATGGCTTAAAGAAAGAGGTTTATCCATTTATTTTAGAGCGTAAAACGGTATTAGAATCTATCTCTAATCAGATAGTACCATTAGAAACAATTATCAATCCAACAAAAACATCTAATCATGCAGTTAATAGCAAATAGTAACCCTTTACATCTTATTCAAGATTCAACACAGGTAATTAATAAATCTTCAAGTAGGTTTATTGAAGCAAATACTCAAGAGGTTACTTTAGAGCATTTAAAAGAAGAGTGTATTATACCAGTTTTCTCTAAAGACAATGAATCTACTATTAGTCATGCAGAGTTTATTCAAAAGACATATGAAACTGTACAAAATTTCTTTCCAGAAATAAGAGTAAGCTATCCTTCTATAAGAGTTAGTCATGTGGTAAAAGGAAGAATTCCAACAGCAATTGGTAAGCCAGCTAAAGAATTACTAGAAAATGAAAAGACAATCTATTATGAAAGATGTGCTTTTTTAATTGAATTGCCAGAAATTTATGAAGTAGTAAATGGCAACAAATTAACCCTTAGTATAGGCGGAGTACGCTCTTACAGTCAGGAGAATTTATATAGTAAAAAATCATTAGAAAAATTTAAAGTCTTTATTGGCTTTAAGAATACTGTTTGTACTAACTTATGTATAAGTACAGATGGTTTTTCTAATGAAATTCGAATAGGCTCTAGTTATGAATTAGTTGAAAAAATGAAAAATATGTTTTCTAATTACAATAAAGAAAAACACATAGCTTCATTATTAAAAATGTCTCAATATAGTTTTACAGAGAAGCAATTTGCTCATTTCATAGGGAAAATAAAGATGTATCAACATCTAAGTAAAGCAGAGCAAAAACAAATTCTCTCAATAGGTTTAACAGATAGTCAAATAAGTAATTTAGTAAGAAACTATTACAACTGCCCTAATTTTGGACGCAATATTGATGGCTCTATTAACTTTTGGAATTTATATAACTTAATGACCGAGGCAAATAAGTCTTCCTATATAGATAGTAATTTTGAGCGTAATGTTTGTGCATATGAACTAGTGAATTTCGTAGGTAATTCTATAAAAAATGAGTTGCCTAATTGGCTTTTATCAAATTAATATAATAGCTATTTTGAAAATACTCTTTAGTATTCATCTATAAAATAAAATTATGAATGAAGAACAATTAGCTGAAATATTAAAATATAGCTCATCTAAAGAACTATATATTGTATCCTATACTAATGTGTTAAAAATACTATTTTGTCCATTTAAGGTTCGTTCTATATCTGATATAGGAACTCTTCCTAAAGACAAATTATTTTGGGTGCAAGAAGTTAAAGTTACCAAGGATTTAATAACTGTATATATTATAAAAGATAAAGCATATTACTATCATCATTTTATAATTATCAACTAAAAAAAAGAAGTCTATATTGTATTTTCCATATTAGTAAAATAGTATGTTTTGAGACAGCTTCCTTCTATAAAAAGAAGCTCCTGAAAATGATTCGAATGCATTCAATAATTGGGTCACATGAGTTAATTGTGATCCAATTCTTTAATTATCGGGTTAATAATATAAAAATATGGGTTCATTTTTGTACTAAAATAGCTATTACGTAATGATGTTGTTTTCGATATTTCTAATGAAATTAATTGACTTTTGAGGTCAAATTTTGTATATTAAGAGAATCCAATATTAGATAGTTTATTATTTACAATCTTTTTTCAAACATTCATGACCACTGATTTTATAGTTGAACGACTTTAAACTATAAATCAAGTTATATGAAGCAGTAAATCAAAATTTTTATTTCCGCACATAGTGTAGTAAAGGAGTTGAATCACTATGAAACAATTAGGGTCCTTTTATGGATTTTATTGTTGCAATTACTCTCGGCATAAATGGAAACAGTTGATGAAGATGAAAAGGAGAGGTGAAGAATAAATAAACTTTTATAATATGGAAATAGAAAAATTCCTTAATAGTAAATATGAGTTTCGGTACAATGAAGTGCTAGGAAGAACATTATATAAGAATAAAAATGACAAAGAGGAGTATAAATTACTCAAGAATTATAGATTAAACTCAATCTATAGAGAATTAAAGAATAACGATATAAAAGTATCAGCTCAAGGTCTTAGAAGTCTTTTGGAATCTGATTTTGTCCCAAAACTTAATCCTTTTAATCATTATTTTAAAAACTTACCAGATTGGGATGGAAAGACAGATTACATTTTACAATTATCTCAAATGGTTTCGACAACAAATGATGACTTATTTCAATGGGCTTTTAAAAAATGGTTAGTTGCTATGGTGGCATGTGCAATAGAAGATACAACAACAAATCATTCAGTTTTAATTTTGACAGGAAAACAAGGCTCAGGAAAAACTACATGGTTGACAAATTTAGTGCCTCCTCAATTAAAGGAATATTGTTATTCTGGTAAAATAAAACCTGAAAATAAGGATTCTAATATTTTATTGTCAGAACGACTTTTGATAAATATGGACGAACTCGCGTCTTTTAACAAAAATCAAGTAGAAGCTTTTAAAGAATTAATTACCAAAGAAACTGTAAGCGAAAGAAGAGCTTATGGGTATTTTACAGAAAATTATGTACGTAGAGCCTCCTTTGCCGGTAGTTCTAATCATAAAGATGTTTTAATGGATATTACAGGTAATAGAAGATTTCTTGTATTTGAGTCCTTAAACATTGATTATTTAAATAAAATGGATATGAATATGGTTTATGCGCAAGCAATGAGCTTGTTAAAGACTAATTTCAAACACTTTTTTGATAAAGACGATATCCTCAAAATTAAGGAGAATAACGAACAATACAAACAGACTAACATAGAGGAAGAATATTTAGATAAATTTTTCAGCAAGCCTACAAATTCTAAAGAGGAGAGTGTTAGTTATATGAATGCATCTGAAATATTAGAATTTATAAAAAAGGAAACTAAAATGTATTTGTCTTTTAGTGCAATCAGTTTTGGTAAGCTTTTAAAATCAAAAGGTTTTCAGACGAAAAAAATAAAAGGCTTAAATAAATATATAGTAGTAATAAAATAATAAGGTAACCTAGGTAGGTTAGGTAAGTTGTTTTTATATCTATTATTTTTTATTTCAGCAGAAATATTTTTTATAAGTTTCACAAAATTACTTACCCAACCCTCCTTTTTAAAAATTAGAAACATGAAGGGAATAATATATAAAGCAAATAATAAAAAGACAGGAGAATCATATGTTGGCTCAACAAGTAAGAGTATTAAAGAAAGAAAAAAAGACCATAAACAAAAAGCAAATAAAGGCATTGGAGGCTATTTTCAAGAAGCAATCGGGACCTATGGTTCTGAAGCTTTTATATGGGAACAGTTAGATACTGCTAGCAATGCTAATGAATTGGCTCAAAAGGAAAAAGAGTACATTATTAAATACGACAGTAAAGAAAGTGGTTACAATTCTGATAATGGTGGAGGAATTAAAAAAAATGTGTACCAATACAATATTGAGGATGGTTTATTAATTGAGGAATATGATAGTTTAGAAAGTGCAGCAAATGCTATTAATGTAGGTAAAACAGCAATAAGTAATACTTGCTTAGGTCACAATAGGACATGTAAAGGGTTTTATTGGAGTTATATACTTACTGAGCCTTTTGTAATTGAAACTGATTTAAGAAAAAAGAAGGTAATTCAATTTGATTTAGAGGGAAATAAACTAGCTATATTTTCTTCTGTAGCTGAAGCCTCTAGACAAACTGGAGTTTCTAAAACCTGTATTAGCAGGGTTTGTAGAGGAGAAAGGAATTGTGCTGGTGGCTTTAGGTGGTCTTATAAATAATTTAAATTTAAAAACATGGGTAGCAGAGATGTTATCCATGTTATTGTTTTTTTAATAAAAAACAATTGTAAGAATTAAATAGATACATTAATAAGGAGTCAGAAAATAATAAGATATATTTTTCTTACATATAATAATATTTAAAGCATTATATTTATAATTTAAAGAAACTATATATGATAGAAAATATAACTGATAATTGGGAAATTATTGGAGGAGTAATTCTTGCTATCGTTGGAGGGGGAGTTTTCTTTTCTTACAAGAAATCTAAAAAAATTACAATGACTAATATTAAAACAAAATCAGGGGATGTAGTTGCAGGTGATAAAACTACTCATAATTAATGAGTGGAAAAGTTGTACAGAGAGATATTTCTACCGAAAGTGGAGATGTAGTTGCTGGTAATAAGTACGTTAAGAAAGGTACTGTTAAGATTAGTCAAATAAGAAGGTTATTTAGAGATTTATCTAAAGAGTATGATAATGAAGAAAAAATTAAAGAAATTTGTGAAGAACTCAATGATTATGATATCGAGAGAGATGTAATTGGGCTTGATGCGAAATTGATTGAGGCAGGAAGTACTCAAAATTATATTGATAATGCAGAGGTTTTGAAACAAAAATTCTCTAAAAAACTTTATCATTACAATGAATATCAGTCGGCTCAAAGAATATTTGTCATATTGTTAGCTCAAGTATCTGAGTTATTTAGAGCTAAAATATTACCTAAATTGAATGGAGGGAAGAATGTAATTGATCTTGATGAAGATATTTATAATGAGATAATTAATCCTTTGAACGAATTATTAAATAGTGAGGCTTCAGAAGATAATGTTTTGTATATAAGTTCCGAAGAAATAAGAGGGATGTTATATTATCTTACAGGAAGGTGTCATATAAAGTGGATAGCATGATAACTTATAACGAAGCATTTGATATCAACCACACTATATATAGAATAATGCTTCTATTTCGTAATTTAAAATTTGATTCTGTCGAATATGAAAGAGTCAGAATATGGGATTTTTTTATGGCTTTTCCTTTTGAAATAGAAAATGTAAGATTTGGCGTAAAACCAGAAGATAGAGATATAAAAAAGCTCTTTCCTAAAAGGAATAATCCTTATAGAAAAATAATCAATCCTAGAAAGTTATTTAATAGAATGCATTCTTACCAGTTGACAGCAATTAATAAATTAGCTTCTTATGGTATTATCGCTAACGATTTTGAATCAGTGGGTAGAATAAGGATTATTAATAGAGGGAAGTTAAATGAGATTTTGGAAACCATAGATTCAGAATTAGAAACTAGAGAAAGTAATGTGTTGAAAATTTTGACTACGTATTTTTATCATATGGAATTTTATGGAGAGAACGGTTTAAAATCTAGAAGTAAATTATCTGAGTATCATTATGATGAGTAATCAATTGATTTTGAAGTCTTTGAAGGTTTATGCAAATAGTGGGAAAGTTGCCTATTATGAAAATTTTCACTCGGGAGTAAATATTATTAGAGGTGATAATAGTAGTGGAAAGTCAACTATTTCGCATTTTATATTTTATGTGTTGGGGGGAGCATTTACTTCTTGGGTAGATGAAGCACTTGAATGTAATATGGTATTCGGTGAAGTCTCTCTTAGTGGAGTTGTAGCAACATTAAGGAGGGAAGTTACAGAATCTTCAAGCCAACCTATGTACATTTATTGGGGAAATATGGAGGATGCGACTAAAACTATAGAGCCAGGACAGTGGACAAAATATCCATATAGTTCATCAACTAATAAAAAGAGCTTTTCGAATGTTTTATTTGAAAATCTTAATATTCCAATTGTTTATGGAGAGACTAATATCACAATGCATCAAATTTTAAGGTTATTATATGTTGACCAAGAATCACCTACAAATTCTCTTTTTTTGTATGAACAGTTTGATTCGTCACTTACTAGAAAAACCATTGCTGAGTTGTTGTTAGGGGTTTATAGCGAAGAACTTTATACTAATCGGTTGGAAAAAAAGAAAAAATCTAAGGAGTTTGATAAATTGGAAAGTGAAATTAAAGGGATGAAACAGTTAAGTGATAATCCGTTGTTACTCCAACCTTCTCATATCAAAACAATGATTGATAACCTTAGAATAAATAAGGCAGGAATAGGAGAGCAAATAGAGGCTTTAAAAACCAAGCAAAAAAAAGTTATTTATACTTCTAAAACAAAACTCGAATTTCAAAAATTAAAAGAAGAATCAATAATATTAAGGAAACAAACTGAAAAAATTGCAGAACAAATATTTGGCTTAGAATATGAGATAAGTGATACTGACTTTTTCATTGAAATGTTGCAAAGTAAAATTTTAGCTATTAAAAATTCACTACGTACAAAGCAAAAGTTGAATACTATACCCTTAACATTTTGCCCTGAATGCTTATCGTCTTTACAAAAAACTGGTGATGAGAATTGTGGTCTTTGTAAACAATCTTTAGATGATAAGAAAGAAAACTCTGCATTAAGTAAGATGCAACAGGAAATTTCTTTTCAAATTATTGAATCTAAAAAAATTCTAGCAAGACAATCTCAAGAGGTTTTAATTTTAAAAGCGAAGGAAGAAAAATTGAAACAAAGTTTACAATCTTCTCAAAAGGCTGTAAATATTGCACTTAATGATGTAAAGAGTTTTAGAGATGAAAGAATCGATAAATTACTTGTTGAAAAGGGTGAAATAGATGGTCAAACTCTGCAGTTTACAACTATGTTAGAAACAGCAGTGAAATTCCAACAATTTCAGGAGAAATCTTCACAACTGAAAATTGATATTAATAATTTAAAATCAATAATTCAATTTCAAGAAATAGCACAAGCTGAGCATTCAAAAGATACCTCTGAAAAAATAGAAAATTTTGCTTTGAAACTATTGCATAAAGATTTAAATAGAGAACAAGGTTTTAGAGAAGCAACAAATCTTAACATAGATTATGGAAGCAATTCTATATATATAGATGATAGATTAAAAAGATTCTCAGCAAGCTCAAATTTTTATCTCAAGAACACAGTTAGATTTGCTATATTTTTTGCTAGTTTAGAATCCAATCGAATGAGATTTCCTAGATTTATACTATGTGATAACATGGAGGATAATGGTATTGAAGAAGTAAGAGCAAAAAATTTTCAAAAACTAATTGTTAAAACTGCCCAGAAATATCCTAAAGAGGATTATCAAATTATTTATACGACTTCGTTTATCCCCGAGGAATTTGAGGATAGTGAATACTGTGTGGGTAATTACTATTCTGAAGAAGGTAATAAAAAGTCTTTGAAAAATATTAATTAGGTATACAATTCGGATACCCATTAAGTTAGTTGATTAATAATAGGTTGGATTATAAAGTATTACTGTCCATGGTTCGAGCCCATGTGGGACCACATTTATAATCCATAACACACTTTTAATTAAGGAGTTATGGATTTTTCATTTAAATATATGTACGGTTTTTGTACGATTTATCGTGGGAATTAATTACCCTAAAGCCGACCTTACGTTGTAACCAGATTTTAAAGATTTAGCTAATTCTTTTGATTGTTGATATAAAGCTAGTTGAGTTGTGATTAAAACTTTGTGTTTTTCAATTTTGTCTGTCATTGCAGGGTTCAATAGAATCCATAAATCCATATCGTAAAGAATATCTACAATTTGATTTTTATAAAATTGGTTATATTCAAATTCAAGATTTGCATTTTTTAATGCCAATTGTAACGCATGAACAGCTCTCATATTCCGTATCATTTTCTGAATAGGGTCTTTAAGATCCATGTTGATTTTCATTCTAATATCTATGTCACTTGGTAAAGGATCTAGTTTTATGCCGCCTGAATAGTAATATTCGGTTTTCATATCGAAAGTCAAAACTTTTTGCATTACATATGAAATGCAACTTTGATTGGTCTCAAAAGTAGTTCAAACTATGCACTTTAGTGCATTTCGCTTTAGCTTCTAAAAAAACCTACCTT
>ENA-ORXM01004240-ORXM01004240.1-marine-metagenome-genome-assembly--contig:-NODE-4240-length-12895-cov-13.664222_pt1 | contig 12895 bp, 7 predicted proteins | sample MGYA00237867_ERZ511480 | MGnify/ENA primary metagenome ERZ511480 (study PRJEB26309, sample SAMN06266103) | marine metagenome | isolation source: Algal blade | place: United Kingdom:Sidmouth, United... | reverse complement strand
TGTGGTTGTGGGTGAGCATGTCACTACGGAAACCACATAAACCATACAAACTACAGAAACCACACAAACTACATAAACCACATAAACTACAAAAACCACATAAACCAAAAGGCACTGTCCATCCAAAATAGACCCGATAGTAGTGGAAACCGATAGGTTTGGAACGGATAGCGGGCCCATGCGTAACGATGAAAGAGGAACCGTTCTCTCCTGATTTTTAATGTTTTATATAAAAATCATAGTGAACTTTAAACCTTGATAATGCGTTTTAATCTAAGAAATAGTCGAAATATCTTAAATACAATATAAATGAAAAATCTATCTTTAATCCTGAGTATTTGGCTGTTAGGCACACTCGCTCTCAATGCACAACAGTGGACTGATGATGTGTACTATACGCCTAATTATGACGAACCATCTGCCACATCTTCTGCTATTATAACAGACGATAATGGTGGTGATACCTATATTACGAACAATTACTATGATGATAACGATGACTATGTGACTTTTGATGACGATGAATATGAATACTATTATGCTTCTCGTATTAGAAGATTTAACCGCCGAGGTGCAAGGACGTATTCTTATTACAGTCCTTACTATGTAGATCGTTATTATTATGACATGAATCCTTACTATTGGGGATCATCTATCTATTATACTCCAACTTGGGCTTATCGAATCAACCGAAATAGAAATCGTTTCAATCGTGGTTGTGGACAAGTCTTTTCTGTAAATTGGGGTTGGGACCCTTGGGCACCTCGTTATACTAACTATAATTACTATTATGGTTACAATAGTGCGCCTTTCTTCAATAATAACTACAACAATTATAACTACTATTATAATACAGGTTCGTACTATGGCTACAATAGTGGCTACTATGGTTCTGGCTATTATGCAGGAAGTGGTTATTATAATGGCTACAATAACGTTCCTAATAATTGTGATGGCTATAGTGCTAACAATAGCAACAACTATTATGACAATAGTACCAATAATAATACAACCTATAACAACAGCAACAATACTTATACAAGCAATGGTCCTCGTGCGGGCGGTAGAGGTAACGAAAGGGTAATTGATACTTGGGGAACAAAATTCGGAAACGATAGCCATTCTTCTAATGTAAATCCTAATACTCCTTCTACACCTAACACTTTCAATGCGGTTAATGCTTCTTATAATACTCCTGTAGCAGAACAACACATTCGTACAACTCGTGATGGTAATCCTATAGGTTACTCTAATGTTAGAGACAATGTAAGAGGTAGAGAAGTTGCTGCGCCAACTAATCCAAACACAAACACAAATACGAATACCAATATTAGAGAATCAAGAAGCCGTAGAGATCAAGTAACTGCGCCAACTTCTCCGAATCCAAATAATGCGACAAGTATTACTCGACCTTCTTCTCAAGAAAAGGGTGTTGATGTACAAAGAGATCAACAAAGAGTTGAGGACATCAATCGCCAACGTGAAAGGGATGCAAGAGAAAAGGTAAGCGAAATCAATCGTCAGAATGCTCAAAATCAAAGAGACGCTCAAATCCAAAGAGATGCTCAGAACGAACGAGAAATCAATCGTCAAAGAGATTTAGACAATCGAAGACGTGATGAGCAAAATCAAAGAGATGCTCAAAACCAAAGAGAAAGAGCAGATCAAGAAAGAAGAGAGGTTGAACGCCAAAGAAATATGCAACGTGAGCAGGAAAGAGAAGTACAGAGAGAACGTCAGAGAGAACAAGAAAGAGAAGTACAGAGAGAACGTCAAAGAACGCAAGAGAGAGAAGCTCAACAACGCCAAAGACAAGAGCGTCAAGAAATGAAAAAACAAGAACAAAAGCGAGAGCGTCCAAGTTATAACAATAACAACAATAGCCGTTCTAATACAAGAAGTAATAACAACAATAGTCGTTCTAACACGAAAAGTAGAAGTAATAGTAACAACAACAGCCGTTCAAAAAGCAACAACTCTCGAAGTAGAAGCAGAAGCGGTAAAAGAGGTGGGTAATTAAAAAAGCCCTTACGAATCAAACAATAATAGAATCCTGTATTTTTTTGCTTAACTTATCCTTTAGTAAGAAATACAGGATTTTCTATATCCCATTCATCCATAAAAAATTATTTTACAGCACACAATCCGACTTAAAAATGAAAACAAACAAGGTTCTATTCACATTTATATTTTCTTTTGTTAGTATTCTCAGCTTACAAGCTCAAACTGCTTATGAAGCCATTCGTTATGCACAAAACACCATTGGCGGTACAGCTCGCTCTATGGGCGCAGGTGGCGCATTTGGGGCAGTTGGCGCAGATTTTGGGGGCATCAGCATCAATCCGGCAGGCTTAGGCCTCTATCGAAGATCAGAAATAACCGTCAGCCCTGTCCTCAATACAGTTACCAATGAAGCGACTTATTACGGTACCAAAAGTAGCGAAAGCAATTACAATTTTGCTATGAGTAATTTTGGCTTGGTCATCAACAACAATCGTCCACCCAGAGAAAAACCAACAGGCATAGTTACCTCCTCTATTGTATTGGGTGTAAATCGACTCAATAGCTATTTTGATGATCGCTATATCAGTGGCTTCAATACAGACAATTCGCTTGTTGATAGATATACCCAAAACGCACAAGGCACTGCTCCTGAGCTTTTAAGTGATTTTGGCTATGATCTTTACCAAGCAGGTTTTTTAAATGCTTACGATGATAATGGTGAGTATTTTTATGACAATCCTTTATTGGGCAATGTACAGCAACGAGAAGCCAACACTGTGACAGGTGGAATGAACGAATTCGTTATGGGTTTTGGCGCAAACTATGAAGATAGACTATACTTTGGAGCGACATTGGGCATACCTTACTTTGCCTACGATTCTGTTTCTGAATACCAAGAAGAAGATAGTGAAAACAATTATACCGACTCTTTTCAAAGCCTATCAACCAACGAATCTTTAAATGTAAATGGCTATGGTTTTAATGGGAAATTTGGGGTGATTTTTAGAATCAGCAATGCTTTCAGATTGGGTGGCGCATTACACACCGCAAATTATTTGAGGCTTAATGAAGAGTTTAGAGAAAATCAAGAAGCAGTGATTGTCAATACCAATGTACTTGAAACCGTCTACTCTCCCACTTATCAAAATTACTTTAACTACCGATTGCGTACCCCTGGCAAAGCCGTATTGAGTGCGACTTATTTTTACAAAAAATTGGGATTGCTTTCTGTTGATTATGAATATGTCAATTATTCAAAAGCTCGTTTTGAAAGTGCGTTGGATGGTGCTTTAGCCGACAAAGATTTTTTCGCTGGACTCAATCAGGAAATTGACAATTCTTTCAAAGGTGCTTCTAATTTGCGTATTGGGATTGAAGTTGCCCCGAAAATATTTAGAGTGCGAGCGGGTTATGCCTTTGATGGCAATCCACAAGAAAATTCAGCACTTCAAACAGGGCGTCATACTTTTACGGCTGGCGCAGGCGTAAGGGGCAAAAAAGTATCATTGGATATTGCTTACAATACATCAAGAGAGTCCTACACACAAAGTTTGTATGGTTTGGCAAGTGGCAGCAGTGCCGCAACGGTCAAAAATCAACGAAATAATCTTGTTGCTACTTTTGCTTTGAGATTGCGGTGATATTTTGGGTGACTGGTGATAATCTATCAGTAGTTTTTGATATAAATTTCAGGAGCGAACTGTCAGTAGCTTCGTCGTAACGTTTAGTCCTGCTATCCACTATTATGGTGGCTTGCCTGTCACAAGGCAGGGCAACCACAAGGGATTGGCCCCTACAAGCCACCATACCGTTTCTATCAGGGCTATCTTGGATGGTCGCTACTACTATCCACTTTTAAAATACCATAACAATATTAAGGAACATTTTCTATTTGAAGATGTTCCTTTTTTTTGTGGTTTTTGTTGGGTATCTTGGGATAAATAATACCAATTCATAGTTAAAATGTATCTATAGCAACCCTAATTCGGTTCAGGAATTTTATTTCACGCAAAGACCGCAAAGAATTTTTACGCAAAGAAACGCAAAGCTCGACAGAAACCAATCTCTTTGCGGCCTTTGCGAAAACTCTGCGACCTTTGCGTGAAATACACTTTTTCTATTTTCAAAAAAGACTGCTATATATCAGTAAGTGAAAGCCATAAGGATTGGTATAACTTGGTGTTTAAAAAGTGATAGATGAAAAATATTTTGATAACGGGAACGAGTTCTGGATTTGGTAAGGTAATGGCGGAACATCTTTCTGCCCAAGGTTTTCAAGTGGTTGGTACTTCTCGGAATCCCACTAAAACGAATACTGCTTTCCCCACTATAAAATTAGATGTCAATGATGCGGATTCGGTAAAACAAGCGGTAGCAGAATTTATTTCGTTGCGGGGGAATATAGATGTCTTGGTGAATAATGCTGGCTATGGCATATCGGGAGCGATTGAAAATACAACGATTGAGGAAGCAAAGGCGCAATTTGATACGAACTTTTTTGGGGTTGTGCGAATGACGCAAGCAGTTTTGCCCTTGATGCGACAACAGCAAAATGGGATGGTTCTCAATATTGCTTCGATGGGTGGTTTGATTGGTTTGCCCTTTCAAGGATTTTATTCTGCGAGTAAATTTGCGTTGGAGGGTTTCGTCGAAGCTTTGCGGATGGAGATTCATCCTTACAATATAAAGGTAATGAACATCAATCCTGGTGATTACAAAACGTCTTTTACGGCAAATCGAATGGTGGTGCAAAATGTGAGCGAAACATATCGAACACAATTTGAAAAGACGTTGAAAATATATGAGCGTGATGAGGAAAATGGGGCAAATTCAAAGGAAGTGGCTTTGTTGGTAGAGAAACTTATTCGCAAAAAGAAAGGTCATAAAATCCGTTATCTTGTGGGGGATTTTATGCAAGTATTTGGGGCGTATGTAAAACGATTTGTAGGGAGTCGTGTTTTTGAAAAAATTATGATGGATACTTATGTTGGGGGCAAGTGACTGGTGACGAGTGACTGGTGACTGGTGACGAGTAACTGGTGACGAGTGAATGGTGATTTTTGGGGCGATAGGACGAGTGAGTTTTGGTAGCGGCTGTGTACAATAGCCCTGATAGAAGTGGTATGGCAAAATCGTTTAAGTCGTTTTAGTGGTTTAAGTCGTTGCGGTTCTTGCTTGATTTAGGGTTGTTGCTTTTTGCCATAAGAACGGATAGCAGGACTAAACGTCACGACGAAGCTCCTGACAGTTCGCTCCTTAAAAAATAATATTTAATCAAGTTTCATTTTTATTTATGGATAAATTTAAAATTTCTACGGCTGAGGCTTTGGCTCAACTGGGAGAGGCTCAAAAACCTTTTATTAAGTTGTTTGCACATGGGAGTTTGGAGGTGGAAGTGTATCAGCCTGATAAGGTCGATTTGCAGCAACCGCATGATAGGGATGAGATTTATGTGGTGATTGCTGGAATGGGAACGTTTTATTTGGAAGGGGAACGGGTGGATTTCAAGGCTGGGGTTTTTTTGTTTGTACCTGCGGGTAAAGTCCATCGTTTTGAAAATTTTTCGGAGGACTTTTCTACTTGGGTTTTCTTTTATGGGCCTGTTGGTGGGGAAATCTAAGTAATAAAAAAACAAAAGGAGACGTTTGCACATCTCCTTTTTGGTCTTTTTATTCTTCGCCGCTTTTTGTATTTTTCCTCATCGGTCTTGATGCTCTGTTGAGGGCTTTTTTGAAATTTTCTTTGAGCCTTTGTCCTTGCCCTTGTCCTTTTGGTTCTTTTGATGTTTTGATTCGTTTGGGGGCTTTTGGATTGTTTTTTCTTCTTATGGAAAACTTGGAAAATAAGCCATAGTGATCTGAATAAGCGTGTTCTTCTTTGAAGATGACATTCGATTCCGTTAGGTCGAATTTAAAAGTGGATGGTGTGTAAAATAAGCAATAGTCTAATTTTTGTTTGCCTTCTGATTTGTAGTAGAATTTGCGTCCATAGTGATTTTTTTCTGTATCGTAAGTTACTTCATTGTCTTTTACTTTTTTCTTTGTGTCCTGAAAATGTAATGAATCAGTGAGATAGTGATACACTTTGCTGTCTCCTTCGTTTTTTGCTAAACTTGGATGAGCGCAGTTTAAATCTCCCATTAATAGGATAGGATTTTCTTTTAGATTTAGGCTGTCTATGATTTCGTTCATTCGTTTTACTTGTAGCAATCGAATGGCTTCTGATTTTTGCCCTCTTCCTGAATATAGATGGGTGTTGATGACATTTATTTCTCCTAAGTCGGTTTTTAATGTTGATAAGATAAAACCTTTTCTGCCTTTTTTCTCCACGATGTTCATGCCTTCTTGGATGGGATAACGATAAAATTCTTCTTTACTGATGTCAAATTTGGAGAGAGTGACGAGTCCGCCATGACAGTCTTTTTTAAAGATGCTCTTGTCGTTGCAAGTGTAGTCGGAGTAGGTTTTGTATTCGTCTTTTAGGTGTTTGAGTATCGTTTTTCGGGCGAGTGGATGAAAGCATTCTTGTAGGCAGACGATGGAAGCTTGTCTTTCTAAGAGGTGTTTTACGATTTTTGGGTATCGTTTTTTTCGTTCAATTCCTGGCAGCCACACAGGTAATCCCCATATATTGTAGTTGATGGCTTCTATAAATAGGTTGTCGTCGGGTTTTGTGGGTTTGTTTTCTGTGGTGAAACTTAGGCTAATGGCAATACTGCAAAGAATTAAGCAAATTTTAACGATTTTCAAGATCTATATTTTTTTGGTGATGAAAATAGGCTCCTTTTATTGAGACGTAAAAATAGGGAATTAGTTGCAGATGATTTTTGAACCATATAAGTTATTTTAGTTTATTGAAGTCCATATAAGTGGTTCTGTCCTTTTAAGATAGACCCGATTCTTTAAATTCTAAAAGGGTTCTCTACTTATCAAAATTATATTTCGTTTTATTTTTGCCTGAATATCAATTATATATAAAATTTCACCATAGAAAATTGTGACTTTTTTGAAACATCCTTTTCGACTGGGCGTATAATTAAGTGTAACAATTAATTAGAAACTTAGAATTAGAATAGGAACTTTAGATATAGAATTAGAATAGGAATTTTTAGAGAAATAGAATTAGAATAGGAACTTTTAGAGAAATAGAATTAGAATAGGTACTTTTAGAGAAATAGAATTGGAATAGGAACTTTTAGAGAAATAGAATTAGAATAGGAACTTTTAGAGAAATAGAATTGGAATAGGTACTTTTAGATGATAGAATTAGAATAGGAACTTTTAGATTTTAGATTAGGTAATTTTCACTTTAGCAGAACTTACAACTTACTATATTAAATTAGAAAAAAAAGGTACAATAATTAGAGTTATATAGATTAGATTTTTAGAGTTGATTGTATTTCATTTTTTAACATTTTAAATCAATGCTTATCAATCAATTATTTTCAAATATTATTTATGTGGTCGTGGCTTAAAATAGATTTAAAAACCTATTGTTAAGCCACGATTTTTTTTGTTACATTATGTAGAATTTGCTGGTCACAATTTTCTTCTTGACCCACTCATTTTTTCTCCACGAACTATTATCATTCATAGCCACCCATCTCCGCTCTTCTTTTCGGTAGTGCCAATCCTTGTCTTTTTGGTAGTAAAACTGCTCTTTTTGACCTTCAATTACTTTTAATATTTCGTTGTCATGGTAATTCAATTCGTCATAATCAGTGTACGCTAATTGTGCCATTTCAGAATACAAGCCACTGAGTTCCAATAAAGCATCATTAATTTCCGTATCCAAATCCACTACATTTAGTCCTATTTTTTCCGCTTCTCTAAAAGTGATGGGATAAGAATGTGAAGGATATTCAGAATTGAGGTATTTACTAATTTTTTCAGCTTTTTCCATATCTTCCATATGGTAGGAAAGTATCTCTGTGGTAATGCGAATAGACAAAGAAGTCGCTCGATCTACTGCGCCAAAAACGAGGGGATGAATGTACGAATACAAATTACCATAAGGGTTGATGTCCGTTTTTTGTTTTTGTCCATTCCACAAATCAATGACCCGACTTAGTTCATTTTGGCTTACACTGACTAATTCGTTGAGCTTGTCGATGGGCGATAAATCGTGGGTAAGGGACGTGTCAATAGCGGATAAGTACGCCAATGGTCCCATTTGTATCTCGTTTGCACCTAAGACGAGCATTGTGGCTGCCGAAGCGCAATCTGTGGGGACCAAGGCGACGATAGTTTTGTAGAATTTCCTAAATAAATTGACGATTCTGAGTGCACCTTCGCCTGATCCTCCGTCGGATTTGATGTATATATATAAGGTGTCACTTTTTTTATCTTTTTTAATGATTTCGTAAAAGGGAATGACATCCTCATCACTGATACTGCTGTTGTGCGAAACCCAATAGGCTACAAAGTCGCCATCTAATTTTCCCTTAATGGACTTGATGACTTTCTGTGTTTGGTCAAATAAAATAGGTGGTTTTTTGATTTTCACCTTTGCTTTTAAATTTTTTCTCATGTATTTTATTGTTTTGTGGGCTAAAGATAGTTTTTTGACTGATTATTTTTGTCATTCCGATGATTTTGATTACAGATTTTTTTCTTTTTCTTTTTTTGGAGCGAAAGGTCTGTCTTTCATCGTGGCGGAAAGGCCTGCTGTCCGTTCTTATGGTGGCTTCCGCACAAAGATGTAAGGCATCTTGAAGATGCCTTACATCTACTGCCAAACCGCCACCATACCACTACCATCAGGGCTATTTTGGAGGGTCTGTACCTCTACCACACAGGCTTGAATCACGGATTTTTATGGATTTCACTGATTCATTAACCCTTCTATATCAATGATTTATACTTTTATAGTGAAATTTTTAAAATATTATCGAAACATCATGTCATTGTGTGCCGTATAATTAGATGTAACAATTAGTTATGATGTTCGCCTCGCAAGCAAACAAGAATTAGAAAAATAGTAACTTAGAAATTTAGAATTTTTAGATAATAGAATGGGAACTTTTAGATAATAGAATGGGAACTTTTAGATAATAGAATTAGAATAGGAATTTTTAGATAATAGAATGGGAACTTTTAGATAATAGAATTAGAATAGGAATTTTTAGATAATAGAATTAGAATAGGAATTTTTAGATAATAGAATTAGAATAGGAATTTTTAGATAATAGAATTAGGATAGGAACTTTTAGATAATAGAATTAGAATAGGAACTTTAGATAATAGAATTAGAATAGGAACTTTTAGATAACAGAATTAGAATAGGAACTTTTAGATAATAGAATTAGAATAGGAACTTTTAGATAATAGAATTAGAATAGGAACTTTTAGATAATAGAATTAGAATAGGAATTTTTAGATAATAGAATTAGAATGGGAACTTTTAGATAATAGAATTAGAATGGGAACTTTTAGATAATAGAATTAGAATAGGAACTTTTCAATCACTTTTTAAATTTTTACTATAACTCAATGTCTTAATTAGATACTTTTAGATTATAAATAGGATAACCATTTTTTTTAACTTTTTAAATTTAATGCTTATCAGTCGATTAAATTCAAATATTATTATATGGTCGTGACTTAAAATAGATTAAACTATTTAAAGTCACGATTTTTTTTTTGTAAAATCTCACAGATCACCTAAAGTTCTGTCCTTCCAAAATAGACTCGATAGCAATGGTATGGCTTTCTTTTAGTTTTTGTAGTTTAAGTGGTTTATGTAGTTTTTGTGGTTGTTTTGCTTTATAGATTAGTTGTTCCTTAGCCATAATAGTGTATAGCGAGACCCTGCGTCACGACGAAGTACCCACCGTTCTCTCCAAAAAAAAGAATTTACCTAAAAACTCCAATCCCGTTTCCAAGTATCAATAACATCAATAGAAAACTTTATATTCGTCTGTGTGGGCGCAAAATTTGACTCTCCCAACACACCATAAACACCTAAACGCAATCTTCGACGAACCCCCAATTTAAAGACCCGTTCTACCCCTGCAAACAACTCGCCTTGACGAAAATCATTCTGTTGCATCCAAAGCGCACCACCGCCAATGACAGCCCGCAATCGCAACATTTTAATCAAGGGAATATTGTTAACCAATGCCCCATTAAAGTGATGAATGTGGTGAAACTCCACAAAAAAATCGTCCGTAGATAAAAATGCGCCATCATAATACAACACTTGAAAAGATGCTAAAGGATTGGAAAAAAAGTAGCGATCCGACGGTCTAAAACGCTTGCGATCTATAAACTTCAATTCATTTGTATTCACAAATTTACCCGTTTTAATCGAATACTTAGAGTTTCCAAATACGCCCAAAATCACATCTTGTTTTACTTCAAATTCTAAATAATCAAAATCGACATCACTTGTCAATACCTTATTCCAGCCTCGTTTATACCTTGCCGTAAATGTCGGAAACTTACTCCCCAAAACAACCTTACGACTCGGTTCGGTCATAAATTTTTGTTTAGGCGTATAAGAAAGTTGTATATTCGTAATCAGGGCTTCATAGTTCTCAAAGGACAAAGGCGTATTTTCCTCAAAATCAAATAGCTCAAAATAATCATAATTTTCAATGGATTGTCGATCTTGGAAATTAAATTTTGTATTGAGATACAAACCGTTGATAATCTCAAATTTATGTCCAAATTCTAAATTATCCAACAAGATATAATTCGCTGGATTCGCCAAGTTTACAATGGCATCATCGGGATTAATCGACTCAAAAGAACGCTGTATTTGCCCATAAACATCGGCTAATTTATGGGGGTTGTACCGACGACGAAAAACAAATGTGCCTTGCAAGTCCTTGTTTTTAAACCCGACATTCATATTCCCAAATGCCCGCAAAGTCTTCCCATTTTCCCACCGTCTAAAATACGAAACGAAAGGGCCAAAACGAAATCCTCCAACAATATCAAAAGATACCAAACTTGGCAACGGCCCGATAAATATTTGCTGTTTCTTTTCGTGTTTTCTAAAACCGACACCATCCCACAACAATTCCAAAGGCGTGACTTTATTATAGTCTGCCTCTACCGAATCCTTATATTCCTTGCTATTGTGTACTGCTTCCACACTATCCCTAAATGCCACAGAAATCTGTTCTTCTTGCGTCAAAGGCTCTGGGCGTTTATTGCTCCAAAATGTGCTATCCTTATCATAGGCTTCTTGGGTTGTCAAAGAAATTTCATTCCCAAAAAACTTCTCAGGAAACTCAAAATCTTTTTCATAATCCGTATAATATAAAAGCGTATTTCCTTTAAAATTCTTTTTACTCACTTTGGTCGCATACACCAATTCCTGACGTGCTGGAACCCAAATACTATCTTCTATTTGCGTATAATCTTGTTTCAACTGAAATTCATCATGAAACTTCAGTCCACCTTTATAAAAGCTAAAATCAAAACGATTAATATTCCAAATACCTTCATTGATATAAATGTAGCCTTTACAAGTTGAATTTCCTTTTTTGCGAGGAATCACTTTTATTTTATACACTGTTTGTTCCGCTTCCTCCATAATTTCCTCCAACTTATATTTGTAAGAAAGAATGGCTGTACGACTAATAGGCGAAATAATCGGCACTTCCGAAATATCTTCAAGCGTTACTAAATTTTCATAAAAATTAAAATCCGTTTCGCTAAATTGTGGCACCATCAACCCATGTTTTTTTCCGTATAATTTATAAGCTGTTCGTTCTTCCTTATAATTGTTCGGTGCTTCATAATTGAGCGTCACCTGCATTTCGACCATATTCAATTTTGACAATTCCGCCTCCCGTTCCTCCTTCAAACGCTCTGCTTCTTCAAACGGATCTTTTTCCAAAGCCGCCTCATCTTTTTCTTTTTTCCTTTTCGCTTTTTTTTTCTTCTCTTCCTTCTCTCGCTTCTTTTGCTCCTCCTCTTCCGACACCTCCGTTGCCTTCACATACACCTCGCATTTATAGCTCTCTATCTGAGACAAAAACTTTTTTCGATGATCCACCGCTTTTTGAATAATCTCATAAGCAGGATCTCGCCGTCCTGCCTTCACCACAATCTCATTCAATTCTAAATCCGACGCTACCAACTGCACATCCTTTATCAAATCATCATCTTCCACAATCAAATTCAGATTTTTTGTCTCATACCCAATTGCCGAGAATACCAAATCGTACTCCCCAGCCACCAAATTCAGAAAATATTTTCCCTCCAAATCCGTCGCCGTTCCCGTCTCCAACTGTCGCACATAAATATTTACCAAAGGAATCGGGTCATTTTCATCATTATACACGTATCCACTGAGCACCTGTGCCGCCCCTTCCACACAAAAAATCAGGAAAAGAAAACTATATAAAATTATTTTGTACATCTGCGTCATAAGTCAAGCTAAATTACCCTCCAATAACGCAAAATTACGCCAAATGTTTGATAAACCTCCAACAATCCCCTACCCTAACAACTTTTAACAAAGAGGATTCCCTGCTAAAATATAAGATTAATAAGGAGAGAACGGTAAAATACTCCGTCGTGACGCACGGTCCCGCTGTCCGCTACTACACCAAGCCACCCCAAAACTTTCTGGCCTATCTATTGGTATAACGCTACCATCGGGTCTATTTTGGATGGTCTATATCTCTAAGTTCGGTATTAGTATATTGGTAGATTAGGGAATTAGGGAATTAGTCTCCACAAAAACCAAACGACTCAAACCACAAAAACTAAATCCCCCAAACAAACTGCGAGTCTTTCCGACGAATCAACCACTCATTTTCCCCCAAAGCAACCGTTTCCTCCTTCGGATAAACTTTCAGTTTAAAACAAGTCGAACTCGGCATCCCCAACTTAACGTACAACTCAAAATGCGCCTTAATTCGCTCAAAAGCCGT
>ENA-ORXM01004239-ORXM01004239.1-marine-metagenome-genome-assembly--contig:-NODE-4239-length-12897-cov-3.370515_pt1 | contig 12897 bp, 10 predicted proteins | sample MGYA00237867_ERZ511480 | MGnify/ENA primary metagenome ERZ511480 (study PRJEB26309, sample SAMN06266103) | marine metagenome | isolation source: Algal blade | place: United Kingdom:Sidmouth, United... | reverse complement strand
TCTGCACGGAAAAACTAGGCATAAAGCTGTCTGGCGTCGCTTCGCCCCCGCCCACGGTGCCAAAAATAAAGGGCGCGGGTAAAAGGGCCAAAAAGCTTGGCGTCCAGTAGCGCACATAGGTCACGTGATGAATGAGGTCGAAGCTTTCTTGGTTGTGCAGATGCCGAGCTACTCGGTAAGCCTCTAATTGCCAAAAGTAGTAGTGAACGTTGAGGTTCCAATGATTATCCGGAGCGCTCCAGTCATACGTCCAGTTAAAAGGGTCGAGGTAGACAAACGCAACGTTAGGAAGACTGTGGGTTTCTAAATACGCTTCGATTGCGCGACCATGATAACGCGTGGTCAAGACCCAAAGTTTGTGATATTTGGCAAGTTCGACAACAGTGTTCCAACCCACACCAGGCTCAGAACCCTGCTCAGGTTCACACGCGTACGCTGAGACCAATATTTTACGTTTTTCCACAGCTTATGCTTCCAACTCTTTGAGCTTTTCACGTAATTGCGCTAAATAGGCGCTACTCGTATAGTTTTCGTGTAAACAGGCGTGACCATTCTTAGCAATCGCATTCAGGATAGTAGGATGAGTGAAGGCGTAGCTTAGCTTTGCTGATAAATCCTCAGCGTTTTCAGGTTGATAGCTTAAGACCGTTTCCTCTTTGACTTCGGTAAACTCTTTTATCGCGTTAGTAGCTGCAACAATGACGGGTTTGCCCACCGCCCAAGCTTCGAACAGAGTCGTAAGACCCGCAGCGTGCTGATGGCCTTTGAGGGGTAGTAAAATAAGTTCAGCATTCACAAAGTAGCTCATGTAGTTTTCGTAAGCTCCCCAGTTGACAAAGCTGACATTGGGCGGCGCACCTTCGGAAACTTGCCGCGCCATAATAATAAACTTTTTTTTAGGGAAGTCCGTCGCTGCACGTAGCAAGCTGTTAAAATCTCGGTTCGACTGACCTACGGAAAAAACGTAACTGCCCGCTACAGGCGCACTCGGCGCCGCTTTTGCTTGGCTTTCAAGAAAGGCCACACGGTTATCTGAGAGCGACGACGGTACATAGTCAATCCGGGTATTTTTGAACATTTGGGTTTCCTGATAGGTTTCTTTTTGATAGTTCGACGACGCTAAAATAAGATCGGCTGACGTATAAAACATACGCATAAACGATTCAACACCGTAGCGCCGTACTTTGGAGCCGCGGGCCATATCAATATCGAACTCGAGTAAAACGAGTTTCGGTTTGCGCAAAAAGCCCATTCTTTTGAGCGCTGCAATGAGTCTCGAGCTGTACGTATTTTCGTGACAGAATAAATAGTCGTAGTCTGGACCGACGCGCAGAATCGCCCTGATAAACCGCATGTGATTAAGTATATTTTGAAGGCTTCGGTGATGCGTCATGGCAACAGTAGACATAAATGATACGTCTAGCTCGGGCACGGTATCAGGAGTACATGCGCCAAAGTGCCATCTGTAGTTGAAATGCTTTTCGCCGTAGCCGTTCACAAATAGTGTTTTGATTTTGTGAGTTGGGGAAGCTGAGCCGTAACGCTGCGGTTTAAACGCTTCCTTCATGACGTTAACTCCTCATATAGGTCGAAACCTTTTACCTCTCCCAAGCATGTTTTAGGCTCTGCTAAGGGGAATGAAATCGCGCGTACCACTTGTCGCAAGTGTAGTGGTCGCTTAGTAGTGCGCGGGCAGGGGTAAATACTGAAGCTCATCCTTTCTGCGAAAAAACTAGCTATTTCTCAGGTAATCTTGCATAAAGCCGACACCAAAGCGAAGTTTTTGCAAGTAATAGTTAGCTCGAGCCGTTAGGTTAGGCAGGCTCTTGCTGCGGTCCACGTCATATCTTTCTTGTAGCTTGCGCCACTCGGCAACCATGCGTTCGTCGGCTTGACCGCTCTTGATGCTCGGCCCCGTTTTATTCGTGTCTGTAACTCGGAAACTGTTGCTGACTGCATTTAAACGGTGTATGGTTAAGCTTTTACCGCACCGCAAAAACCATTCAGCGTCCATAATGAAGTGAATGTCTTTATCGAGCGGTTGCTCAACCAATAAAGTGCGCCGGAATAGGCTACCAGAGGTCGGCGGTATATAGAGCCTATGCTTAGAGTAAGCGTAATTGTAAGGAATTTCATAAACGGTTCGTAAGTAGACATCATTCTCGTCAACGAACTGTGTATGACCATATATATAGTCGATGCTCGGTTTTTGTTCGATGGCCTTGGCGTAAGCTGCTAAGGTGTCAGGCCATAAAAAATCATCAGCGTTGAGCCAGAGAATATAGTCACCTTTGGCCCGCTGGAAACCTTTATTGAGGCCGTCACTTTGCCCTTCGTCAGGCTCTGAGGTCCAGACGAGTTTAGGGTTGTTTTGTGCCCTTAAGATTTCTAGGGTATCGTCAGTACTTTGGGCGTCTACGACGATATGTTCTAGATAAGGATAAGACTGCTCGACGATGCTCTTTAGAGCCTTATCAATATAGGGGCCTTGATTGTACGATGGTGTGACTACTGAGATACTTATAGGTTGACTCATGAAAATCCTTCAGTGTGCGGGTTTGACAAATGACCGGGGGGATTACTCAGCGCGGCTACACCCAGACCGATAAAAAACCAGGTCATAAAGTCAAACTCAGTAGTATAGGCTATATAATACAGACTTACCACGGAGACCACAGCGAGTGTCGTAAAATAAATCGCTCTTTCTTGAGGAAGGGTTGGTTTCAAAAGCCGTTTGCGTAGACTCAAAAGTAGGGAGCCTATGAAAAGAAGGTAAATAGTCAAACCTGTGACCCCTCCGTGATATGCAAGGGTTATATATTCGTTATGGGGTGAAGTTGTGATGACCTGACCCTGAGTATCAAAAAGCTGGAAATTCCGACCCAAGCCTACACCTAAAAAGGGTTTCTCCTGAATAGCTTTGATAGCTTGTTGCCAAAGGAGAATGCGCCAGCTTGCTGTGCCATCTTCTTCGACATCGGTAAAGGCGGAAGAACGTTCTTGGATGAATGTACTGATTTCCTCATTAAAAGAGTTAGGCGCTATACTAAGACCAATAATCCCTATGAATAGCCCAACGCCAACCTGCAACTGACGGCGCGAACTCAAACGTCTCAGTAGAAGTAAAAGAACAATACTTGCTACCGTCGCCATCCAAACGGAGCGGTGGTTATTAAAGAGTGTGAACACACCGTAAGTAAGAATGAGTGTGTAGAAAATAGGCCCTTTCAAATTGATAAGCCGTTGTCGGTCGGTGATGTAGAGACCGACAATGCCCCACAAAAGCGCGACATTTATGTATGAAGAAATAAACCTGGAATTTGGGCCTGGTGTGCTAAATGAGAAATAGGGCCGGAAAGGTATGGAGAAGAGTCCCCAAGGAACCAGTAAAGCTGTCAGAATCAGCAGTAATTTAAAGAGCTGCCACTGGCATTGCCGAGTAGGAAAAAAGCTAGCAATGTAAAGCGTTATAATAAAAAACTGATAATAGGTTCTAAACTCACCGAACGCACCAACGAAACCGTAGTTTGGAATAGAGCGAACCGCTGTAAAGATAAACCAGAAAAGTAAAAGGCTTAGACTTGACATGCTCTGAGTCAGAATGTGCATAATACGGCGGTCATTGAGAAAAATCTTGAGACCGGTAGCCATGAGCATACCTAGGAGTAAGGGATCAAAGAAGCGAAGTTCGATGCTGCCGACCTGAGCCTTTAAGGTGAGCCAGGAAGAGCTGTCTAACATTATCCCTGCTATAAAGCTCAAAACAACAGTGGTTTTTGGATAGCGGTAGGCGATAAAGAACACTAAGCCTGCGCCGCAAATAGCTGTGTAGAGTAGGAGCGCTCTATCGGGTCCTAAGAACCAAGAGACAAACGCGAAAAGACCCACGATAGCTACGAGGGCTACCGGTACCCAGGGAATGTCTAAGCTCCTCGAGCCAAAACTGCGCCTCATGAATGAACCGTTTTCACGCGCTCGAGAATGTTCGACGTACTGCGCCCCTCGACCACATTGATTAACTTAACCTCGCCGCCCCAGGTCTTAATCTCTTTGCCACCGACCACGTCTTCTTCGCTATAGTCGCTGCCTTTTACGAGCATGTCCGGTTTTAGAGCGCAGATAAGGTTTAGGGGCGTGTCGTCATCGAATAAGATAACAGCGTCGATAGCGCCAAGCCCCGCTAATACGCGGGCGCGGTCAGCTTCGTTGATAACGGGGCGCTCGGGGCCTTTGAGGGCGCGTACCGAGCGGTCTGTATTAAGGCCCACCACCAGCCGGTCACCCAGAGCTTTGGACTTTTCCAAATAACTAATGTGCCCGACGTGAAGCAAGTCAAAACAGCCGTTCGTAAAGACAACTTTTTCCCCGCGTGACTGCCAGGTTTCAACACGGCGTTTTAGAGCTGCTAAATCACAGACCTTATCAGAGGGTTCAAAGGGTTGTAACTGCCGCAGGGCTTGTAGCAAGTCAGTCTTATCAATTGGTGACGTACCCAGCCGACCAATCACGACGCCCGCCGCTAAGTTGGCCAAGCGGATAGCGTCGGCGCGGTCCAGGTCGCCTAAGCGCCCGGCAACATAGGTTGCAACCACCGTATCGCCTGCACCTGACACGTCGAAAACATCTTGTGCGGCGGCGAGGTAGTGGTTTACGGCGTCCGCTTCGATAAGGCTGATGCCCTTTTCGCTGCGTGTCAAAAGCAGGTACTCGAGCCCCAAGCGTTCCCGTAAACCCTGCGCTGCCCCCAGCATCCCGTCAAGATTTTGCTCATTCACCCCTGTTACAGCGCAAAGCTCACCTGTATTGGGTGTTATGGCAGTCGCGCCCGCATATTTATCGTAGTTCGTTCCTTTGGGGTCGACGTATACGGGGCAAGCTTGCGCTTTCGCCGCTTCGATCATTTGTCGACAAACCTCTGCCGTTAGCACGCCTTTGGCGTAGTCGGATAGCACGAGTGCGTCTATATGGGGCAGGTAATCAAGAACTGTTTGCACCAAGTTTTGCTCGGTAGCGGCGTCGATTGCGGAGTTGTCTTCGTGGTCAATACGCAACATCTGCTGCTGTTTACTGACAATACGTAGTTTCGTTGTCGTAGGGCGCTCGGTTTTGAGAATAGCGTCCGTGCCGACGCCTTGAGCCTCGAGCACCTCGGTTAAACGCTTACCTTCACTATCCCGTCCCACCAGGCCTGCTAGTTGCACTTTAAGCCCCAAACCACGCAAATTAAGCGCCACGTTCGCCGCGCCGCCAGGAACATCCGTTTCTTGGGTACGGCGCAAAACAGGTACGGGGGCCTCGGGTGAAATACGCCCGACCTCGCCCCACAAATAGCGGTCGAGCATCCAGCCCCCGACCACCAGGACCGTGTTTTGTCCGAAGTCATGAAGCGCGGCGTCCATCACCGCGTCGTAATGGCTAAACATACTCACTCCTAGGCTTATGAACTAAGCTTACGAACGCCGCTGGACGTGGGCTTGCTCAGCCCATTCGCAAACGCTGTGACCAATAAGAATGTGGGCCTCTTGGACCCTGGGGCCGTGCGGTGAAGGAACGGCTATCGTCAGGTCGGCTAAGTCTTTGGCTTTACCGCCGCTTTGTCCGGTCATGGCAACCGTATAAGCGCCTAAAGCCTTGGCTGTTTTAAAGCCTTCGCAAACGTTAGGGCTATTACCCGAGGTTGAAATGCCAATGACGACATCGTCCTCACTACATAAACCCTCGAGCTGCCGCGAAAAAATCGTTTCAAAACCATAGTCGTTGCCTACCGCAGTTAAAATAGAGGTATCAGTCGTGAGTGCAATGGAAGCCAAGCCTTTACGCTCGAGTAAAAATCGCCCGACGAGTTCAGCGGCTAAGTGCTGCGAATCGGCGGCGCTACCACCGTTGCCCATCCAAAACACTTTGCCTCCTGCCTCTAAGCACGTGTCAACGCGCCCAGCAAACTGCTCTATATCCGGAATGAGGTCGTATAGGGCTTGAACGGCGGCAATATGATTGTCAAATAGGTCTTGGAAGTTCGTCAAGATTGTCTCCTCATTCGCCCACAAGGTGCTGGGCGAACTCTACTACTGTATTAAACACCGGAATTCCGTCTGGCGGCGTGATTTTTGCACCCTTACCCGTTTTGACCAGTGCACCTAAGCAGCCTGCCGCCTCGGCGGCTTGCAGGTCACGAAGCGCGTCACCGACAAAGTAAGTACTTGCCAAGTTAAAACCGTGCTCACGTTGCGCTCTCAAAAGGAGACCAGGGGCAGGCTTGCGGCAATCACACGCGTCGGCGTCGGTATGTGGGCAAACGTAAATAGCCTCTATCTTGCCGCCGTGGGCCTCGACCTCACGAATCATTTTCTGGTGAATAGCGTCAAGCGTTTCAGGACTCACGTCGCCCCGACCCACACACGCTTGGTTGGTAATGACGATGACCGTCACGCTGTGCTGTTTAAAAAGGGCAAGGGCTTCCAGAGCTTCGGGTAGTAAAACGAGCTTTTCAGGGCTGCGCACCGACTCGGCTAAGTCTCGGTTGATAACGCCGTCGCGGTCTAGGAGAACGTAAGACATAAGAGAAGAAAGAAGAAAGAAGAAAGAAGAAAGATTGAAAATCGTAAGGGCGAATCTTGTATTTGTTTGCTGTTCGGTGTGAATGTCAGTTTAAAGCCCATCAAATGGCCGCGGGGTGGGGGTTGGTGAGTTGGACTTGGCAGGCTTGCCAGACTTTCTCGAGTTCGACGTTTGCCACGCAGGGTGCGGGCTCGTTAGAACCAATCGGGTAGATACAAGCCCAGTTGCACTTGAAGCAGGGCATCTTGTGAACCACGGTCAAGGGGCCGAAGTGAGCGTCTTCTACCGTGCTGGGGTAGGGAGCGAAGCGTTCATAGTGTCCGCCGCCCATCACGCAGACCGAGGGCACGTGTAGTGTTGCTGCCATGTGAACGGCGCTCGTATCATTGCTTACTATAAGCTGGGCGTCGCTTAAAATACGCACGTAACCCAGCAGGGAACTTCGCCCTGCCCAGTTCTCGAGTGGCGCAGCACTCTGGTCAATAACAGACTGCGCTAGCTCACGCTCGCCAGGGCTGCCGCAAACCAAACCCTTCAGACCCGTCTTCGCGTGTATTTTTTCGGCCAAGGCAGCAAAGTTCCCGGCAGGCCATTTGCGTTTGTCCGCGCCTGCCCCCGGTGCAATGACGTAATAAGCGCCCGCTTTAACCTCACGCTGGGGTAGAACCTCTTTAGGGAATGTTGGGACTGCTGCCCTAAAAGGAATGCCCAGGTTATTCATGAATTCAGCGTTACGCTCGAGTTCCATGAGTTCCTTTGACTGCGCAGGTAAAAGTTTCGTATAAGCGCGTTTGCCCAGTTCGTGTCGCCAGCCCGCACCCTCGCCAGAAAAACCAATTTTTTCTTTGGCGGGTAAGGCGCGCACAAGCCCTTCGCCATCAGCAAAATAGCCCTGGCGCGTATAAGCGGGGTGAAGGATAGTGCTTGCCCCAATACCTTTAAGCGAACTTAGCATTTCGTAGCGGTAAACAAGGTCATTGCGAAAGCGGCGCACTTCAATACCAATAACCTCATCAAAATAAGGCAGCGCCGCGGCAATACCTTGCCACAGATGGTTTCCCAAAAGGACAATTTTGGCGTCGGTATAGTGTTCGCGTAGCGCCTTGGCGCAGCCTAGCCACAGAAATAAATCACCAATAGCGGCAAAATTGACAATAGCCACGGTATTGGATACTGCGGTTTCAGAAGCACGGCGCGGCACAAGTTTTTCAAACACACTATCGCCCACGCTAAGCGCAACGTCGCGCCAGGGCAGCAAATAGGGTCTCAGCGGGTTAATACTCACGACTGCACCGTAGCCGCCCCTGTGCGAGTCAAGGAATGTGTTACCCCAAACCCCATCGCTAAGCCGAGGGCTGCGTAGCACACACCGACGCCGATGAATCCCCAAAAGTTCAGCGAAGGTTCACCAAATGAGCGAAGTAGGAGCAGGCCAATCGCAAAAGCGACGAGTACGGGTAGGAAAATATAAACGCCTGCATACCAGCGTCGGTCGTCTAAAACTTTAAAGTGCAAAATCGTTCGGGAGATAACGTCAACAGGGGCGTTGGCAGCTCTGGCCCAAGCCGCTCCTGCGATTCCCAATAGAGGAATAGAGACAAAGGCCGTCGCCGCGACAATAAGCCCGCTCGCTAGACCGAAAATCGCGTTCAGCCTAACAAAGCCTGTACCGTTGAGATAGTAGTACGGCACAATACTCGTGACAAGCAGGGTAAACGTGAACGATAGAATCCTTAAAATAATGGCGGCTTCATCGGCAAATTCCACGCCCATCCAGAGGGTAAGAATCGTGTGTGACAGCATGAAAATGGGAAAGCCGATAGCCACGCCCATAATCGTCGTAAAGTGAATGCCTTTAAAGTAAAAGTTTTGTAAGCGTTTAGTATCGCCCTGTTCCTTGATAACGCTCGCCAAGGGAAATAAGAATGAGGTCGCCCTCGAGATAAGCGTGTGAATTTGCTGTGCAAGTTGCAAACAAATAGCGTAATAGGTCAGTGCAGATGGCCCTAAGAGAGAGGTGATAATAATCTTGTCGGCCTGGCCTAACAGCATATAGCTTAGGCTTTGCACCCAGCTATAAACGCCAAAGCTGAAAATTTCTTTAAGGGTGGTCAGGTCAAAAAGCGGCGCAATCACCAAACTCGGCACGAGCTGACGCTTGAGAATGAACGACTTTACCAGCGCACCTATAAGTACCAAAGTAATAGAGGTCATGAGCATTTCCCGAACCCCGAAGCCAAGTAGCACAAGACCAACATTCCCGGCAACGATTAGAGTCGTAATAATCATCGAGATTTTTGCTGCTAAGTCGTAACGCTCAAACCCGTGCATACCGGCTGCAAACACCCCGTCAATAAACCGCACCATAGTGCCAAACGCGCTCACGCGCAAAGCAGCCACCGCCAAAGCGGCATTGTCTGCTTGAATCGTGCTGAAAACGGTCCGAACGAGTAAAGGTGCCGCAGAAAAAATAATTAAAGCCGCAGCGAGACCAAAAATCGTGTACATAGTAAGAGTCGAACGAACAACACGAACGACGCCCGATTCGTCGTTTAGAGCGCGGTACTTCGACACATATTTAATCGTTGCATCGCCTAAGCCAAACGCGAAAACTCCGGTCAGACCCATAAAGGTGTTAGCAAGGGTCCAAATGCCGTAACGGTCTGTACCGAGTTGCGACACCAAAATGGGCGTAGCGATAATCCATAAAATAGGCAGAAGTAGATAGTCGAGCGAGCTATAGGCAGCGTTTCGTATGCTTCGCCGAAGCTCGGGTGAACGGTTCAGTAACCGTTGTTCAACCAGAGTGCGCAGTACAGTAAGTAGTTGCTTCAAGATAGACCTCGTTAGAGCCTGTAAACACGGGTGTGTGTTCCAGACGAAAGTAGTTAATGCAGACGCTCAAACGGGCCTAGCGTTAGGGGCAGACCTGACATCTCGCTTATTATGAATGATCTTGACATGAACAAGCGTGACTTTTAAGACTGTTGCTCGTGCGCCCGTTCGGGTGCGCTTCAGTATAACGGAGGCAACTCGGCAGCGCGGGCGTTTGGTCACTTAGTTTGTCAGTTTAGCCCCTCCTCCTAACCGCTTTAAGGTCAGGTGAGTCCACTTGAGATGTGAAGCTGCACACGCAAAAGGGCTGTCTCGCCAGTATCATGGCGTGGTAACGTCATACCCCAGGTATAAATACTAGATTAAGGATTTTCAATGACTAACAAACTCTACTATAAGGCCTGTCATGAGGCCAAAGGGGCTTTATGGTAGGCCCCTCTTTAAGCGAGTCGGGACGCCCCTATTTACGGTTCGAAGGTGCTGGCGATAAGGTCTGGCTTTTACCTACCCAGCTTATGCTACGCCAGACCGCAGTCAAAATGTATGCACCCTATAGTTTAAAAGGCCGAGTATTTAAGGCGCTTATGCGTATAGGCGCTGTTGGTAATAGGGTGCATATCGATGACGCGGAACTGTCTGACCTCGAGCAAACCCTAGCCCAGGCACTCGGTGAGCCGGCTGTGCGCCTCGCCTTTTACAACCCAGTTTTACCCGACAGACGTATCCTACTCATTATGAAACCCGAGGGCGGCATTATCGCTTATGCACATATGGCTGGCAGTGACAGTGCCAGGCAAGTTCTTGAGCATGAAGAGCAAATACTCAACACGCTCCGCGAAGCACCGGCCCTAGCGCCTCACGTGCCCGAAACCATAGCTTTTTTGAATCATAATAGTGCCAGCGTTCTTATTATTAGTGCAGGCCCAGGACAAAAAGGTCCTACTGAGTGGACAGCGCATCACAGCGACTTTAGCCGCAAATTACATGCAACCTTTAAAAAAGATCTGCCCCTGGGCAAAAGTGCGCTGTGGCGGCATTCAATGACAGTCTTAGAGAATAATAAACCTCACTTGTCTGAGCTATGGCGCAAGCGCTACGACGCGGCCTTAGTTAGGCTCGAGCCCTACAAAGACACGGTTATCCCCATGTCCATGGCGCACCGCGATTTTACGCCCTGGAACACACAGGTCGGACGTGAGCACATATTCGTCTTTGACTGGGAGTATGCCCGCGACGGCTACACACCAAACTACGATTATTTCTTTTTCCATTTTGTCATTTCATCAAACGTGAATCGTAACGTGAGCGTCGAGGGCGCACGCAGCTGGCTACCGGGCGCCCCTATCAAAGCGCCCGTTTCAAACGAGGTTCTATTTTTAGCTTACCTGCTAGATATTGCTACGTTTTACCACCATGGTCTCGAGGCCCCTAATTTTGAGGAAACGGATATTCTACGTGAGTCAGGCACACTTTTAGACGGTATAGACGAGTGGTTTAAGAACTGAGAGAAGTAATTTAGGTTCTGCTGTTTTTCCACCAGGAGTCAGAGTTCATTAACCAGAAGTTTCAAGTTTTGCTCGCTCATGTCAGGTGGTACTGGCTCAACTGGGTCCGAATGGAAAGATGTCAATTGCTACTTATTGAATTTAGGTGGACGCAGAGGTCTAACGCGAGCGAGTAGCTCGTTGGTTCATAAAGTGTTTCTCAGTTACTACAAGTCTGAGTTTCGGCTTGCTTAGTTTTTTCTTACAAGCGCTATACTAGCTCCAACTTTAGGTTCTGCCATAGAACCTTTTATTGAGGTGACATCCATGACCACGAAACCCCTCGAGCAAACACGCAAACCTCAAACGAGTAAGATTCGCGGTGAAGCGCTTACCTTTGACGATGTTCTACTCGTACCTGCACACTCCGCTGTTTTGCCCAAAGAGGTGAGTACGGCGGCGCAACTGACCCGGACCATCAGCTTAAATGTTCCCATTATCTCAGCCGCTATGGACACCGTGACCGAAACGCAAATGGCGATTGCGATGGCGCGGCAGGGTGGTATCGGCGTTGTCCATAAAAAGATGTCGGTGGCGCAGCAGGCCGAGATGGTCAACAGGGTCAAGCGCAGCGAATCGGGGATGATTGTCGACCCGATTACCCTAACGCGCGACGCGACGTTGCAAGACGCCGAGAACCTGATGAGCCGCTACCGTATTAGCGGTGTGCCAATTGTCGAGCCAAGCGGCAAACTGGTGGGCATTCTCACCAACCGCGACCTCCGTTTTGAAGATGACTACTCGAAAAGCGTCGAAGATTTGATGACGAAGGACAATCTGATTACCGTTCCCGTGGGCACAACCCTCGAGGAAGCCCGGGAAATCCTCAAGCAGCACAAAGTCGAAAAACTGCTCGTTGTCGATGACGCCTTTACCTTGCGCGGTCTTATTACCATTAAAGACATTCAGAAAAAGCTCGAGTTTCCCCTTGCCGCCAAAGACGCGCTGGGGCGCTTGCGCGTTGCAGCGGCTGTTGGCGTATCGAATGATTTAGAGGCGCGCGCTAGCGCCCTAGTAGATGCAGGCGTCGATGTGCTCGTACTAGACAGTGCCCACGGACATTCACAAGGCATTCTGGATGCCCTCAGTTATTTAAAAGAAAGTTTCCAAGTCGAGGTTATTGCGGGCAATATCGCCACGGCGGGGGCGGCTGAGGACTTGTTAGAGCGCGGTGCAGACGCTCTAAAAGTCGGGATTGGTCCGGGTAGTATTTGCACCACGCGCGTTGTCACAGGCGTTGGAATGCCGCAGCTCACCGCAATTATGAATGTAGCTGAGGTAACGCGGGCAGCCGGTATTCCCCTGATTGCTGACGGTGGCATAAAAATGACGGGCGACGTTCCCAAGGCGATTGCTGCGGGTGCAGACTGTATTATGGTTGGGTCAATGTTAGCCGGAACATCCGAAGCGCCTGGTGAGGACATTCTGCGTGATGGGCGGCGGTATAAAGCGTACCGGGGCATGGGCTCTTTAGGCGCAATGGCAGGGGACGGCAACCACTCGAGCGCCGACAGGTATTTTCAAGAAGACGCTAAGAAGCTCGTTCCCGAAGGTATCGAGGGCATGGTGGCCTATAAAGGTCCGGTGGGCGACGTGCTTTACCAGATGATAGGCGGGCTAAGAAGCGCAATGGGCTACTGTGGTACGCCCACTATAAAAGCTTTACAAGACGAGGCGCAATTTGTCACGATTACCCAAGCAAGTTTGGTCGAGTCGCACCCACACGACGTGACGATTACCAAGGACGCGCCGAATTACTCGAGTGCGCGGCGCTCCTGAATCACCTTACGCTTTGAAAGAGATATACGTTCGAAAAAGTAAACGCTCGTTTCGAGCCAATGACACCGTCATATTTTCGTAAGAAGACATTGTCTACTATGAGAAGGTGTCGTCATCTTCTATGTTTGAGCGTGACCACTGGTCACGTGCGTTAATTCTCCTTCTTCCTCTCCCTGCCATT
>ENA-ORXM01004237-ORXM01004237.1-marine-metagenome-genome-assembly--contig:-NODE-4237-length-12900-cov-3.597910_pt1 | contig 12900 bp, 10 predicted proteins | sample MGYA00237867_ERZ511480 | MGnify/ENA primary metagenome ERZ511480 (study PRJEB26309, sample SAMN06266103) | marine metagenome | isolation source: Algal blade | place: United Kingdom:Sidmouth, United... | reverse complement strand
TCGAGGTCGATAGGGGCGTCGATCTCTTCGGGCGGGCTGTCCATGCCGCTGCGATCGGCGATGATCGAGGTGCGGGCCGAGACGATGCCGTAATCGTCCCTGCCGAGATAGGAGAAGCCCAATCCCCGTTCCGCCGTGGGTTCGGGGGCGTCGGCGATCTCGACGGCAGGGGGCATGTCCGGGGTGATGGTGAAGGCCCAGTCCGCCTGCGGGGTTTCACCGAAGAGGACGGCGATGTCGGTGTCTTCGGTCAATTCGCGGGAGAAGCCGTAGATCCCCGCCGCTTCCTCGGTAAAGCCTTCCTCGCCCAGCCCGGTCAGGACGGGGCGTTCCGCGATGCCGCTGGCGCGCAGGGTGAGGATCGAACCCGTCGGCACGGCGATCGTCTCGCCGTCCTTCTCGGTCAGGTAGATCGGGGCAGACCCGGTATAGGGGGGCGGGGCGGCCCACGCCTCCAGCGCGGGGGCCAGCGTCGCGGCCTCGGCGGCGGGGGGCGTGGGGTCGAGCAGCGCGGCGATGCGGTCGGCCCCGCCCACTTTGGCAAAGCCGAAGGCGGCGAGCAGGATGCCCACGGCGGCAAAGCGCAGGTTCCACGGATCGACCGGGGCGAGGCGCAGGTCGGCATCGGGAGAACGGGCTTCGGCGGCCTGCCCGGCGATACGCTCGCGATGGGCGCGCCAGAGGATTTCGGCGTCTCCATCGCCCCGTCCGACCGCGATCTCCTCGTCCAGCATCGTGACCGCGCGGCTGCCGATACTGTCATCGAGGCGGCGCATGGCATCGGTACGGGTCGGGCGCGCGAGGCTGCGGAATCCGTAGAGGAGGGCGGCGAGGGTGGCCACGCCGAGGGCACCGATGAGGACCATGCCGCCGATACCGGGCAGGGCGGAAAAGACGTCGAGGATGTAGAGCGCGAGACCGACCAGCGCGATGACCCATAACGGCCAGAAGGCCCGCACGATCCGCTCGACCCAGATCGTCCGCCGGGTCGCGGAGACCTTGCGGTTCAGATCGGCTGGCAAGCCTGCCGTCGGGGTGGCCGTCGTATTCCGGGTCGTCGTCATGCGCGTCTCCTCGCGGGGGAGGGTATCAGGCCGGGTCTATCCAATCCGGTATCCGATCCTTCCCTAACATATCGTCATATGTGGGGCGGGGACGTGCAAGGGCGAAATCGTCGCCCCTGACGATCACTTCGGGAGCGAGAGGGCGCGTGTTGTATTCCGAGGACATGACCGCGCCATAGGCACCCGCACTGCGGAAGGCGACGAGATCACCGGCCTTCAGTTCAGGCAGCGCGCGGGCCTTGGCGAAGGTGTCGCCGCTCTCGCAGATGGGGCCGACCACGTCGTACTCGTAGGTCGGGGTGCCGGGGGCGGGCTCGATGACGGGCACGATATCGTGATAGGCGTCGTAGAGGGCAGGGCGGATGAGATCGTTCATCGCGGCGTCGAGGATCAGGAACCGGCGGTCGCCCGATCGCTTCACGTAGATGACCTCGGCCACGAGGATACCCGCATTGGCGGCGATCAACCGGCCCGGCTCGCACTCGAATTCGCGGTCTTCCCAGCCTGCGAAGACTTCCTGCACGACCTTGCCGTAATCGGTGGGCAGGGGCGGCATCTCGTTGGTGCGTTCATACGGCACGCCAAGCCCCCCGCCGATATCGAGCCGGGGAACGGGAATGCCGTCCGCCTCCAGCCGTTCCACCAGTGCGCGCATCCGGGTGTAGGCTTCGCGGAAGGGAGCCAGATCGGTGAGCTGCGAGCCGATATGCATGTCGATGCCGACCACTTCGATCCCCGGCATGGTGGCGGCGCGGGCGTAGATGCGGGGCGCGTCGTCATAGGCGATGCCGAACTTGTTCTCTGCCTTGCCGGTGCTGATCTTCTCATGGGTCTTCGCATCGACATCGGGGTTTACGCGGAACGAGACGGGCGCGCGCTGGCCCATCGACACGGCCACCTGGTTCAGCGCGTCGAGTTCGGGTTCGGATTCGACGTTGATCTGCCGCACGTCGTTTTCGAGGGCGAAGGCCAACTCGGCCCTGGTCTTGCCCACACCGGAGAAGATGATCTTCTGACCCGGTATCCCGGCGGCGAGTGCGCGGCGATATTCGCCCTCGGAGACGACATCGGCCCCGGCACCGAGCCGGGCGAGGGTGGCCAGCACGGCCAGATTCGAATTGGCCTTCACGGCATAGCAGACCAGCGGATCGAGCGGTTTCAGCCCGTCGGAAAAGACGGTGAAATGCCGCTCCAGCGTAGCGGTGGAGTAGCAGTAGAAGGGGGTGCCGACGTCGCCGGCGAGGGCCGCAATCGCGACGTCCTCGGCGTGGAGCGCGCCGTCACGGTAGAGAAAATGATCCATGGAAACTCGCTCAGAAGAGACCGCGTGTCTTGGCGGGTTTCTCCGGCGCGGCGGTGGTCCCCGGCGGTGGTTGCAGATCGCCCTTACGCCCGCAGGCGAACAGAGCAAGGCTCAGGATCAAAACGGACAGGATCACTCGCATCGGACAGTCTCCTTCTCCTGTTCCTGATAGGGCAGGGGTAACGCGGCGACAAGCGGCGCTTGGTCCGATTGCTGTCCGACGCGGATGTCGCGCCGGAAGCGAGATCGGCGAAATCCGGAAATCAACCTCCAGGCGGAAAAGCGATTCTGGAGGGTGAACCGGCTCAACCCGGCATCTTGTCGAAGGCTTTAAGTCCGTCATCGAGGACGGTCGCGTTCATCTTGCTCGACGTATACACATTCACTTTCGGAGCGAATTCTGCCTGTTCGTTGATGAGGCCCGCCCGCAGGCCGAGCATCCCTTCGCGCGCCGAGTTCTGCGTGAACAGCGGCGTTCCGCAGTTGCCGCAGAAATGTTTGGTCATCGTGGTCCCGGCATCCGAGCCATGCTGGAAGGTTTTCGGTGTGCCGGTGACGGTCACATCGCTCTGTTTCATGAACATCAGCGTGGCATAGGCGCTGCCCGTGGACTGGCGACAATCCGTGCAATGGCAGTTTGCCATGACCGGCACCTCGCCATCGGCCTCGAACGAGATATCGCCGCAGAGGCATTCCCCGGTAAGTTTGGTCATCGGCTTTCCTTCGTATCCTGGCATTGGTGCCGCTCGGACCCTACGGAGGGACAGGACGGTATTTCAACCCAAACCTCGCATCGGCCTGGAGCGGATCGGGTCGTGCCATCGTCCTTGCCCTTCGATCCCCCTGAGGATCATCGCCCGATCATCGCGGCACCCACGAACAGGATCACGCCGACCAGAGCGAAGGCGAGTGCGGTGAAGAGGTCGCTTCTCGTGGTTTGCCGCGTGCGGATCGTGTTGTCCGCCGGATCATAGGTTGCCGTGATTCCACTGCCGGAACGATGCGGTCTGGACATACGGTTCGAGGAGGTGACGACCCTGCCTGCGTAATCGCCGTCCTCGATACGGAAAACGGGGGACCAGCTTACTCCGTCGCCTCCCAGATTGGTTTTGTTGTCGACGAGGGCAACCCGCACCGGAACGCCCCTGCTCCGCTGGCGCAGCAGCCTGACCACGACGAACGCGACGATGAGGAAGCACACGCCACTCCCCGTCATCGCAATCGGGTCCATCCGCATCATATCCCGGTCTCCGCCTGGTCGTTCCTGTTCGGGGTGCAGGTTATGCGGAGGATGGCGGTACGTGGCAACGATGTCGCGGTACACAGCTCCGCGTTGCGCCCGTTGCGGAACATGCGTAGGTTGGCTGTTCCGGTTTGGGAGGACCAGAAGCATGGATGCACCAGTAACGGGCACCGCCCCGCTGATCGATCCGTTCGCGCGGACCATCGATTATCTGCGCGTTTCGGTCACGGATCGCTGTGATTTCCGCTGCGTCTACTGCATGTCCGAACACATGACCTTCCTGCCCAAACGCGATCTTCTGACGCTGGAGGAACTGGACCGGCTCTGTACGGCCTTCGTCGATCTGGGCGTGAAGAAACTGCGCATCACCGGCGGCGAGCCGCTGGTGCGGCGCAATATCATGTGGTTCTTCGACCGGATGGGGCGGCATCTCGGCTCCGGTGCTCTGGAGGAACTGACCCTGACCACCAACGGCTCGCAATTGGCGCGCCATGCGCAGGCGCTGGCCGATGCCGGGGTGCGCCGGGTGAACGTCTCGCTCGATACGCTGGACGCAGAGAAATTCGGGCGCGTGACCCGCTGGGGCAAGCTCGACGCCGTGCTGCGCGGGATCGAGGCGGCGAAGAAGGCCGGAATGGCGGTCAAGATCAACGCCGTGGCGATCAAGGATTTCAACGATTCGGAAATCCACGACATGATCGCATGGGCGGGTGCCGAAGATCTCGACCTGACTTTCATCGAAGTGATGCCCATGGGCGAGATGGAGGAGCAGGAGCGGCTGGGCCAGTATTGGCCACTGACGGAGGTTCGCACGAAGATCGCCGAACGCTGGACCGTCACCGAAAGCAACCACAAGACCGGCGGCCCCGCCCGCTATTTCGATGTGGCCGAGACGGGGCGGCGGCTGGGCTTCATCACGCCGCTGACCCATAATTTCTGCGAAAGCTGCAACCGGGTGCGGCTGACCTGCACGGGGATGCTGTATCTCTGTCTGGGGCAGGACCATGCCGCCGACCTGCGCGCGCCGATGCGCTCATCCGACGATCCGGCAGTGCTGGAAACGGCCATCCGCCACGCGATCACCCTCAAACCCAAGGGCCACGATTTCGACTATTCGCGGCAGGGGGTGCAGGGGCAGGTCAAGGCCCGTCACATGAGCGTGACGGGGGGATGATTCGAAAGCCGGTTTCCATGTCGATTCATTTGATTTAAGCGTCGTCTGCTTAGCGGGCTTCGCTGCCTCCGATTGTCATGCACTCTCTGCAAGTACCGATTATCGTATCGATAAATCCGGGCTGAAATCCTGAGTTGCAACAGGATGTTCAGCCTACCCCGCATTCAGTCGATGTGCTATCCTTCACGGGTGAACACATACGACGAAAGGGGACGACCATGACTTCCCGATTTTGCGTACTTGGGTCCATGATGCTGGTATTGTGGACGATACCTGCTTCGGCGCGAACGAATGCTCCAGGCTGCACGTATCAGCGGCCGGTCATCGAATACGATCGTTCCCTCTACTTTCCGGCGGATGAATATATCTGTCGATTGCAGGGTACGGACGAATTCTATCTCGCCAGACACCGCTTTCGTAATTCACGGACGCTGCAGAACGTGCATTTCGACGAGCCGGAATCCGCCAGATACTGGCTCTCGCAGAATGCCGACGTACTCGCGCCCGTTCGGGGGATATCACCACCACATGCAGTCGATCAGGCACATGCCGGGTCTTCGGGCCTGTCATTGGATGAACCTGCGCCGTCGAAGTTCATCGATTCCCTGAGTGATGCGAAAATCGAGGTGTTCAGCGCCTCCGCCATTCAACTCGGCATCTTCTCCGCCAATTTCTGGCCACCTTTTCGAATGGCGAAATGGGTGCGCGGGGCGCTCAAGGCCGGGCCGGATGCCCGAGGCATCGTCCGTCCGGTTCCCGTCCAGGGCGTCAGGAACGAACACTGACGCGATCGGTGGCTTCGACGAGCGGATATTCAGGGTGGCGTACCGAGTGCTAGGCGCTCTTGCGCCCCTGAATACCCGACAGCAACGTTCCCCGATCCAGCGTGAAATCGCTCTCGATCCATTCCTTCTCGATCCGGTCGAGCGTCTCGCCTATTTCCGGTCCCGGCTCCATCCCGAGAGCCATGAGATCGCGGGCGGCGACGGGAAATTCAGTGGCTGCCCCGTCCATGATCGTCGAGACGAGGCGCGTGTTGAGTGGCTCGCCCGTGCGTGCACTGCGCAGCAGCAGCAGGTCGCGCGCCGCCGCTTCGCCGCGTTCGTAGCCTGCGCGGCGGGCGCTGGCGGCATCCGTGATCTCGTAGCCGAGGGGGCCACGCGCCCGCAGGGCCTTTACCTGGTCGTTCGAAAGGCGCAGCGCACGACCTGCCGTGACCGCATCGGTCTCGCCGGTCAGGAGCGCCAACCGCCGGACCGGTTCGGCGGAGATGCCGATACGTCCCTCTGCAGCAACGAGTGCGGCCATCGGCGGAATGCCCTCCGAGAAGGGCAGCGCCTTCGACAGCACGCCGGTCTGGGCCATCATGTCCACCGCGACCTCGGGATGGGGCGCAGCCAGCAGTTTCAGCATCTCCGACCCGATCCGCTCCCGCGACAGGCCCGCAAGGCCGCCCGCAAGGCCCGCACAGGCGACGAGCGCATCGGGCTCCATATCGCCGGTGCCATACCAGGCATGAAAGCGGAAGAGACGCAGGATGCGCAGATAGTCTTCCTGAACCCGTGCGCTGGCCGACCCGATGAACCGCACCCGCCGCGCATTGAGATCGCCCAGCCCCGTGCCGAGCACATCGACCACCGTGCCGTCGCCCTCGGCATAGAGCGCGTTCATCGTGAAATCCCGGCGCGAGGCGTCGAGTTTCCAGTCCTTCGTGAATTCGACCGTCGCGTGGCGTCCATCGGTTTCGCGATCCTGCCGCAGCGACGTGATCTCGAAGGTCCGCTTGCCGGATACCGCCGTGATCGTGCCATGCTCGATCCCCGTAGGAATGGCGCGCAGGTCAGCCGCTTCGAGCGCCGCGATGGTTTCCTTCGGCGGAATGTCCACGGCGATATCGATATCGCGCACGGTCCGCCCGATCAGCGCGTCACGTACGCATCCGCCCACGAAACGCGGCAGGGCCCCGCCCTTGCGCAGGGCGTTCAGGACGACGCGGGTCTCGTTGGCGATCATCCATTCGCCGGTGATGGTCATGCTCATGGGTCAGGAATCCGGTTGTGATATCACGTCGATACATCATTGTAAGACGATGATCCTTCCAGACAATGAATCGTTTCTCGTCAGCGATTGCGCCCTTTCGGCTCCTTTTCTTCGTCGATCGTCGTGACCGGAACGCCATGACGATGGCGATGACCGCTATCGTGAGGAGGAGGGTGTCATCCTGTCCCCGTCTCCATCCGGCTGATGGCATCCGGCGTCTCGATCAGGGCCTGTAGCCCGTCCCGCAGCGATGTCTCTGCGCGAAGGCCGAGGAGCCGCTGCATCTTCGATGCATCCCCGACCGAATCGCGGATATCGCCGTCGCGCGGCGGGCCATAGGCGATGCTCGCCGTCGAGCCGGTCAATGTGCGCAGCGTCTCCGCGAGGGTCGATACCGTGACCGCATGGCCCGTGCAGACGTTGATCGCATCGAAGCTTGCGGGCTGATCGAGACGGCGGCGGCGCTGGAGCCGGTCGAGCGAGGCCATGAGAGCGCGGACCACATCGCCCACATAGACGAAATCGCGGGTCTGCTGACCGTCGCCGTTGATCGTGATGTCCCGACCGCTGCCCAACCGCTCCGCGAAGATCGAGATCACGCCGGAATAGGGCGAATGAGGGTCCTGCCCCGGACCGTAGACGTTGAAGAAGCGCAGGGCGGTATTGGCGACGCCGAAGATATCCGCTGCGGCCAGCCCGTGCTGCTCGCCGCCCAGCTTGTCGGCTCCGTAAGGCGACATCGGCGCAGGCACCGTGCGCTCGTTGATCGGCAACGTGCGCGCCGCGCCGTAGATCGCGGCGGACGAGGCCCACACGACGGGCAGGGCAGGATTGGCCGCATCGCGCGCGGCCTCCATCACCGTCAGCGTTCCCGTCAGATTCGTGCGGTGGGAGCGGACCCAGGCCTTGTTGCACAGCTCGACCGACGCGATGGCGGCCAGATGGATCACGCCATCGACTCCTGCCATGGCATCGGCCACGGCCTCCGCATCGGCCACGTCACCCACGATGAGATCGGCGCTTTCGGGAATGCCTGCCGCCTTGCCGGAAGAGAGATCGTCGAGGATGCGGACCTTTTGCCCGGCGTTAACCAGCGCGTGGCAGAGATGGGTGCCGATGAAACCGCACCCGCCCGTTACCAGAATCGTCTTGCTGAGCTCTTCCATGGTGTTCTCCCCGAAGTCTTTGCCCTCTGGGGCCGGAGTGTCGGCTATGGCGCATAACTTTCTGTATAGTGCAGCGTAAGAGTTTCCGGTAGACGCCGATCCCGACCCCTTTTTTCGAGTGAGTGACGATCCATGAGTACCGAGACCGCCCTGTGCCTCCTTGCCGCCGGCAAGGGAACCCGTATGCGCTCAGGCCTTCCCAAGGTGCTGCACGAGGTTGCAGGGCTGTCGATGCTCGGCCATGCCCTGAAATCGGGGGATGGCTGTGCGCCCTCGCGCATCGTGATCGTTACGGGTCATCAGTCCGAGCGCGTGGCCGAGGCGGCGCGCAGGCTGGCCCCCGGCGCGACCTGCGTCGAGCAATCGCCGCAGCTCGGCACCGGCCATGCCGTGCAGATGGCCGCGCCCGCCCTGAAGGATTTCGCAGGGGACGTGTTCGTCCTGTTCGGCGATACGCCGCTGATCCGGTCCGGGACACTGGAGGCGATGCTGGCCGCGCGGCGAGGCGGAGCCGATGTGATCGTGCTGGGGTTCGAGGCGGCGGTGCCGGGAGGGTATGGCCGGTTGATCCTCGATGATGCGGGTGGTCTTGACCGGATCGTGGAGGCCAAGGAGGCGAGCGCGGAAGAGCTGGCCGTAGACCTTTGTAATTCGGGGGTGATGTGCGTTCCCGGACCCGTGCTGTTCGACCTGCTCGACAAGGTGACGAACGACAATGCGAAGGGCGAATACTATCTGACGGATATCGTCGGCCTCGCCCGTGCGCAGGGCCTTGCCTGTGCCGTCGTGCGCTGCGACGAGCAGGAGACGCTGGGCGTCAATTCCCGCGTCGATCTCGCCGCCGCCGAGGCCGCATGGCAGGCCCGCGCGCGGATCGCGGCGATGGAGGCAGGGGTCACGATGCAGGCCCCCGATACCGTGTTCCTCTCCCATGACACGCAGATCGGACAGGACGCGACGGTCGAGCCGCATGTGGTCTTCGGCCCCGGAGTCACGGTCGAGGGCGGGGCGAATATCCGCGCGTTCAGCCATCTGGAGGGCTGCACGGTCGCGACCGGCGCGGTCATCGGCCCGTATGCGCGCCTGCGTCCCGGTGCGGATATCGGCGAAGATGCGAAGATCGGGAATTTCGTGGAGGTCAAGGCCGCCCGCTTCGGCAAGGGTGCCAAGGCGAACCACCTGACCTATGTGGGCGATGCGACGGTGGGCGAAGGCGCGAATATCGGCGCGGGGACCATCACCTGCAATTACGATGGCGTCCTGAAGCACCGCACCGAGATCGGCGCGGGGGCCTTCATCGGCTCGAATACCGCCCTCATCGCACCGGTGAAGATCGGCGACGGAGCCATGGTCGGTGCCGGATCGGCAATCGGTCAGGACGTCGAAGCCGACGCCCTCGGCATCACCCGCGCCCCGCAGGACAACCGCGAAGGCTTTGCCGCGAAACTGCGGATCAAGCTGCTGGAGATCAAGGCACGGCAGTCGAAGACGTAAGTCGCGGCCTCGGTTCGTCCGCAATCTGCTGCAACAAAAAGTCAAAATGGCCGGGTGCTGCGGCGGGTGTATCGTCGATCACATTATGGTAAGAGCCTGCCCTGTAAAGTGTCTCTGGCCGTGTTGGCCTCAGTGAGGGAAAATCTCCATGTGCGGTATCGTCGGAATTCTCGGGAATGGGCGCGAAGCGGCGCCCCTCATCCTCAATGCGCTGAAGAGCCTCGAATATCGGGGCTATGACAGCGCGGGGGTGGCGACCGTCCAGAAGGGCGCTCTCGACCGTCGCCGGGCTGTGGGCAAGCTGTCCGCCCTGGCCAGCCTGCTGGAGAACCACCCCATCGGCGGCGAGACCGGCATCGGCCATACCCGCTGGGCTACCCATGGGGCACCGACCGAAGTGAACGCGCATCCCCATGCCTCGGGGAAAGTCGCGGTCGTCCATAACGGGATCATCGAGAATTTTCAGGAACTTCGCGCCATGCTTTCGGAGCATGGGCGAACCTTCGTCACCCAGACCGATACCGAAACCATCGCGCAGCTGTGCGATCATTTCCTCGGCACGGGCCTGTCGCCGCAGGACGCCGCCGCCGCCACGCTGGCCAAGCTGGAAGGGGCTTTCGCTCTCGCGCTGCTGTTCGATGGCGAGGACGACCTGATGATCGCGGCGCGCAAGGGCAGCCCGCTGGCGCTGGGCTATGGCGACGGCGAGATGTATGTCGGTTCCGACGCGCTGGCGCTGGGGCATCTGACCAACCGCATCTGCTATCTGGACGAGGGCGACTGGGCCGTCCTGACCCGTGACAGCGCGACGATCTACGACCGCGACGGCAACCTCGCCAACCGCGAAGTGCGGGTCGTGAACGTCAATTCCGTGCTGGCCGACAAGGGCGAGTACCGGCACTTCATGGCCAAGGAGGTGCACGAGCAGCCCTCCGTCACGGGCTATGCACTCGGCTCCATGACGACGCCGGAGCGCGATGCGATCAAGGATATCTCCGCGCAGATCGACCTGAGCAAGACGCCGCGCCTGACCATCGTGGCCTGCGGCACGGCGGGCTATGCGGGGCATGTGGCGAAATACTGGTTCGAGCAGATTGCGCGCCTGCCCGTCGAAATCGATATCGCCTCCGAGTTCCGCTATCGCCAGCCGCCCCTGCCCGAGGGCGGGGTGGCCGTGTTCGTCTCGCAATCGGGGGAGACGGCGGATACGCTCGCGGCGCTCCGCTACGCGAAGGAGAACGGGCAGAAGATCGTGGCCGTCGTGAACGTGCCCGAATCCTCGATTGCCCGCGAAGCCGACCTCGTGCTGCCGATCCATGCAGGGCCGGAAATCGGGGTGGCCTCGACCAAGGCGTTCACCTGCCAGTTGATGATCCTCGCGAGCCTCGCCATCACGGTGGCCCGTCAGCGGGGGACCATCGACGCGGCGGAGGAAACGCGGCTCGTCAAGGCGCTGTCCGAAGTACCGCGCCTTCTGTCGGAAGCCATCGAGACGGAAAGCGATATCGAGAAGCTGGCATACGAGTTGGCCAAGGCCCGCGACGTCATCTATCTGGGCCGGGGCGCGCAGTTCCCGATTGCGCTGGAAGGCGCGTTGAAGCTCAAGGAAATCAGCTACATCCACGCCGAAGGCTATGCGTCGGGTGAGCTGAAGCACGGTCCCATCGCGCTGATCGACGAGAACGTGCCGGTCGTGACGCTGGCCCCGCGCGATCATCTGTATGACAAGACCGTCTCGAACATGCAGGAAGTCATGGCGCGGGCCGGGAAGGTGCTGCTGATCTCGGATGCCTCCGGGATTGCCCATGCGGGCGAGGGATGCTGGCGCACGCTCACCATGCCCGATTGCGACCCCTTCGTCGCGCCCATCGTCTATGCCATCCCGACCCAGTTGATCGCCTATCACACGGCGGTCGCCAAGGGCACCGATGTGGACCAGCCGCGCAACCTCGCGAAATCGGTGACGGTGGAGTAAGGCAAAGACCCTCACCCCTGCGGCGCGCCCCTAGCCCTCTCCCGCAGGCGGGAGAGGGAATCTCACTGCACCGGCGTCGCAGATTTCGCCCCCTCTCCCGCTTGCGGGAGAGGGCCGGGGTGAGGGCTCTCGACACCCTGCACTTGCCCCCACACCTCCCCCGCGCATAGGCTGATCTACACACCGTAGGTGCCGCACGGGGGGGAGCCAGTGGATACCGACCAGCGCCTGAAACAGATCGAGGAAATCTCGAAGAACGCGCGGGCGACATGGTTCAGCCTGTTGGTCGCGCTGCTGTTCTGCGGGGTCACGCTGCTGGATGTGGAGGACCGGGATTTCTTTGCCTATGGCGCGGCGACCAAGCTGCCGCTGATCGGGGTGGAGGTGCCGGTGGTGGGGTTCTTCCTCTCGGCCCCCGTGCTGGTGCTGGCGCTGTATCTCTATCTGCATGTGTATCTGGCCAAGCTCTGGCGCGCGCTGGCCCCGCCGTTTGCCGTCGAGGACGAGGCGCTGGATGACCGGGTCTACCCGTGGCTGCTGGCCGATGCCGCCCTGCGCCTGCGCGACGACACCCCGAAACGCGATTTCCGCTGGCTCTCGACACTGGTATCGCTGGCGCTCGGCTGGGCCTTCGGCCCGTTCATCCTCGCCGTGTTCTGGGTGAAGAGTTGGCCGTATCACCATGAGTGGCTGACGCTGTTTCTCGCTGCGTTGTTCCTCGGGTCGATCTGGATGGGATTTCGGTCCTATACGCGGATGCGAGACTGGATGCTGCGGGAGGGGGAAACATCGGTGGTCGGCCCCAAAGGCTTCCTCCGCTTCGCTTTCCTGCCGCTGACGGCATTCGGAGCGGTCATTCTGGCAAGCGTGTCGTGGCAGAAGACCGAAGGGCCATTCTATCCGAACGCATGGGGGCAATCCTTCGCTCTCCACGCCGCTGACCTCTACCGCCTCGAATTCGTGCAACTCCCCGATGACTGGCAATCCCGTGAGATTGCGTGGGAGGATTATGAAAGCAAGCATCGCAAGGCGATGCGGGAAACGATCGAGCGCGAGCGACCTGATACGGTGATATGGAAGGAGGATGGCACTCCCGATGCGGAGAGTATGGAAACCGAACTTCGCAAACGCTTAACAGCGGATTTCGAGGAACGCAGGAAAGCGGCAATCGAACGCTTGCCGAAAGAAGATTGGTCCAAGATTGACCTTCGCTATGCGGACCTTCGCGAAGCAAATCTTTCTGGCTTAGACTTGCAAGATGCGCAGATGGAAAGAGCGAACCTCAGACGGGCGCAGATGGAAGGAGCTAATCTCAGTGGAGCGCAGATGGAAGGGGTGGACCTCAGCGGGGCGCAGATGAAAGGGGCGAACCTCAAAGAAGCGTATATGGAAAGGGCGGACCTCAGCGGGGCGCAGATGAAAGGGGCAGACCTCAGAAGGG
>ENA-ORXM01004231-ORXM01004231.1-marine-metagenome-genome-assembly--contig:-NODE-4231-length-12915-cov-3.327310_pt1 | contig 12915 bp, 3 predicted proteins | sample MGYA00237867_ERZ511480 | MGnify/ENA primary metagenome ERZ511480 (study PRJEB26309, sample SAMN06266103) | marine metagenome | isolation source: Algal blade | place: United Kingdom:Sidmouth, United... | reverse complement strand
TCGCCGACACCTGCGTCTATTGGGTCAAAAACATTGCTATTTGCATCTGTAATACCAGGACCACTCCAAGTTTCTGTACCAGTGCCATTGCCTCCTGTTATAGTAAAATCTAAAATTTGCTGGTCTAATGAATTACTGAAACAAAACGGTCCAACTGATTCAATATCAATCGTCACATCTGGACAATCAACCGCTGTACAAGTCGTCATCGCAGAAACATTTGGACAAGGTCCGTTATCAATCACTTCCACCGTAATGCTGACTTCATCCAATGGATTTAATCCCGTCACTATATAAGAAGTATCTGAAGTCGGCATTCCACCTGTAGGTACAACCGTGACGTTATAACCACTTGCGCCTGCTACATTATTCCAAATAAATTCAATGCTTTCTGTTGTCGTGTTACAATCAATTATTGGTGCATTTAATGGACTTTGTACTTCAATATCATACGCTACGGTTTCAGAAGTACAACCATTGTTCATAACTGTCAAAGAAACGGTATGGATGCCTGGGCTCGCCCAAACCACGGTATGTGGACCAGGTAAGTTACCTCCTGGTGAAGGTACGCCGCCAGCAAAATCCCAGATGTAAGTTGCGCCTGCTAAAGCCATTCCAGAGAATTCAATTACACTACCATCACTTTCACAAATCGGGGAAGTAAAGGTGAAATCAGCCACAGGAACAGCAAATACATTAATGGTCGTTGTTTGCGTCGTTACACACGGGCCATCGGTGCAAGTATAAGTAATTGTATGTGAACCAATACCTGCTATGATTGGGTCAAATGTTCCATTCGTTGCGTCAATAATGCCTTGTCCATCCCACGAACCTATGCAGTTAGGATTGCCCATTACCGTTGCTTCCAAATCTTGTGGCACATTGAATCCATCTAAACAAATATCATCAACTGGTGTGATGTCAATTGTTACGGTTGGACAGTCTAAAGCGGTACATTGTGCCATTGTCATACTCGAACCACAAGCGGAGTTTCCATTAGCGGTAACGATGATTTCAACGGTTGCGCCAGTTGGTAAATTAGTTACTTCAAAACTGGTGTCAGAAGTCATTGTCCCCAATTCACCTGTGACTACCTCAATGGTATAATCCGTTGCACCTGCGACCGCATCCCAGAAAAATAGAACGCTCGTCGTAGTTGAGCTACAATTAACGACAGGGTTTGGTAATAAATCATCTACTTGTACATCGACTGAATTGGATTCAGAGGCACAGCCATTGTTATCTGTAACGATTAAAGAAATCGTCTGTGGACCTGTTGTTCCCCAACTGACTTCATGAGGACCTTCACCGTTGCCAGGAATAGCTGTTCCTCCACCAAAATCCCACATGAAAGTGCTACCTGCGGGTGCCAGTCCTGTATAAGTTACGGTAGAAGTTGCATCAATACAAATTGGACTACTTGCCGTAAAATCAGCCGTAGCTGGTTCAACGACTTCAATAATAATAGATTCAGTATAAGTACAATCACCATCAACAATCGTTACGGTCACTTGATTCATCCCTGCGCCGCCCATATTTGGGTCAAAAATCGGTTCTTTTGGATTTGGAATACAAGACCCCGTCCAACAAATAGAATCTCCTGTAATGTTAGTGGTGAATTCTAACGTAATTGGTTCGGTAAATGGTGTCAAACAAATAGGTGATGGATTGACAATTGTAATATCTGCTGATGGGCAATTAGTGGTCACACATGTTGCTGGAATGGTGATGCTACCACAAGCGGTATTGCCTTCAATGACCAATTCAATATCAACGGTTTCATCTGTTCCTAAATCTTCAAAAAGGAAAGAAGTATCAGAAGACATCATGCCTGTTTGACCAGAAAGGACGTTGACCGTGTAACCTGTCGCGCCCGCTACTGCATCCCAAATAAATTCAACCGTACTGGTGGTTGCATTACAATCAATAATGGGAGCTACTAACAAATCATCTACTTGCACATCAACTGAATTGGATTCAGACGCACAGCCATTGTTGTCAATAACGGTTAAAGAAATGGTTTGTGTACCCGTCATTGGCCAACTAACTTCATGCGGTCCTTGACCAGTGCCAGGAGTTGCTGTTCCTCCTCCAAAATCCCAAGTGAACGTGCTACCGGGTGCAGCAACGCCTGTATAAGTTACGGTGGAAGTTGCATCCACACAAATTGGGCTACTTGCGGTGAAATCAGCCGTTCCAGGCTCAATTACCTCAATAATAATAGTTTCAGAATAAGTACAATCGCCTTCAATAATGATAATCGTAACCTCGTTCGTTCCTGCGCCGCCCATGCTTGGGTCAAAAATTGGCTCTTTTGGATTTGGAATACAAGAACCAAGAAAACAAATCGTATCACCTTGAATGTCACTGGTAAATTGTAACATAATCGGTTCTGTATCTGGTGTCAAACAAATAGGTGATGGATTGACAATTGTAATATCTGCTGGTGGGCAATTGGTGGTCATACACGTTGCAGGAACGGTGATGTTGCCACAAGCAGTATTTCCTTCAATGACCAATTCAATATTAATAGTTTCGTCTGTTCCTAAACCTGTGAAAAGGAAAGAAGTATCAGAAGTCATTGTACCTGCTTGACCAGAAAGGACATTGACCGTGTAACCCGTTGCGCTCGCTACTGTATTCCAAATAAATTCAACAGTACTGGTTGATGCTTCACAGCTAATAATCGGTGCAATCAATTCTGCATCCACTTGTACCATTTGAGAAACTTGTGTAGCAGTACAGCCATTTTCTTCAACGGTCAAAGTCACCGTATAAGTGCCTGGTACGTCCCAATCAACTTGATGCGGGCCAGAACCCGTGCCTGGAGTCGCATTTCCACCATCAAAATCCCAAGTGTAAACAGCGTTGGAAGAAGCGTTGCCACTATAATTTATTACGGAAATACCTGTTTCACAAATTGGAGAATCTGCGGTAAAATCTGCCGTTGGTTGTGCAAATACATTGATAGTTGTACCACCATTATAAGAACAGTTGCCTTCAATGTAGGTTACCGTTACAGTATTTGCACCAATATTTGCCAAACTTGGGTCAAACATTCCATCAATTGTAACTGCTGGACTGCCACCAAACTCAAAACTTCCTGTTTGTGTAGCATCGTCAGTCATTGCTACTAAATTTATAATACCTTGTGTACCATCCAAACAAATATCAGGAACAGCGTCAATGGTTACAACTACAGGTTCACAATTTTCTGCAATGCATTCAATTGTTTGTGAACTTGGCATACAAGGCGCATTTCCAATAGCCTCAACAGTAATATTTACAACATCTCCTGGCATTAAATTATCTACCAAAAAAGTAGTTGGGTCAGTCATCATGCCTGTTTGTCCAGTATTTACAATAACGTTATAAGAATCTGCATTGGCAATAGCATCCCAAGTAAATTCAATTGAATTGGTGGTTGATTCACAGTTAATCACAGGTTGCGGCAATTGTTCTAAAACATCAACCATAACCTCAAAAGGTGCTGAAAAACAACCTGCTTCTTCTACCGTTAAAGTAATTGTTTTTGTACCTCCAGTAGTCCAAGTAACTGTATGTGGCCCTTGTCCAGTGCCTGGAGTTGCCGTTCCACCACCAAAATTCCAGATATAATTAGCGTTGGCAGAAGCTGTTCCATCGTACGTGACAGTAGAGGAACCACCCATCGCACAAAGCGGAGAAGTCGCAGAAAAATCTGCTGTTGGGATAGCTAAACCTACAACGGTTACCATTTCTTCATAATCACAATCACCTTCTGAATACATTAAGGTGAAAATGTTATCACCAACGACCAATGAATTTGGGTCACCCGTTCCATTGCTCGCATCAATAATCGCAGGGCCACTCCACATAAACGTACCTCCACCGACGCCACCTGTTGGATTGGCTGTTAAATTAAATGGGCTATTCGTACCATCCAAACAAATCGGGTCAACAAGGTCAATATTTAAGTCTACTTCGGCACAATCCTCTGTTATACAAGTTGCAGGGTCAGAAACGGAATCTCCACAAGAGCCTGTTCCGATAGCGGTAACAATGATAGTCACGGTCTCATTTCCACCTAAGCCTTCTACTAAATAAGTCGTACCATTCATCGTACCCGTTTGTCCAGCAACTACCTCTATAGTATATCCACTTGCACCAGCTACTTCGTCCCAAGTAAACTGTACGGAATTAGTTGTAACAAAATCACAGGTAACCACAGGCGGGTCAAGCGGGGCAACAACCTCAATTGTCATAGATTCTACCTCGGAAGGACATCCATTTTCTTCCACCATTAAAGTTACAGTGTAAGTACCTGCCGCTGGAAACGAAACCTCATGTGGGCCTTGTCCAAAGCCTGGACTGGCACTTCCAACGCCAAAATCCCAATTGTAAGCAGCATTTTGAGAAGCAGTACCTGTATAAGTAACGGTAGACTCATCGGTTAGACAAATAGGAGAATCAACCGTGAAATCAGCAGTTGGAGCATCATTGACAAAAACCGTAATTTCTGCTTCGTCGGTACAGCCGCCGTTTTCTGCTAAAATATAATAGGTCGTTGTCGTGGTTGGCATTACAATCGAAGATGGTAATTGATTGCCTGATGTTGGAGGGGTATTGCTATGGTAAGTTATGGTTGAACCACTTGTCTCGGAAACATAATCCGCTAAATTTTCTGATTCGCCAAGACAAATAAGTGGATTTTCAGTTACTTCAATTTCTAAACTACCATTGTCTATAACAACTGTTACCGTCTCGGTATCTTCACAGGGTGGATTCTGCATTCCATCGTCACCAAAATTGAAAACAGTAAGGGTATAATCTCCAGGTTCAGAAACGACAATATTTACATCCGTGCTAAAAAAACCATTAGGGCCGTTCCATTCAAAAGGACCTGTTGAAGGGTCAGAGGCATTTGCTCCTAAAATCACAGATGGATTATCACAATCTAATGGAGGTGGAGGATTTGGACTAATAGAAGCGATGGTCACAATGTCAGTTACCTCTAAAAAGATAGTGGCATCACAGCCATTGTCATCAATAAACTCAATGGTATAACTACCCGCATCGCAGTATTCAACCCCCTCATACATTACACAATCGTTCGGGCATTTTTCTAAAGGTGGAGCATCTTCAATATTTGGTGGGAAGTTGTCAATAGTTATATTGTATTCTTGTTCACAACCACCAGGTCGTAATATAGAAAAACTAGTAGAACTACAGTATTCATTCCCTTCAACCATGATGCATTCTCCAGCACATAACATTTCATCAATAAAAACTGGGTCGAAAGACATACCAACCGTTACATCCACACAATCATCAGAAAAATCACCACAAAACGGGTCCATATTAGACGCAAAATCTGATTGTACCGAAGATAGAGATTGACCAATAAATCCATTAACCATAAAAGCATCATTGGAATTGACGGAAAAACCACAAACGGTATAATCTCCTGCTCCTAAGCCAGACAAATCAGGTGTTGGGTCAATTGCAACGACTGTTCCAGCTTGCGCAATCACATAAGTATATTCATAATCTGGGTGGTCAACAGCGTTGGTTGGTGGCAAATTCAAACTCGCATCTGTTTCACAAACCTCCAAACCAGGACTATTTAATTGTCCACCCGTGGCGATACAAACATCGTCACAAGAGGTATTTCCATTTCCTGCAACAGCTTCCGCAGAAATTTCAGTTGGCTGGTTAGAAAAATTAGTGATTAATAAGATAAAGATATCACCCACACCAGCATTTCCAGGAATTTGAACGGTTTCACTTCCATTTGGTGAATAGCTACAACTCACAGGGGCAGGTAACGAGCCACAATTATCAGTTGCCGTTCCTAAGTCAGGATATGGTCCCCATAGCGCAAAATCAATATCAACATTATTGCTATTGGTTAAGCTTATAGATAACGCCCCTGGTTGATCTATTTCAATATAAAACCAAGCAGTATTTGGTTGGGTAACTAAGCAGCCGTATTGATTGCCAAAAGGTGCACTACCGCCTCCCGTAGTTGCTGGATAAGTGACGCCTTCATATACACAAAAAGGCTGTGCATCTTGACAAGATGAGCCTTGTGCTTGCGCTGAAAAATGGATGCCAAAAATTAAGACAAAGATGGTTAGTCTTTTAAAAAGGCTTAAAACAAAGGAAGTTGTATTCATAGTTGTTGATATAGGTATTGTAAAAATGTCAATAAATTTCATAGGTAAACTAATTAAAAAAAAGTCATTTCATCATTTTTTCAAATGATAAAATACCTAATTTCGGTCAGGAAAATAGATAGTTGGCTGTCCAAATTTTTTAAGAAAAAGGGTAGAAAAATTTCCAAATTATCAGGCTGTCTTAAAGAGCTGTGGGCTTGTTTAGATAAATGTACAACTTAACTTCTCATTGATTTTATTTGGCTGTTGGAGTAGATTCTAATATTAGAGAAAGGTGAGTGAGATTATTTTCTTTGGCAAAATTTAAATTATAATTAATGGCTTTTTCTGAAACTTAATTCTGGTTTGTAAGTTTATTAATGTTGCTTTTATAAAAATTAGGCCTAAAAATAGCATTTTTATTTAAATTATAAAAACTATTTCTAATTCTAAGGAACGCGAAATAAATAAACCAAGACTTTTGACAGGATATTTTGTCCTCGCTGGCGCTATTTTTTACTTTGAAAATGCTCATTATATCAACATAAATCGCACTTTCAAAGCAAAAACTGAGAACAAACTCTCACTCTCAAGAATATGCATTTATTTAATTCGCGTTCCATAGAGTAAGAAGTCAGACCGATTTACTATCAGAAGTCAGATTTTATAGTTTATGCTATTCTGACTCCTAGTAATGAAATGGTCTGACCTCTAATTTTTTCTTATTTTTTAACGGTTGCTTTTTTAGCAGCCGGTTTGCGTTTTACGGGTGCTTTTTTAGCAGGTGCCTTTTTAGCAGGTGCTTTCTTTGCTGCAGGTTTTGCAGCTACGGTTTTACCCATTGCGCCATTTTTTACAAATGTACCCCAAGTCAAGTTGTCCTGACCAGGTTTTTGCGCTTTTGCCCGCTCAATTGCATAATTAGCCGCATTTTCCACTACCCATTCGAAATTCTCCTCACCTACAGAGTTTACATCTGCGTCTGGTGCTGGATTGCAAAAATCAATCGCGTAAGGAATGCCGTCTTTGATGGCGAATTCTACTGTATTGAAATCATATCCCAACGCATGGTTCAATCTCAAAACGTAATCTTTCATCAAATTCATCAATTTATCGCCTACATTAAAGTCAGCAACGTAACGCAAGTGATGAGGATTCCGTGGTTCGTAATCCATGATTCTTACATATTTGCCACCAATACAGTAGCAACGGAAATAAGCATCAAATTCAATGCCTTCTTGCAACATCATCACCAACTGTCCCGTCTCATTGTACGCTTCCCAAATGTCCTGCAAGCTCTCTACTTTATAAACACTTTTCCAACCGCCACCATCGTGCGGCTTCATCCACATTGGGAAATCACCAACGTATTCCGTAACTTTATCCCAGTCCAACAATTGCATATTCGTAAAAGATTCTGCACTCGTGTCGTCTGGTCGTTCTTTCGATGGTAACAATACTGTTCTAGGTACTGGTACGCCAACTTGTTCTGCCAAAACATTGTTAAAAAACTTCTCATCTGCACTCCACCAAAATGGATTATTGATAACTGCTGTACCTGTTGCCGCTGCATTTTTCAAGTATGCTCGGTAAAAAGGAACGTCTTGAGAAATACGGTCAAAGATAACAGCGTAATCAGACGCTTTGTTTTGCATTAATTCTGCAATCTGTACTGGTTCAGCCGTAATCCCCTTTATTTTTTTAGAATTGATACGGTCTACAATTGCTTCTGGGAATGTGCGTTCTTTTCCGAAAAGGATGCCTATTTTTTTCATTGAAGTGGTGATTCGTGACTGGTTATTCGTTATTAGTGACGGTGTTTTGATTTTACCTTTTTATATTGTATTTCACCGTTGATTTACAAGAATAGTCAGTCGTTTTTTATATTTGATAAAGGTATTTTAAAATGAAATACCTTTATAAATTTTTTCATTAAAAATGGTAAAAAGATGTTGAAAGTAAAATAGTTATCAGTTATTAGAATGATAAGTCACAACCGTGCGAACCAATCACTAATAACGAATAACCAATCCACTACAACAAAGATAAATAATGTGGGAACATTTCATTCCACAACGGCCAGTCATGCTTAATCCATCCGCGCATATCCAACCAGTGGTCAACACCTTTTGCCTTTAGAATGCCCGACATTTGCTCATTGTCTTCTTTTAAAATATCCCATTCAGAAGTACCCAAAATGATTTTCATCTTGTGTAATTCTGGATTGTCCAAACTTGGAACGTAATCTACTGGATTGTTGAAATAAACGTTAGAATCATAATAGCCGTCCAAGAAGGATTTGATATTAAAAGAACCGCTCATACTAAATAGGTGACTCACACGCTCTGGATGACGGAATGCAAAATTCCCTGCTTGATAACCACCAAAACTTGGACCAGCTACACAAACTTTATTATGTCCAGTTTGATGACGGATAGAATCAACAACTTCTTCAACCAACATTTGGTCATACTTCGTGTGGTTGTAAACTCGCGTTTTTGGATGAATTTCTTTATTGTACCAACTCATGTCATTGATGCTGTCTGGGCAATAAATCTGCACCAAACCTTGCTCCAAATACCATTTTGCGGAATCGACCAAACCAAGGTCGCTTACTTCCCAATAACGTCCCATTGTGGTAGGAAAAACAATTACTGGATAACCTGCATGGCCGAATTTAAGCATTTCCATATCTTTGCCCAAATTTGGCGAATGCCACTTGATGTATTCTTTTTTATAATTCATTAGTAAAAGGTGTATTTGGCCTTTAAGTTGATAAATTTTTCTAAATTGATTTCAAAGCGGTTATAATGTTTTAAGAAACCAAAGATGAAAAACTTTTTTATTAAAGACTAATTAAGGTGGGTTTTATTTTTTCTAAAATATTTTAAAAAAAATAAATTGACTTTTCAAAAACAAGTGCAAAACTAAGACGTTTCCAAGGACTTATGCAAGTAAAAACCCATTGATTTTCAACGGGTTGCGCATTCTAATATTACTCAACGCTGAATAAAATACCGTGCAGTTTTTTGTTGTCCAAACAGGATTTGGCAGGTGTCTATTTTAGGAAATAATTACTTACGAATGTCAGAAGACATCAAACAATATTTTTTTGATTTTTTAAACAAAAAATCCAAATTTATTTTGGTTGAAGAGCAAAATGTAGCTGTTCATCAATATAAAAATTTGAAATCTACTCATTTAAAGCGAAAAATTCGGTTTGATGTCTATCTACCACCTGCTTATGAAGTAGGTTCAAAACAGTATCCTGTTCTGTTTTTCAATGATGGTCAAGACATGAAAGGGGTGCAGTTAGCGAAGACTTTAAATGACCTTTATAAAAATGAGAAAATTCAACAATTAATTATCGTAGGCATTCATGCCGCAGACCGAATACAGGAGTATGGTGTGGAGCGGCAAGCAGATTATCAAGGACGTGGGAGTAAGGCTTGGGCATACTCCAAATTTTTGTTAGGGGAAATGCGTCCTTATATCATGAATCATTATCGCTGCAAAAATGGAGCGCAGCATCAGGGAATTGCAGGGTTTTCATTAGGTGGGCTTTCTGCTATTGATATTGCTTGGAATCATGGCGATGTTTTCAGTAAAGTTGGCGTTTTTTCTGGTGCACTTTGGTGGCGATACAAAGCCTTCTCGCAGCAGAATCCAGACGGGCATCGTTTAATGCATGAGATAGTGGCGAAGGGAGTGAAAAAAGCGGGCATGAAATTTTGGTTTCAGACGGGAACCAAAGATGAAAAAAGTGACCGTAATAATAATGGTATCATTGATTCTATTGACGATACGTTGGATTTAATTGAAGAATTGACCAATGTTGGGTATGACCGCGAAAAGGACATTCATTATTATGAAATCGTTGGGGGGCATCACAACCAGCATACTTGGGGAGTGGCAATGCCTGAGTTTTTAATTTGGGCATTTGGCAAACAAGAGGCATTTGCAGAACTTTAACAGGTTTTTTTTAGGTAAAATAACCATTTTTTTAATAATTTGCGCCCATAAATTAAAATTATTGGCACACATATTGATAATATTTAATATTAAGTTTGCCGAAAAATATTTTTTAGTAAATTTTTTTCAAAACCGATTTAACTTTAGAAAGAGAATAATTACCACAATTTATTAGCACACAATATTTACACCTATCGTTTTTCATCCTAATCTTTGCTGATAAGTTTGGTAATAAAAATTGCTGTATAACATTGAAAGAATCTTTTTGGAGGTTTCATCAGTTTAGCGTTTTTTCACTTTCTAAATTATTTCAAAACCGATTTCCATGAACTTACACCAATCATCAAAGATTTACAACAAAAGTAAATCTTTCCACTTTGCGATACCCGCATTAAGCAAACCTACTATTATTGATAAAACAATTCCAGCAAAAGGCTTTTTTCGTTTAAAACGTCAAGGCATTTCGCTTGAAATAAAAATATAATTTCCGTAATAACATTTCTTATTACGAATTTATTTAATGTTTCGAGTTTTGTTCCCTATTTTTGCATTCAAATTCAAATCTCGTGTAAAAAATAATCTAAAGTTTGAGCCTTCGACTTTTGCCATCCCCCATAAAGTAAAGTCGATGATTTTCTTTCAGAAAGAATTCAAGCGTTAGTTCAGCTACAAAATTTTAAAACCTAAATAATTCAATAAAACAATATTTGATTGCCAGCAGTAATTGTAAATAGGCATTGCTGACGACTGACTATTTCTTATTAAATTATTTAGACAAGTTTTTTCCCATTTTAAAAAGATACTTAAATCTTAAAGTATGAAGAACCGATTACAAACGTTAGGGCAATTCGCGTTGTCACTAATTCTTCTTTTTTCTTTCTCTCAAAACGGTCTGGCACAATGCCCAGACATAACTGGGACGAATTTTACCACAACTCTCGCGGGCCCTTATCCCACACCTTCCACTACGGTTGTTCTGGATGCCAATTGTGAGCAAATATTAATGATGCCTGACATTACAGTAACGGGCAACTCAGGTTTTACTGCTATGTTGGTAACTCCTCCTGCTTCTATTGTAGATACGGGACCTACTGGTAGTGGTTACAATTTTGGTGATACAGTTATTGAAGTTGAAACAGTTGAAATCACTTATGATGTGACCGTCACACCCGACGGTGGAGGTGCTTCTACGACTGAACAAATTTGCATTGCTATCAATTTTATTGACGAAACGCCACCTAATTTCATAGACCCAACTCCTAATGATACGACGTTAACGTGTCCTGCTGATTTTACGGCGGGCATGAATTTACGAGCGTTAGATGTGTGTCGTCCCAATGATACCTTGAATGTTTCACCGAACGATATGCCTTCTTTTGTCAACGATTGTTTGCCAAACGATTTGGTCATTGCTCGAACGTGGACAGCTTTGGATGCTTCTGGCAATCCAACGACTGTACAGCAAAATATTACCGTTCTGGCTAATAAGCCGCCTGTTTTTACAGGAATGTTGACCGATACGATGGTGAATTGTGAAAATTCAAACTTTCAAGCTTGGTTCGCAGAAAAAGACGCGATTGTCAATAATAATGTGAGCGATGATTGTGGGATGGCTTCAATTACCAATAATTATAACAACATGACGGATACGTTGTGTGGTGAAATTACAGTAACGTGGACACTCACCGATTTATGTAACGCAGCGATTATGGTTGATGCTACTTATAATAAGGTGGACAATACTGCTCCAGTTTTGATGGGCGTTCCGATGGACGAAACCATTACTTGCGGGGATGCTACACCAAGTACGCCAATGGTTACGGCAACGGACAACTGCGATAGTGACCCGGAAGTCACTATGACGATGGAGAATATCGGAGGCGATTGTATGTTCCGTGATACCTTGCGACAAACATGGACAGCGGTTGATACTTGTGGAAATATGGTAGTTGAAGTTCGAAACATTATCACAACGGACAACGACCCACCAACATTCAAAATGGATTCTATTCCACCAGCGGCACTGGTTGAAGTTAGTTGCGATGATGACCAAAGCACCGCTGCTCTGGGAGACATTACACCTGATGATGTCGAAGACAATTGCGATATGGATTTAACGGTCATTTTTGTAGAAAAAGATACGATGGCTTTGCCAGAGTGTTCTTCTGATTTTGAGTATAAACGTGTTTGGACAATCACGGATGACTGTGGAAACTTTTTTGAATACACGCAACGCATCATGGTGATGGATGAAGAAGCTCCGATGATTACGTTTTCTCCAGATGATATTACAATTGAATGTAGTGAAAGTACTGACCCTTCAAATACTGGACAAATCACGGCAACAGACAATTGTACGATGCCGCCAATTATTACTTGTACTGACGAAATAGACCCAAGTGGTAGTCCAATTATGCGAATTTGTGTAGTGATGGATAGCTGTTCTCAAATGGTGCGGGATACGCAAGTCATTACCATTAACGACCCCGTTGAACCAGTTATTACTGGTGGAAATGATATGACAATCACTTGTGGTTTTAATGAAAATATTGCGAATGCCTTTGAAACATGGGTAGAAAATAATGCAAATGCGACTGCAATGGACAATTGTACCGACGACGATATTATTTGGATGGCGTTTTATTCTGGAACGTCTATCATGGCAGATAGTACCACTTATGTAGATACTTTAAATAATGTGTCTTGCCCAACACCAATGATGGGAATTGTTACTGAGGTCGATGTGGATTTCATTGCATTTGATGGTGTTGGAAATTCTGATACGACGACTTTCTCTTTTATAGTA
>ENA-ORXM01004229-ORXM01004229.1-marine-metagenome-genome-assembly--contig:-NODE-4229-length-12918-cov-3.536251_pt1 | contig 12918 bp, 11 predicted proteins | sample MGYA00237867_ERZ511480 | MGnify/ENA primary metagenome ERZ511480 (study PRJEB26309, sample SAMN06266103) | marine metagenome | isolation source: Algal blade | place: United Kingdom:Sidmouth, United... | reverse complement strand
CTGAGAAATTTACGCGCCCCCGTCATGTGCATTTGGCAAAATTAAAAGCCGCATATATTCTGATGGATGAAGGACGCTATGACGATGTCAGCGCGCGCCTGGTTCCGCTTACGGAAAGCGGCGCGCCTTATGAACATCTTGCCCAAGAACTGGCCGGATTTGTCGCGCTGGAACAGGGCGATACACGCACAGCGCGCTCTAAATTTGCGCTACTCGCGCGCGGCGTTGATGTTTCCCCCGGAGTGCAGACGCGCGCAGAACAAATGCTCTCTATTACGCCCTCTTTGCAAGCGGCAGAGCCGGATGAAGAGACAGAAACGCCAACGACTGATCCCGCGCCAAGCACTGATGATAGCGAAGACATAACAGCTCCGGAGCCTGCGAGCCCGGATACACCGGAGCCGTAACAGCGCGGTTTATTACAGGATTTATAATGACACAGATAACATTTAAACGTGCGCTTTTCGTCTCGGCCCTCGCCCTGACCCTCTCCGGCTGCTCAACGCTTGGCGGTGTTGGGGATCGCCTTAGCAACTTAAATCCGTTCTCAGATAATGATGGCTCACCGGATGAGTCTCAAGGCGATATTCCGGAGCAGTCCGAACGCATCACGATCCTGTCCTTATCCGACGAGCTTGAAGTCGGCTCTAATTTAACGCCGGGCGATATCAATCTGCCTCAAGCCTATACCAACGCCAATTGGCCGCAGCCCGGCGGCAACCCTGCGCACGCCATGGGCGTGACGGCAGCGCGCGCCGACATAGCGCGGGCCTGGAGAACGGGCATTGGCAAGGGCAGCTCTAAAAAAGGGCGCATCGTTGCAACTCCAATCGTGGCCAATGGCGTTGTTTATGCGCTTAATGCCAGCAATACGGTCACAGCCGTCGACGCCAATGATGGCGCGAAATATTGGTCCTACACGACAGAGGTCGAGCTTGGCAAAGCTACACGTAGCCGCGCAACCGGTTTTGTTGACCGCCTGTCAAATCCGCGCGGCTTTTTTGGCGGAAATCGCAGCGGCGTTGACCGCGAGTCTTGGGGCGGCGGCGTCGCCTATGATGGCGGTCGCGTCTATGTCTCATCAGGTTACGGCGTATTGACGGCGCTTGATGCCCGCACAGGCGAAGTCGTTTGGGATCGCCAAATCGAAACGCCGCTTCACAGCGCACCAACTGTTGCAGATGGCCGCGTTTTTGCGATCACGGATGATAATGAGATTTTCGCCTTTAACGCCGATGACGGTGAAGTCCTCTGGACCTATCAGGGCATTATTGAAACAGCGCGCATGCTCACCTCGCCTAGCGCCGCCGTTGTTGATGATGTCGTCATTGCCCCCTTTGCGTCAGGCGAACTTGTTGCGCTTCGCGCGCAAAACGGAACGGTCTTGTGGCAAGACGCCCTCTCCTCAGCAGGCAAATTAACACCGCTCTCCAGCTTGAATGATATCAGCGCCGGCCCGGCCGTTGCCGACGGCTATGTTGTCGCAACGGCGCAGTCCGGCGCGATGAGCGCCTTTGATCTGCGCACAGGTCAACGCGTCTGGAACCAACCCGCCGGAGCTTTGGGGTATCCCCTGATGGCCGGAGACTTTATATACACCGTCACGACTGACGCGCAGATGGCGTGCTTGTCACGCGCAGATGGCAAGGTCGTCTGGCTGACGCAACTCGACACCTATGAGAAACCCAAGAAGAAAAAAGGCAAGATCAGCTGGGTTGGTCCGGTCTTTACGGGCGACCGCCTCTTCTCGGCCAGCTCTCACGGACAGGCTGTCGAAGTTGACCCCCGTACGGGCGCGATTCTGCGAAGCTATAAAGTCGGTGACCCCGTATTTGTACAGCCCATCGTCGCAAATCAGACGGTCTATCTGCTAAATGATGATGCCGATTTGATTGCATTGCGCTAAGCGCCGCTCTCTGAAGCGAGAGAGAGCCCGATATGGCCCGTAAAACCAAAAAACAGCGCATCAAAGACCGTCTGGATAAGGACTTTGAAGCCTTTGAGCAGGCGGCCATTCATGATGGTGAGGACGAAGCTGAAATTCGTCTGCCCAAAATCGCGGTCATTGGCCGTCCAAATGTTGGAAAATCAACGATCTTTAACCGTCTCGCAGGGCGACAGCTCGCAATAGTCAATGATACGCCCGGCGTGACCCGCGACCGAAAAGAAACCCATGCACGACTGCGCCGCCAAGATGTAACATTGGTCGATACTGCCGGATTTGAAGATATGCGCGGCGAGACCCTTGAATCGCGTATGCGCCAGCAGACGGAAATGGCGATTTCCGAGTCCGATATATGCCTCTTTGTCTATGATGCCCGCGCCGGCGTGACAGGCCTGGACGAAGTTTTTGCCGATTATGTTCGCCGCATGAACCGCTCCGTCATCCTGATCGGGAATAAATGCGAAAACCCGCGCGCCGTCGCCGCAGGTATAGCCGAAGGCTACGGTCTTGGGCTCGGCGAGCCCGTTGAAGTCTCCGCAGAACATAATCTAGGCTTTGACGAGCTTGATGATCGTCTGGCCAAAGAGCTTGAGACCTTTGATTTTTATGCCCCCGAGACGGATGATGAGGACGAAGATGACGAGGAGCTTGGCGAAAAGCCCATCCGCATTGCCGTTGTTGGCCGGCCCAATGCAGGCAAATCCACGCTTATCAATACGCTGATTGGTCAAAACCGTTTGGTTACCGGCCCCGAGGCAGGTGTTACGCGCGATACAATCTCTATTGATTGGGAGTGGAACGGTCATCCCGTCAAACTCCACGACACGGCCGGTATGCGCAAAAAAGCCAAGGTTCAAGAGACGCTCGAGAAAATGAGCGTCAATGAAACGCTGCGCGCCATTCGTTTTGCGCAAGTCGTTATCCTGCTGATGGATGCCACCAGCCCCTTTGATAAACAGGATTTGCAAATCGCTGATTTCTGCGAACGTGAAGGCCGCGGTATGATTATCGCGGTCACGAAATGGGATCTGATCGAGAATAAATCCGCGCTTGCAAAATCACTTCGGGAACGTACGGCTCGCCTGCTCCCGCAAATCAAAGGCGTCCCTATTCTCTTTTTCTCCGGCCTGACAGGACGTCATGTTGACCGCATCCTGCCTGCGGTTCAGGGCGTGATGGAGAATTGGTCTGTGAAAGTTAAAACGTCTGATCTCAATAATTGGCTGATTGAGCGCGTGGCCAAACATCCCCCGCCCTCAAAAAATGGCCGCCCGGTTAAGCCGCGCTATATTGCTCAAACCAAAGCCCGCCCGCCGACATTTATCGTTAAAACCAGCCGCGAGCAGGCCTTGCCGGAGAGTTACAAGCGCTATCTGATTAATGGCATACGTGAGGATTTTGATCTTCCGGGCGTGCCAATCCGTATGTCGGTTCGCACTAGCGATAACCCCTATGTATAATATGAGATAAAGGCCTTAACCGCCTTTAATGACGTGCGCCTAGCTGCGAAGGTTGGCCATCGTTTGCCGGTATTCCCACCGCGATATGCGGTGATTGACCGCCTCAATCCAATTGAGAATATCTTGCGTCGCGACAGCTCTTGCCGTCGGTGTGGCTTTATCACCGGTCAGTAATTCGGCATTGTCACACGTATCGGCCAGACCACAGGCGCCGACCGCGCTGGCTGTCCCTTTTAAACTATGCGTGACACTTACCCATGTTTCATCATCTGACGCAGGATCAAGCGCCTTACTCCACATCTCTGTTTGATGACGGAAAAGGCTAAATATCTCTGCCGTCAGAGTAATGTCCTCGCCAACATATTGACGAAGATGCGTAAAATTTATCGCATTATCCGGGCTAATCGCTAACATGGTTAATATATAATATTAGAAATCCCAACAAAAGATGAACAAGACCGTCAGACCCCTTTCAGACAGGACACTCTAAGCAGAAGAGGCTCACAAATATGAAAGGAGCCCGTTATGTTTAACTTCACCCCCCCAAAGCTGACTACGGGCAATGCTCTTAAAGGCGTCGCCATCGCTGCATTGCTGACCGTCGCAGGTACAGCCGGCGCAACGACAAGTCATGATCTTACGAAAAGCGCAAAAAAAGCGCCGGCGAATGTAATCCTCGTCGCCTCCGCGGATCGTGACCGGGCGTCTAACCGCCGCGAACGCCGGACAGATCGACGAACGGACCGTCGCCGTGACCGTGATGATCGCACCACCGACCGTCGCCGTGACCGTGACGATCGCAGAACGGACCGTCGCAGTGACAGAGACGACCGCCGGACAGATCGCCGCCGCACGCGAACAACGGATGTGAGACGGGACCGCAGACGTGATTACCGTCCAACGACTCGCCGAAGATCTGTGACAACGCATTACAGACCCCGCAGAACGAATTATGGATATCGTGTTTCAAACGGAAATCGCGGTTACCGGACAAATTACCGGAGCGGTCTGGGCATCAGCTTTAGTTTCGGTACGCCCGGTTATTCCAGATATCGCTGGGCCTCCAGTCCGTATTTTGGATACCGTAGCGCATATGGATCATATGGCTATTATCGGAGCCGTACCTATTGCCAGCGCGTGGTTCTCGAGGCATGGCGCTACGGCCGCCCGGAATTGGTCAGCGTGAAACAGTGTTCTAATCCTTGGGACGGAACCTATATCGTCCAAGGCAGTGAACGCCTTGTCGGATATCACTAAAAAATATCCTTAAACCATAAAGACGCCCTCGGCCTTGGCCGGGGGCGTTTTTTCTGGCCATTAACGGTTTCTTTGCATACCATTCCCCAAAGCTAGCGATAAATACTATTTCACGCCAAGGGGGTCTTATGACAGGCGCATCTACACTTTCACCGATACAAGCCTATTTCGCGCAAGGTCTGCGCGGACGGTCAACATGGCAATATTGGGCCTTCGGACTGTTTTTTGCGGGCCTGATTTTTGCCGTTCTGCAAATTCCGTCCGCAGTATTATTTGTTGTGGGTCTTGGCATGATTGGGCCGGAAGCCCTTCAAGGGATTACGGCAAGCTCGGAAACACCGGACCCTTCCGCGATAGCAACAGGTTTCGCTGTATTTTTAGTGACACTCATTGCCAGTATAGCATCAATAGTTTTGTTTTTTATTGGGTCTACGCGAAAGCCGGAGAACAAAACTTTGGTCACCATATCGGCGATCTTGGCCCTTATCGCAACCGCGACAGGAATTTACCTTCTTGGATCAGGCGGCGGAGATGAGGCCGCAAATCAAATGATTGCAATCGGGATTAAGCAATCCGCATTGATTTACGCGGCTCTGCTCATTGGCTTCCCGCCTATGATTATCGGGCTATGCGCCTCCGTAAAATGGGTACACAAGCGAAGTATCAAGTCGCTCATGACCGCTCACACATCTTTCAGATGGGGCCGCCTGTTCCAAACGATGATTGTGTTTTGGGCGATTGCCGGAGCGCTGGGCATTATTACGCATCTGCTGGGGTGGTCAGACTATGAATATGTCTTCGATCCGTCACGCTTTTTCATTTATGTTATTGTATCTTTGCTCTTTATTCCGCTGCAATCTGCCGCCGAGGAAATCTTGCTTCGGGGTTATTTGAACCAAGGGCTGGGAAAATATATCAAAAACCCATGGATTGTATTCTTCATTACCTCAGCCGGTTTTGCTGCGCTTCACTTAGGCAATCCTGAAGCTGCAAAAGGCGCTGAGAACGGGACGCTTCTCTTGACCATGAGCGGTTACTTTGCCTTTGGGTTTATTGCCTGTATCTTAACCTATATGGATGGCGGGCTTGAGAGCGCGATTGGGATGCATGTCGCCAATAATCTCTTTGCCTCAACGATCATGGGATATGATGACAGCGTCCTGCCGACACCGACAGTGTTTAATACGACCTTGGACCCGTCCAAAGATATGATCATGTTGGTTCTCAGCATGGGCCTTATGCTGTTTATACTTTGGAAGCTGCGCAAACCTCTCGTTCCTGACTTACCAAGCCTCGCTGATACCATGGATGATAAAAGCGAAGTCTTTAGCTAATGTTCAAGCCCGCCTCATCTCGAGGCGGGTTTTTTGATTTTCTCCCTAACGGCCTTAACGTAAATGATTGTTAAGCCCGGCCGTGTAATCACAGCGCAAAGGGAGCAATATGGGTCAGCGTTTAAAACGATACATACCGGCTATATTCGTTTGGCTCATTATGCTGATTGTCGGCGCGATGAAATCTGCGCCCATATTGCTTCAAGGCGGACTTCCCGGAAATGACGACTATATGCGCCTTGCCGTGGTGCGTGATTTTCTAAATGGACAAGGTTTTTGGGATATGAGCCAATACCGGCTATTCCCGCCTGATCCTTTGCAATCTCATTGGTCCCGCCTGCCCGATATATTTATTGGCGGGCTAATCAAAATACTGACTCCCCTCTTGGGTCAGAGCGGCGCGGAGATGGCCGCCATTATTATTTACCCTGCGGCGCTCCTGCTGATTATGTTGTGCCTCGTTACGGCAATTGCGCGCAGATTATCGGATAGTGAGTGGATGCCCTTATGCGCAGCGCTGATGGCGGGCATGTGTTTCCCGCTGTTTAGTCAGTTCATGCCGGGGCGCATTGATCATCACGGCCTTCAAATTGTGCTGGCCATGGGCGCAGCTTTATCGATGCTAAAGGCCGCAGACAAACCCGTCTTTGCGTGGGTCTCGGGCATGCTTTGCGGCATAAGCCTTTGGCTCGGCATTGAGGGCCTGCCCTATGTTATCGCGCTATGCGGCGCGGCAGGAATAAGCTGGGCGCTAAAGGACAGCGGCAGCGTTACAACCCTGCGCAGTTTTGGCATTGCATTATTAGGCAGTATCACATTTTGCTTAGTGATATCGCGTCCGCCTAGTTTGTGGTTTGCCCCGGTTTGCGACGCGCTCTCTTCGGTTTATTTACTACTGGGCGGCGGCATTGCGATTGCCATGGTCGGGTGCAGTTTGCTCTCCCCTCGCCTGAGTTCATTTTTAGGCCGGTTAATTGCAATCAGCGTTTCCGGGCTTATGGCCGTCATCGCGACTGTTGCGATATTTCCGCAATGCCTCAAAGGCCCCTACGCAGAACTTGACCCGCTCTTGCAACAGGTCTGGCTGGACAATGTCGCAGAGGCCAAACCCTTTTTGACTTTTGCGCCCAGCGATCTCGTCACTGCCAGCGCCCTTATTATTCTGCCGATCCTCGCGCTGTTGAGTTTGAAGCTTAATCCAAATGGCCGTAGCGCCGCGCAGCAGCTTTTCCATAGTCCCGCGTCTCGGCTGCTGTGGGTCGGCGTTGTGGTGACATTCCTCGCAGGTCTTATTCAACTCCGCCTTATGACCTTTGTTGGCGCTTTTGCCGCGCCGCTGGCCGCGCTGACCATGTGCTGGGCCGTGAACAAAGCGGATCGGTTCGAGGGTGATGTTAAACGCGCCTTTGCGAGGGCCGGATCGATATTCTTGCTCTCGCCGATTGTTCTGCCGTTACTCCTGATGGCTGTGACACAGAGCTCGCAAGTCGATGAGGTAAAATCGCAAATCGTCACAGAAGATGGCACCGCGGTGACGTTGCCAACTTGCCAATCTCCACTATGGCTGAAACAGCTTGATAAATTGCCGGCAGGGTTTGCCCTGACGCAGATTGATCTGGGCGCGCCTATTCTTGTCTCGACGCAGCACAGCGTTAGCTCCGCGCCTTATCATCGTAATGAAGCGGGAAATATTGCGGCGCTGGAGGTCTTTGCCGGAACGCCGGAAAAAGCGAAATCTGCCGTCGATGCCCTCGACCCGGACTATATTATTGCCTGTAAAGATTTTCCGGAAACGAGCCTAATCAAAACGCTCGCCCCTAATGGACTGCTCCCGCAGCTTATTGCCGGCGAGGTTCCAAACTGGCTAGAGCCTGTTGATATGGGAGAGCGTTACCCGCTGCTCGTTTACCGCGTGGTCAATTAGCCAAGAAGCTTTCGGCCTTCATCGGTGAGGCGGCAGACCAGCCAGTCGGGTTTCATAGGGTTAGCGAACCACCGCTCGACAAGACCTTTGTCCAAACATCCGCGAATAATGCGCGGGGGAATTTCCTGACCCTCGCGATCAAAAAGCGGAAGTTTCCCGCCAGCCTGATGGCTGCCCATGGATAAATATGCGCGTTCTGCGCCGCTGATATTTGACATTGATGTCCCCAAGCCTGTTTAAAGTCCATTACCTAAACCGCAAATTGCGGGCCTTTGGAGCGAGAATGTCTATGCACCCTTCCCCCCGAGGCAAAGACAACCTAAAAGAAAAAGGCAATTTTTTACTTAATGGCGTCGTAAGGTCTTATTTACGTCTTAGCTGCGCCTTATAGAGCCGATCAGGGGACGCCGTGTCAGATATATCTGCCAAAATTACATCCATTGAACAGGGGGCCAAAAAGGCCGGTGATAAAGTCACGTCGATTTCGCAAACCGCTCCCAAACCAAGCCCTGCTGTCACCCGAAGTAATAACGACTTTCAAAACGAAGACGTCAGCACGCGCGGAATTTGGATTTTAGGTATCCTCATGGCTTTGATCTGGATCGGGATCGTGGCCGCTGTCTATTACTTTACCTTCGTTGCTGCGGCAGAAAATGCGCCGCTGGCCGGATGGCCAATGCTGACGCATAGCGTAATCGCCATACTGCCCGCAGTTCTGATCCTATTGATATGCTCGGTCCTGTCGAAGCTAACGGCCCTGTCCGCGCAAACACGCGGGGTCATCAATGCCGTCGACCTGATTACCCGCCCTGATGATGCCGCGCAGGAGCGCGCGGCGCATTTAGCCTCCGCTGTGCGCAGCCAAATCATATCCGTAGATAGCGAGCTTAGCGCCGCGCTGGACCGGCTTGCGGGCATGGAAAATGTGCTGCGCGGTCACGTTTCCGCGCTGACGGACTCTCATGTCACCGCCACGCAGCAAACGCATAATATCTCAGACCAACTGACAGAACAGCGCACAGCGCTTAAGGACCTTACGGGAAGCTTTGATGACCGCATGGCCTCGCTATCACACATGCTCACCGAGCATAATGAACGCCTGTCCAGCTCGACCCATGTTGCAGAGCAAAAAATCCAGGAAGCCCGCGTTAGCGTCGAAGGCGCAGCCGCGAAAATTAATGCCAGCTCTGAGATTGTTCGCGATAATGCGATGTCAGCTTCGCAGACACTGGATGAGAGCCACACCAAGATTGCTAAATTAGGCGATGATATTCGCGCGCAATCCGAAGCCTTAGGTGAGCTTAACTCGCGCCATGCCGATGATATGAAATCCCTTCTGGAGCAGCTGCGCCAAGAACAGCAAGATTTAGAGGCCAGCATTGAAGAGCGTCTGTCGCGTCTGCGCGAAATGTCACTCTCGGCCAAAGTCAGCACGGAAAGTCTCAATGAGGCCAGCGAGGCCGGCCGCCAAACTGTCGAGGCCCTTGCCCAATCCGCCACGCTCGCAGATAGCGCCGTGAAAGAACGCTTTGCCGAAATGGAAGAGATGGTGCGCTATTCCAATTCACGGGCAGAGAGCATTAGCGACCGCGCCGCCAAACGCGTTCGCGACAGCCTTGCTTTGACGCGCATGGAAATTGGCCGCATCGAAGATGATATGCATGCTCTGGAGTCGCGCATGTCTGGCCGCGCCGGCGCGCCAGAGGAGCTGGTCGTAGAAACCCGCTCTAGCTGGCGCAAAAACCTGCTGCGCTTTCGCCCCCTGACCGGACTGTCTCCTATTGTAGACATCGAAGCCGCGCCTCATAGTTCCGATGATGTAACTGAGGCTTCGTCAATTCAATTAGGTGACCCCGAACCGACAGTTGAAGATCTTGCTCTTTCCTCTGAAGAAATCGCGACTCCAGAATCGCAGCAGGCCCCTGAGCCTGAGATTTTAGATATTCCTGAGCCCGCGCCTTCTTCTGCTATAGAGACTGATGATCTGATTTTCGATATTGAAAATGATCCGTCTTTACCCCTGCCTGAACCCAAGCCCGATCTGTTGTCTCCGGTATCGCCTCAATCGGTGCCTAAAAATCTGCGTAAGTCTAAAAAGGAAAAAGCGGGTTGGAGTTGGCGCGGTTTTCTGGGCGGGATAGATGATGATGCCGCGACGCCAAAACCTAAATCCCCTCAACTTAGCTTCGAAGCGCGCCAAGCTGACATCATTGCCCGTCTTACCGCGATAAGCCTTGCGCCAAATAGCGTCGTTGATGAGGGCTGCGTTATCGAAGCCGTGAACACCCGAAAGTTTAAAAGCGCAGCAGATATGCGCGACGTTGTGAATTTACGACTGCCTAGCGAAATCGCGCATCTCAGAAAGGCCTTCGAAGCCGACCCGGACCTGCGCTCAGCCGCAGATGATTTCGCGCATCGGTATTATCAACTTATAGGGAATGTGTCAGCAGATCGCGAAAGCCTGCGTGAAGCGATGGAAACCGAAGCCGGCCGCGCCTTTATTCTGTGCGATACTGCGCTTGGCTGACTTGTATCGGTTGAGCCGAGATACGCTCTTCTGCCCAACGTACAATCTCGCTTACAGCCTGGTTCGTTGCATTTTCCTGAGCGATCACAATTCGCTCAATACGAAATTCTGATGCCATCGCATCTGTTCGGAAAAGGCGGTTGCCGACAAGTTGGCGACCACCCGCTTTTACTATTGAAACATCAAACACGACGCGCGCTTCAGGTGCCGTCTTCTTCCCATTGATAAATACAGCTTCATAGGAACGCACAGTAACAGACAATAAATAGTCAGACTCCGCGCCTGTCTTTGAAGAGACGGCGCGCAAAGCTGCGCTTCCATCGAAACCCTCAATTATCGCGCGTTGAATAAGGCCGGGTACAGGCGCGTCCCACTTCGCGCCGTCAGCATAGGCAATAACGCGTCCATCCGGAGATAAAGCAATATCAGGTCCGCGTAATGATGCAGGGACAATCGGCGTGTCAACACGCAGGACTTTAGCCGCGTTAAGTTTTTGGACCGGCGCACTGTCAGAATTCAAGCGGTATATCGTTGGCGGTGCCGCAGGCTCCGGAAGCAGTGACACACAGCTTGTTGTGCTTAGAGCTAGGCCCGCTATCAAAGATAATATCAGCATATGTCTCATTGGGGAACCTTTACGCGTTCAGGAGCTTTTCCGGACAAAAAGATCGCAGGATTGCGTTCAATCTCTTCGGCTAATCTGTTTATGGATTGCAACGTGGTGCGCATATCAATCACAGCCAGTTCCAAATCACGGACAATCTGCCCGTCTATTCGCGATAGCGTACCATCCGCATTGACCATCAAAGTATTTGCGCTTTGCGCCGCAGTTCCAAATTCTGCGATCGTTGCGTCAAGCTGGTCAAGGCTCTTCTCAAGGCGAACTGTCATGGGCTTAATCACATTATTCAAAACATCTTTGGCATCGCGCGCCGTCTCATCCACCGAGTCCGACGCGATTGAGACATCTCTTGCGGCCTGATCAATCGTGTCCAATGTTCGGTTTACGCGATCCATATCCAGCGGCTGCTCCAGATAACCCGCCGTAATGAGTTCTGCATTATTCAAAACCTTATTGAAATTTATGACTGTCTCATCAGAGAGCACATTTTGAACAGATGTCAGCGTGCGCTGTACCATCTCAACAATGTCGCCGCCGCCTTCAAGAATAGTATCAAGCTGGCTTCCCCGTCCGGTAATATAATAAGGTCCGCGGCCGGGTTGATCTTTGAGGAGCGCCAAATCTCCGCCGCCGGATGTCAGCTGCACAAAGCTTAACCCTGTAAGCCCTTGCGGCTCGAGTTGGGCGTAACTTTGAACGTCGACAGGTGTCTCTTCAAATACTTTAATGCGGACCAGAACATTTTTCGGATTATCCGGATCAAGACGAATAGTCGTCACGTCGCCCACTTTAATTCCGTTAAATCGGACTTCCGCCGACTCTTGTATGCCGCGGACAGGCCCGACGAATGTAATGATATATTCGTCATATTCCTGATTAACGTCACTATCGGCCAGCCATATAAACATCCCCAAGATGCCCAAGGCGCCGAGCATAACGAGCGTACCGATTAAAGCGAAATGTGCGCGGCTTTCCATTAACTCATGCCCTTTATTGCCTGATCACGGCCTCCGGCCATTGCAGCAGCGCGGCTTCGTGGCCCGCCAAAATATTCCTGTATCCACGGATGCGGGTTCGCTGTCACTTTATCTAAACTGTCATTTATCGCAATGCGTTTATCAAGCAGAACTGCAACGCGGTCACAGATCGTAAACAGGCTGTCCAAATCATGGGTGATCATTAAAACAGTCAAGCCCAGCGCCTCGCGCAAGTCCAAAATGAGTTGGTCAAATTCCGCAGCGCCAATCGGATCCAGCCCTGCAGTGGGTTCATCCAAAAACAAAAGCCCCGGATCGAGCGCGAGCGCGCGCGCAAGCCCTGCCCGTTTTCGCATACCCCCTGACAAATCGGCGGGCATTAATGTAGACGCATGAGGCGGCAGTCCCACCAAATGCAATTTCATATCCGCCAGGTCCCGCATGAGTTTGAGCGGTATATCCGTATGCTCGCGCATCGGAACCATAACGTTTTCACGCACGGTCAATGAGGAAAACAATGCGCCGCCCTGAAACAAGACCCCTGTTCGGTTATTGAGCGCCTGTCTCTCTTTCTCTGACAGTTCGCCGCGCGGCGTACCGTAAAGATAGACTGTCCCCGCATTGGCTTTGCGCAATCCCAAAAGCGTATTGAGCAGCACGGATTTCCCTGTTCCCGAGCCGCCGACAAGGCCAACAATCTCGCCCTTGTGGATTTCAAGATCGAGATTTTCATGCACAACATTATCGCCAAATGCGGTCTTAATGCCTTTGGCCACAATTGGCATATCTGCGGGAATTGGGATGCTCATCTAATATCCCAACTGCAAGAAGAACATGGCAAATAAAGCATCCAAAACGATGACAGCAAAAAT
>ENA-ORXM01004227-ORXM01004227.1-marine-metagenome-genome-assembly--contig:-NODE-4227-length-12923-cov-14.498521_pt1 | contig 12923 bp, 15 predicted proteins | sample MGYA00237867_ERZ511480 | MGnify/ENA primary metagenome ERZ511480 (study PRJEB26309, sample SAMN06266103) | marine metagenome | isolation source: Algal blade | place: United Kingdom:Sidmouth, United... | reverse complement strand
AGGAACTCGTGCTGGCTGAGGCCACCGACATCGCCGCGAGCTCGAGAGTAGAGAAGCCACGAGTCAAAAATGCACATACCCAGCAGCGACATGTTGACCCGCATAGACCAGTCGCGGGTAACGAGCTTATGATCGAGTTGGAGGTCGTCTTGCCGGCACCGATGACGGCGGTCGACTTGTGAGCAGCATCGGTAGTACGCTTCCGCCACTTGCGGCTGGGGAACAGTGAGTGCCACCCGTGCGGCTGTGTCCTCGCCATGGCGCCATCGCAGACGATCATAGGGCGCACCCGACAGGGTAGTAGAGGTCGAGGCGATAAAGTAACGCCTCTCACGGTCCACCCACAGCACCGCCATCAAGTCCATCACGCCATCAGCCGTAGTGTGCGTGTATGACATGTGCTCTCCCCGGTCTCGCAGAGGAGTAGCCGACATAGGGCCCATCAGAAATCACCGGGTCGCGGTCTTGACCACCCCTATGAACCGCAACCCCATGGCGAGCAACTGCTGCGCCGCAGTAACGCTGGAAAAGTACAAATCCGCACACACAGTGCGCGTCGTACCCGCCCACGGGGCTACCAGCTTCTTGAGGATGGTGGTGCCGTGCAGTAGACCGTCATCGTCGCCCGTCGCCGTCTCCAGCCGTCGCTCCGCTGACGTCATGACGCTGAGCCGCAGTATAAGTCCACTCCGCCCGCATGCCGCATTTTGGATTTCACATCCATTTTCGGGCTTACGGTCAATTGCAACGTACATGGCAGACCCTTGCGGATCAGATAGCCACCTTGCCCGTACCATTTGCACATTGATTCGTCTACGCAAATTAACTCGCTGGGCGAGACTCGGGCAGCGCGATGCTCTTTGATGTTGGTCACGAAGTCGTCGACGAGCTGCCACCTGCTCCTCTCCGTGTCGCCCCCGCCTTCCGCCTGGAAGCTGAACGTCACGCAAGACCACAGCGCTCGAAGCGCGCGCGAGAAAGACCTGTGCGATCCCCGAAAGATGGCGCGATGAGGTACTTGTTGCGTGCCTTCGTGGCCCACAGGTCTGCGGGGGGACGCAGGAACGCAGGGACGAAGATGTACCGCGATGGGACAGTGATGATGCGGTGTGAGGTGGTCGGGGTTAACGGTCTATTGATGAAGGAGCAAAGCCTGAAAAAGAGGCGCACAAACGAAAAGGAAGGGGCGGGGATTCGGGGAAGGGGGGGCGCGGGAACCGGAGAGGCGGGAAGTAAGGCTACAAACAGTAGTGAGGGAAGGGTGGGGGGCGGCCGAACAGCCCCCCTCTCAGGACCAGAGGACAAACAGCCTACCACTAACCTCCAGCGGGGCCGCTGTGGGTCACCTTGGGATATGGTCCACCACAGCGCGGGTTCGTGGCGCGCCAGTTGCAAGGCGGGAATGCGCTACGGGCGGGCAGATACTCGCGCCAAAACCCTCATTTTTCTCAAGCTCGGATGCACCTGAGATCCCCCAAGACTAAACAGACCTCGCTGAGTCCGTTTTTGTTGTCAAAAGTAGCGTCTGAGGCCGGAAAGCACGAGAAAAATGGTGCCAAAAAAGTGCATCAATTGATGCCCAGGGCATCAAATTATGCACTGGGTAGAATAGAGAGTAGACACTCCTGACGGCGCTGGTGACGGCGACGTGTTCCCACGCCTGCGATTTTGGGTGGTCTACCGACGGCGCCGGTGACGGCGCCCTGTGCGCACGCCTGCGATCGCGGGTGCACTGCCGACGGCGCCGGTGACGGCGCCCTGTGCGTACACCTGCGATTGCTGGCGTACTGCCGACGGCGCCGGTGACGGTGCCCTGTGCGTACAGTCATTATTCGGTTATATCCATCGCCATTTGTTTACAGTCGCTGACAGTACTTAGGTTCCTCTGGCTCGACTTGCGATCGGCTGCCGTGAGGTGATTTCAATACTACTGGGAAGAAAGAGAAGTACGAAAGATAGCATTTACGCGGAACTCGGACGCGAAGAAATCCAATTTTACTTGCCTTCGCAGAACCTGATCACGCAAGAGTGTGCCTCGTACCAACCCACCATGCCCCATCACTCTTCATCGTCCGCCCCAGCCAAAACCACGTCAACTGTCTCATCGACGGCCTCAACGTCGGTCTCAGCTACCAGCCAGCGACGTACCAGCTGCGCATGGTCTTGAATGCTTTCAGCCGTTCTCCAAAACTTTCCTCAGTCGTGGAATACAACAGTAATCGGATCCAACAGTTCAAACTCATAACATTTCAAGCTTCTTTAGAGACGTAAAGACAACGTGGCCGATATTGCAATGTCACGGTCCGTTCAAGCCTCTGCTGTCCATTTTGTATCCCACAGTGGTCTCCCGCAAGGTGCAGGCGAGGCTGTCATGAGAGACCGACACATTAGTCTCGTCATTGCTGTTTCTCGTTGAGCCTTGCATGATTCGATGCCTCATCGTCCCATTCAGACAGACAACAGGGCGCTTTCTGAGAGGCGTTATTGCACCTTGGCATGCGATGCAAGTGTCCTCTTTGACCGGTGCCACGGCCGGTGAAGTGACGAGCACGGACGGAATTCAGCAGCTTGACGCTCCGGGCGTTGCGAGCAGGCTACGGGGGACGATTTTGGAGAATGTGACCAACTTCACGTGTCCGTCGGTCGCACGCCTCTGGCATGCCCCACAGCATCTGGTGGCTGACGACTGAACTCGGCTGTGCACGCTTTATCTGCCCATCATTCGTGTCCAGTCATTTGCGCACTGAAGAGGGTCTTGCTCCACGTCTCAAATGGCGCATGATTCGCCGTCCTCTCGTCAATTTATTTTTGTCGACAAATCCACGACCAATCGCACGCCCGCCATGTCATCCAGCAGCGACATCCAACCAATTTTGACGGCTGCTAGGGAGGCGGCCGGGCTCGCTGCCGGCACGCGTTCGTCATCGTCGGAAGAGGAGGACACCCGGACCGGTTCACCTGATCTGGCTGCCGGGACCTGTCCCGAGACGGCGGACAAGGGTGGGCATGTCGCCAATCAACCTGACGGTGATGTGGCCGAGGGTGACGCCGCGCCGGCTAACGCTTGCTCTATTTGCGGCTACCGCCGGCGATTTGCCGACGATGCCCACAACTTCGGCACGTGTGAGGCGAACGTGCGTGAGTGCACGGCGAGCCCGAACGTGCCGGCTCCGTTTCGGACGCAGGCGTGCACGTGTTCGGCTGCAAGGGTAAAGCGTTGCGCCCTTAGTAAACAGTGAGTTTGGGATGTTCTCCTTCTGTTGTCATCGTCGAGAGATCTGTTTGCCGGCCTGCTCGACCTAGCAATATTCTGACCACGAGCTTGATCTATTTTCGTTTCTCTGTGTCTCCGTGGCTTCGTAGTTGCCATTTGTGTCTGCAAAAGGGCCACCTTCCCCACACTCTTTCGCTGTCAAAGGCGTTTGATCTTTCCTTTACCCCCACAGGCAAGCTCTCGGTTCGCCGGAAGAAGGGCGTCCAGTGGAACGTGGCATCGATGGTGTGTGCGAAAACTACGGACGCCCACCTCAAGCAAGTTGCGGCCGCTGCTTTTCGGTCGGCGACGGTCGCCGCCGATGAAGCGCAAGCCCAAGTGGCTCGGCGTCGGGACGCTCTACGATCTGACGTCGCCGAGCAGCCAGATGTGGCTCGTGGAGCGATAATGGCTCGAGCAACGACGGCGCTATCGGGTCCGAACGCTCGAGCCGCAATGGTTCGTAACCCGCTTGGAGCTGTCTACCACTCGTCGTTGGCTACTGGCTTGGCGGCCGGGATGCCGCGTGACGTGGCGCTGCTTTTCGCCGGAGCGAGCCAAGCAGGCGTCGATTTTGGGTCGCCGTCGAGCGGGGAGGCCCCGAACTCGACAGTCGTGCGCCGAGCAGTTCGCAAGCGTTTGGCGGAGACTGCGGCGGAGAAGCGGATCGCTCAGGTTGCCAGGATCGATGGCCGGCTCGGCAACGTGGGCGGGGCCAGCACGTCCAACCGAGTGTGAGTTGTTGTTTAATTTTTTCTGGGCGTGCTTGAGCGTGCTTGCACTGTGCCGGGACGTGCGGTATTCAGCTCAAGTGTGTGTCCTCGTTTACTTGTGGTGTGACCTGACGTTCTAACCCTCCTTTCCGTTGCCAGCGCTCTTTCTATTCTCCCTTTCTTCTGTTTCTTGTATGTGGCTGAACAATTTACAGGCGGGCCCTCTACGCCGGAGAGGCACCGCCCCCCCCCCCTCCGATTCCAGAGGCCGCCGGCGCAGTCGGTCCTGCTGCGCCAGGCAGCACCGAATCGGCAGCCACAGGCCAACGCGACAGCGAGTTTCGGCAGCTGGGCGCGGCTGCCTTGGCCGAGAACCTGGCATCATTTGCGTTCGGACCTGGGGACGATTCTGAGCGTGCTGCGTTCGTGGAGAAGGCCCGTCGGGGTATGGTTTCCGGATTTCTACGTGGTCATACTGTGTGCGGCTCGACTGTGAGTGCGGTGGATGTCGTAGTTTTGATTTTGTCTAAGTGGGGCGAGCAAGGCGAGCCTCATCCGGATGTGTCGTCCCTCCCACTGGGACTGCGTGACCTGGTCTTGTCGTGGGTCACGTTCCATCGCCGTTAGTGCCTTGCTTTCATGGCCATCTGATAGACGTTTATTGTATTGTACCATTTGACCCATTACTCCCGCACGTCAGGCAGAGATGCAAAGACACCCTCCCACGGCCCACCAGGCCCACACAACTCTGGAACGTTTCGAACAGCCTCCAACAGGCTGTGCTCAAAGTGAGACGCAAGGTTTGGGGCAGCCAACTTAGACAATGCAACTGCGTGTAGAAGCGCCTCGGGCACCCCGCGATACGAGTGGTGCGCCGTCTTGAGCTGGTGCGAGTACTCACTAAACACCTCCTCAATCGGTTGGAACTCTGGACTATACGGTGGAAGACGAAGACGAAAGATGCCGTTTGCGCGGATGAAGGCATCCGCCTCCGCCGAGTGGATAGGTGCATTGTCATATAGTAGAACGCACCGGTCTGGTTGCAGCCTCCACGGTAGACCAGGCAAGAACCGGTTCATCGTTGGGAGCAGCCCGTTGAGGAAGAGCAGCCAATCGTCCGAATTCTGGGACGGAGGGGTGGGGGTGTTGACCGAGTGAAGCACCCCATCCGAGTAGGACACGGCCATCATCGTTGAAGTCCTTAGCATCGCCCTCCGGTCACGCGACTGGCACTCGTAACGCGCACCACGCAGCCACCGACCGCGTCGTCGCCGTAAGTCCCCGCCGTCCTTGTGGGTCTCGTCGGCCGACACGAGGCACCGAAGGGGGATTGACAAAAATAGCCTGGCGAATGCCTCCCGCCTTGCTTGATCACGTTCCCGACACATACGGTAGAGCTGCTTGTATGAGTAGCCCGCAGCCCGCAGCACGCGGTCGAGGGTGGCAATTGAGCACTTGTAGGAGTCGCGATAACCAGGCAAAGTCGATAAAAAAATAAACACGTCCTTCATTTCACCTAACAGCTGCTCCGGGTCCGACAAGATGACGGCACTCACGGCGCGGACGAAGTGCTCGTCGAACCGAACGTTATCCGCATGACGATTTCGGATGGCCGGGTCCGGCCACCACTCGCCGGTGTCCTTGTACGCCTTGACCCAAGCAGCCGCCGTGCTTCGGTCGCACATCAAGCGCCTGGCCGCCTCCGAGATGCTCACGTCTTCGAACAAGACCCACGAGATGACCAACATCCGTGCCGTGTCGTCGAACATGATGAAGAAGAGGGTGAGCAGGTTGCCGAACGTCCAATGCGGGACACAGGGCGTCGTCAGAGGTTCTTCACTGGACCAGAGTGCCTGCTAATTAGGGACCTACGTCTAGAGTAGCCCCTCTTGTTTTATGGGAGAACAAGATGACATCTTTTTATGGCGATGTTTCTCTGGACTCTCTTGGCGTTAGATGACGCAGAAGCAGTGGACTGGCTTGTACTCCTCGACCATTCAGACCGGAGTTTCTGAGCGATCATGTACTGCCACGAAAGCTGTTCGATGGAGTTCGCATGGAATGAATGATCGCCCTCATCGCCTCCGAAGCCCTGTACGTCGGTCATGGTCGAGAGAACCAGCCATGCAGTCCGCTGCTCTGACTCATGCGGTCTTCAACCCTTGCTCTGCTATGAGGGCAAGGTGATCTGAGCGCGATGAACTGCCAAGGAACAAATGGTCAAGTCGAAAGAACAGTAAAGGAAGGACAGTAAGCACTTGGCCGACTAAAGTGACGGTCTTGATTCGGACTGAGAGATACATACAAGCAGTTGGAAGAATGGGTACCGAGAATGAAGAAGTGAAGACACAAGACGAGAGGGTGCTCAACCACCTCGACCATTCGCCGTCACATCCTACGAGCTCCGGCTGTCATCAACCACCGGACATAGAGGCGCTTCCTCGAACTGGGCGCAGAACGCTCCATGCCGAGGTTCGGTCAGAGCTACGCCGCACAGTACGGGCTGGTGCTTCGTCTTCGAGCAGAAAAGAAAAGCATAGAAACACGAAAAACGCTGCGGCTCTTTTGCGGGAAAGGCGTGGCCACACACGGTGGGGGGGGGCGCCACCGTGCGGGCTCTAGTCGTCTCGTTGGCGCCCGCAGGGTCGACGGAGGCAGGTGCCGGCGATTCAGGACGGGCGGTTGCGAGGGGCGGGGGCAGGTGCCCCCTGGCGTGGGGGGGTAGGCTCGCCGCGCGGACGCTGCTCGGCGTGGCGACGGAGGCCGTCGCGGTGCGGTTGGGGTCTAACCGCCGCGTTGGGGAAGCGGACGTCATGGCGCCTCCCAACCTCCCGCCGTCGGTGCCTGTCATCGGCGGCGGGGTAGAAACCCCGCCGACCGGGGCTGCCACCACCCGTGCCGCCGCCGCGGAAGCGGCTGGGCTGTAGTGTGCTGGCCAGGCGACGCGGCGGGCGCTGCGGCGGCGTACTGGCGCGCGGCGTCGGCTGGGGCTCTCGGCATTGCCCTGACGCCAAGAGTCGACGCGAGTGTGCGGACGTCCGTGCGGAGGGCGGCGGCGATTGGCGCGGCGTCATTGTTTGCGAGCAGGGGGTTGGCGGGGGGCCCCGCGTGGACGTGTACTGACGTCGACCGCGCGGCGAAGCTGTTGTGGCCGTCGTAAGGGGCCGCGCCCGACGCGGTGGACGCAACTCTAGGCGGCACCACATGAAGGATAGGTGGGGGGGACGACAACGAAAAGGACTATGACGACCTGGCGGCTGCCATCGACCTTGTCCTCACGACCGCCGAGCTAGCCACAGCGCGGATGACGGCCGCCACACTCGGCGCGGTGAAGCCGGGCGGCACCGCGTGCCCCGACGACGCGCGTTCGGTGACGGTCACGACGCCCGCCGCCCGCGGTCTTCGGAACGCCTCCACCGCCGCTGCCGCGGTGGCAGCAGGGACCCCCCCCGCCGTCACGGCCGCCCGCCGGCGAGCGGCGGCGGCGGCGGCCGCCGCCGCCGCGTCGCCCCCCGCCGCTCACGCCCCCCCCGCCACAGACTGGTCCGCGGCGGAGGCGTCGGGGACGCTGTTGCCGAGCCAATCGTCGATGATGTCGCGTCAGTCCTCGGATAGCGGGCTCCGGGGGGAGACGCCGACGCCACGGCGGCTGGCCAGCCGCCCGACCGCCCCGCGTCACAGGCGACGTCGGAGCAGCCGCCACGGCTTGACCGGCGGCGGCCGACGGTCTCTCCCCCCCCGGGGCGGCGGTAGCAGGGGGGAGCCGGCCGCTGCGCGTCGGGCATCGCGGCCGCCGCCGACGCCGCGACGGAGGGAAGCTCGTCGCCGAGGGCCACATTTCGGGCGTCAGCGAGGCGGCACGCGGCCCGGGCAGCGTGGTCGGCTCGCCACCGGGACCTCGAAGAGGGTCGAGGACGGCTTGCGGACGGCGCTCAGGGGGAGTTGTTGAGGGGGTGGGTCACGGTTTGGCTGTTTGCTCTGCCCGCCAAAGAGGGTAGGGGGGTCGACTTTCCCAGGTCCGCCGCAGCCGGAATGGCGGGGAGTTCAACCGGCGGAGAGCGTGGGCCGGCGGCGGTGGGCACCGCAGCCGCCGCCGCCACCGCTGTGCCCCCCCCCCCCGCCCATTCCACTCTCCTCGCAGCCGCACGTGCCGGGTTCCCTTTCCCTTCCGCAGGCGTCGGTGCTCGGCCTCGACCCCGCTCACCGAGCCTTCCTGTGTGAGGCGCTCCCTGGTCTGGCGACCGCCGCCTCCGACCCTTCCTGCGTTGCTACCGCCGCCCGTGCCACCACTGACGCTCACCGCCACCCGCTGGGCGTGAAGAGAGCGGGAACGTCGTTGGCCTGGCCGCCACGCTGGTCGCCGCGGGGTCCGCGTGCCGCATGTTGTACTTGATCGGCGCGGTGCCGGTAGTGGACGAGCTGCCATAGGTGCGCAGCCAGGGGATACAGCGGCGGCGCCCGCCGCGACGGCGGTAGAGGCCACAGAGGCGGTGGATGCGGCTGACGCCGACGCCGAAACCAATGTTCATGGCACCAGAGAAGACGGTGTAGGCGGCGGCGCCCGCCGAGGCAAGGACACCCGCGGCGCGGCGGAGGGCGCGCGCGCCGCGGGTGGCGGCGGCGGCGGCAGCGGCGACGGCGGCCTCGCTGGCAGACGGGGCGGCGGGTGAGGGGCGGCGGACGACGTGCTCCCGCACCGTGCCGTCGCTGTGGCTGACGTGAGCGGTGGAGGGTGGGAAGAAGTGCGTAGCTGGCGAGGGGGACGAACGTGCTGGCGCGCGGCGGGATATGTGTCATTTTCTTGCTCTTCTTCCCACAAGCGTTCGCCCGAGGCTGTTAGTTGCGCTTAGTGTCTTTGTTGATATGTAGTCTCGAAAGTATACGAATCTCATGCACACACACACAGTGAGCTTCCATGCACGGGCTTCATTCCACGTCCACGTTGTTTTAATGTCGTACGTTACACATTATCGTCCATGGTGGAAATCTGCGTCGCCTTGGGTTAGGAACTCGGGCCGGTGCGTCTGCGCGACGTGCGATTCCTGCAGTTGACGTGTGAGGAGAACGGGTCTTCAGTGCTCCCGAACACTGAACCTCTGGTGCAGGCATTGAAATCACCAACGAGTGGGCTTTGCTCTTCGTCTTTGTCTGTCGCGGGATTTCTTGGGCGGCCTACGCTCTTGGAGCCGTCATCACCAGATTACCGATGGTCCATCACGGCGGAGGCGAAAAGCTTAGGGTCTGGTTGGGGTCGCCGCCATCACCCCTTCACGGCTGTTGGACGGATGGTGCGCACACCGCAGGCGTTCTCTTCGGGAGCCCCCGCCCCGCCCGATCCCCGTGACAGCCGACTGGGGGCGGCACCACATGTAGTCGCTGGCGACGCGAGCGACGAGCCCCGTCGCTCAAACCGCTGACCCATGAGCAGTTGCCGCCACGGTGCGGGGTGGAATGAGTTCGGCGCGTGCGCAAGACGGATAGTGCGGGTGGGGGTGGGAAAGGCGACGGCAGTGTCGGTGCATGGGGTCTCGGTCGCCAGAACACGCGTCAGAGCAGGACCAGTGCAGTGACAGACGCTGCGCTGTCGCTACTACTCAGGCGAGGGTGTGTACTTCACGAGCACACGCACGTGCCGGACAATGCCATGTATGCAGCTGTGATGTGCGCGCAGATAGGAGGCTCCGGCACGGATTGTTGCCCGTGAGGTGATCGCAAGTGGGCGGAAGCAACTGGCAACAAAAAACCTGCCATAATTTCAATTGAGACGTCATATTTATGCTAAATGTGAAAACACACAAGCCAGGACTTGTCTACACAGCATCGGAGTTGTAGACTTTTACTTGACAAATCACTCTGAAAGTGACCCCCGTTGTCGTTCTTTTGCTTTGTGGACCAAAACGTTGACTAAGCCGGTCGTTAACTTAGTGCCGCGCTATTAGGAGCCGTTGAGTCGTTGGGGACAGGCACCAGCGACCAAGTCGATACATCGCGGGCACTCCGTTTCTCGAAGAAGCGCATGTATGACTCACGCACTCAAGATGCCAGCCCGGAATTGGCCTTTGCGTGTGCCCTGCCATCATGACTCGAGGTGTGAAAAAGAGCGTGTTTAATAGACATAGCTATTCGTGTCGCAAACGGGAAGAGGAGCAATGAGAAAAACAAAAGGAAAGACATGACAGAATGGCGCCCCCCTCTTCTGCGCTCCTCTCGAACGGAGCATCAACAGCAGGGACCTTGAGAAGCGTCGATCCGCACGTCTAGACGTTCAGCACGTCCACCGTCCAGCGCATCGCGGACTCCTCCGAATGAGGCATCTGAATGGGCTGAACAAAAGCCCAACCACAGAGCAAACGTCCCCGACCTGTTCCTACAATCATATCAAAGAGCACGAAAGCAACAGACAATGTCCCAGATATCATAGTCACGCCCACAATGTCAGTGTCAATATCAGAGCACACCTCACAGCGGGACCGTGCAGGTACACGTCGCATTCGGACGAACATGGCGAGGGCGTGGGGGGTGGCAGCAGAGGTGCGGCAATTAAAGAGAGCGAGGAAAGGTCGGGTGATGCAGTCTTCAACGAGCCATGCTCGACAGCAGGGGGGGGACAAAGCCTCAGAACATTCACGTACGAAACCGTACTCATGCATCTCGTAATTAAAAAACATACACAACGACACGTGCTCATCATGCCGATGGTCCCAGTGCCCGCCCACATCCCTCATACAACTGTGCAATTGGAGCAATAGATCGGAAGCACATACCAAGAGCGCGGGTGGCGTGCCGTGGGTCACCATTGCGTGCATGAGGGGCAATGCGGGACGCGGCAATTAAAGAGATCGAGGAAAGGTCGGGTGATGCAGTCTTCAACGAGCCATGCGCGACAGCAGGGGGGGGACAAAGCCTCAGAACATTCACGTACGCAACCGTACTCATGCATCTCGTCATTAAAAAACATACACAACGACACGTGCTCATCATGCCGATGATCCCAGTGCCCGCCCACATCCCTCATGCAACTGTGCAAGTGGTGCAACAGATCGGAAGCACATACCAAGAGCGCGGGTGGCGTGCCGTGGGACACCATTGCGTTCATCAGGGGCAATGCGGGACGAGGCGAGGAAGACGCGACAACGACGTCCACGACGGGGACAGCCGTCGGGAGGAAGGAGATCGTCGATGGCTCCACCGTCCCCAGCAGGGTGGCGGCGTTCCGATCGGACACACGGCACCGTTGACTGATCTGCTTTTCTATGAATCAAAGCGGGCCACACAAGTTTGCAGCAGCGCAACACATAATTAGAATTCGATATCGGAAAAGAAAGGTTTGGAGCCAATCTGTCACAATTATGAGGCATCGACAGGTCTTTTGATCGCTGCGTTGCGAAACGAAATTAGTCCGTCGATCACACCGGACTTCTCAGTGCTTCATCGCTTTCGCCTCTTATTCCATTCTAACTAGTAGCAGTGACCACGTTAGATACTCTGCATACTGGGAATGAGAGCAGTGCTTCTGAGGCCGTCGCGCACGACGCGACCCGTCCTCACTGCAAGGGCATATCGAAGTGGCCACAGGAAAAATCCGCCGCATCCCGGACGATCACGCAAAGCGGTTCCTCAGGCGTGAGCGCGCACCGCGGCTCCCTGAGGCCATTCGTACAAAATGGGACAGGCGCGCCACACTGGGCCAACAAAAGTGCTGCCGTGGTCCATCCTTTCGTAAGAGCACTCAGCCCGTCTCACAGACGCGTCTGGGAGGGTAACTTGTGGAGAACTGTTGATGGCATCTCTTGCCGAAGATACTCATTTCTGGGCGCTCATTGGTCCGAAGTATTCTAGCATGGGCGCCGTAGCCAGGCGGCCAATGAACGCTGACTGACCTTGGCACATGTGCGGCAGAGTTTCTGACCCACTGCGACAGTCCTGTGTCCTGTTGCCCCAGACGCACTCAAGCTGATCCTAACAGCGGCTGCAGGGGCCACGTCAGCATTCAGGGTCTGAATGGGCCAAAACACCTGCAGTGAGGCAGAGAAAAGGACCGTGTGTCTCGTGAGGGCGTCCCAAGACAGCCTCTCACTGCTCATGCAGCGTGGTGGTCCACAGCCAACGTTAACCAGATCATGAAAATGAGCTGCCTCGCACTGAAACCAACTTGAAAACCGTCGACTTTGGTCGAAGTGTAACTGTTGAAGGACATGTTAACATGTGGGACTGAGGGATTTTTTGGAGAACGACTGTACGCGTCATGCACTTCTGTCGACTTCATCTTTCAGCTGCGTGCGCGACCCCATGGAGGCGGGGATCGCTCGGAATCATGTGACGAGGCCGAGTAAATGCGCACCATCCATCCCACTTTCACATTGTGTGTCGCGCAGGAGATACGCCACGTGTCCTTCAGACGCTGCAGAATGGCCAGGCGCGGAGGGCAGCGCGGAAGCTGCGTGGTGAGAGAGAAGAAACGCCCAAAAGTGCAGAGTAGTTGTAGTATTTGTTGTATTGCCCAATGCCCTGTCGTTCCTGTAGTGGACAGTGAATGATCGTCCAATAGAATGTCCGTATTGTCCGGAAACGAGTTGAAAAGCCGTAAGACTCGCATCGGCCAGTCTTAACTGGGTGTGTATGAGCGACTGCGGCGAGGGCGGGATCAGCACGGCCACGTCGCAATTCCGAAAGCAACCGCACGCCGCACTCGACGTCGAACAGCGCCACAAGTGTAAGGGGCAGACTGCCTGTCGAAAATGCAGAGTTCATGAGAGTGATGGTCATGGCATTGTGCGTAATTCTTCGCGACCGGACGAGCTGGCGCCGAAGACATGGGTCACAGGCGGGCGTCAATAGGGAAGAGAAAAAAAACTGTGCAGTAAAGTTATTTATCGTCCCGCGTGCTCCCCTCCGCGCCCCCCCCCCCCCCCCCCCCCCCCCCCCCCCCCCCCCCCTCCCCCCCTCCCCCCCCCCCC
>ENA-ORXM01004225-ORXM01004225.1-marine-metagenome-genome-assembly--contig:-NODE-4225-length-12932-cov-7.951925_pt1 | contig 12932 bp, 9 predicted proteins | sample MGYA00237867_ERZ511480 | MGnify/ENA primary metagenome ERZ511480 (study PRJEB26309, sample SAMN06266103) | marine metagenome | isolation source: Algal blade | place: United Kingdom:Sidmouth, United... | reverse complement strand
CGGGTCCATCGACGCCCCTGCGTGTCGGGGAGGACTTCGACGGCGATTCCCTCGGTCGCGCACACGTCGAGGAGATGGGGGTCACTTGTTACTACTGCAGTGCCATTCGAGCGCGCCACTTCAGCCACGATGCAGTCAGCGAGGCTGATCGCACATCGTGTCCGGTGATATCGCCGTGCTCGCAAAAGGCCCGCGGCTGCGGCAACCGACACCTCTAGTGGCTTTGGATCGGCCAGGGAAAGCTGAGCCAGATCCAACGCCGCCTCTTCCTCCTCGATACCTCCGAGGCGAATGAGTCGGTCGAGCACTTCGGCGACACCCACAACGGTCAATGACGCGCCTCGATTGCGGACCAGTAAAGCCTGGACCTCTTCCGCGGCTGGTTCGTCACGCAGGAACGCAACCACCGCATACGCATCGAGGATCACTCGCGGAGCTCACGAGCAGCTGCGGCTCTGCGTTCGACCTTCCGTGATTCGTCACTGTCGGGGCCGATGCCGCGGTACTTCCCTCGCAGCGAACCCACTGGATCATCAGGTAACGGTCGGATCACGATTCGATCCCCAAGATCGACGATCACCACCCGGTCGCTATGCCATCGCGACCGCGTGTCCGCAGGAATCGAGACCTGACCGTTCTGGGAAACCTTCATCACGTAGCTCGTTGTCACTTCAGACCTCCGAAAGTCCCGCGTTGTATGATACTGCTCCGTCATAATATAACGGATCCGACGAACAACGGCAGTCACACACCCTCACGCAACACTCACGACGAGCCTAGTGGCCTCGGCGTTTGGTCCTCGGCGTCGGCACCTTTTTGGTCTCGCCAGTGGGGCTAAAGAGCCGAGCGAACCGGCAGGAACACCCGATTGACGGTCGGCACCTTTTTGGTCTCGCCAGCGGGCTACTGCGCCGGGCGAACCGGGAGGAATACCCGGTTCGCAGTTGGCACCGCGTTGGTCTCGCCACTGGTGATGTTGATAGCGACCAGCGACCGCTGATCCGGATCGCCGAACACCAGGGTCGAATCGTCGGCTTCGCAGGCAATGACCCACTGCACGGCAAACTCCAGACAGATGACCGAGCCATCCAGGGTCCAGCGCCCGACTTCGTTCCCGGTGGCGATCTCGCGCACCACCACAACCGAGCTCCAGAACGCCGACGTGGCTGCCGGATCGCCGTGGTCGACATAGGCGACGTGAGCGCCATCGGTCGAGAGCACCGTGGTGCCCGCGTGATCACCGTCGAGCAAATCGACGCCCGAGCTGGACAGCAACTGGGACAGGTTGCCCTCGGCGTCGCGAACGCTTGCCAGCACGGTGCCACCGCGTTCGGTCATCCATGCTGTTTGCGATTCCCCGACGCGTGGGAAATCGGCCAAGGCGTCGACCGGCGCACCCGTCGCCACTGCCACCAGCGCCCATTCGTCTGTGACACAGCCATCGATGGAGAGAACCTCGCCCGCACGTTCGATCAATTGGGCACAGCGCAGGTCCAGGATCTGCTCAGGGTCGCTGACGGCGAAGGCACCTTGAGAACCCACCACTACGTCACCTTCGATCTGGGTTGCCGTTTCTGCATCGAAGTGTGTCAGCCACTGCGTGCCGTCGCCGTCCCAAATCTCGAACGCCTCGAATCGTTCGACGACCACGTATTGCGGCGGCGATGCGCCGAACAACGTTTCGCGAAACGATGACTCGTTGGTGCCGGCAACCAGCGGCGGCAGGTTGCCGATGATGCGCTGACCCTGGAACGTCACGATGGGCATGCGAGTCTGCTGACCTGATGCAAGATGGGTCACGACCACCACGGCCGATGCCACCATGGTGTCGGGGTCGATGAAGCCGGGCTGACCCTGCACCAGATACGGACCCACACACAGGTCGCCAGCGCACGAGCGGCCCAGGAACTCGGCGCCTGTCTCGTCCGCCGTCTGGCCATCGAGCAAGATGCCGTTGCCGAAGGCCGGCCATGCGGCTTGCTCATAGGCCCCGGCCCGCAAAGCCTCGAGATAATTCACCATGTCGCGGGTTGACTCGGCGGCGGACCAAGCAATCGACGGGTCTCTCGGGACCACGGTCGGCGTTGGTAGCGGCGTCGTCGCTGGCACCGGCGACTGTGCGTCACCCGCAGTGGCGTCGGTGTCGACTTCGACGTCGGGCGGCTCGGGATCAGTCGCGCCACCGGTTGCTCCGCTGGTCTGCCCGTCTTCGGGAAGCAGTTCAAATGCAGCAGGCGGCGATGCCTCGACCGAAACCGCTGCCTCGACCACCTGCTCGGCAAACACCGTTTCCCCCGAGCTCGACGAGGAACACGCCGCCGCCAACAGCAGCACCACGAGAACAACCGACCGTTTCACCGTCACTTGTCTACCCCACGCAGGGCTTGCCTCCTGGTCGGGCCCATTTGCTCCGAGGCCGCCGGTGCTTGCATGCGATTCGCTACCAGCTTCCGCCGCCACCGCCGCCGAAGCCACCACCGAATCCGCCGCCAAAGCCTCCACCGAAGCCGCCGAAGCTGCCGGAGTCCCAGCCACCGCCACCCCAGCTGGATCCGCCACCACCGCCGAAGCTGCCGCTTCCTGTTCCGAAGCCACCGCCGAACCAAGAGTCTCGGTCGCTCTGCCATGACGGATCGCTGTACACGGGTTCCCAACCCACCCGGCCACCGGAATAGCTCGCGGTGGTGATCCAGTGCAGGTAAAAGAAGGTGAACGGGTCGAAGCCGCGCAGCATTGCCGGAAGCGGAGCGCCGGTCCAGGTGTCGTTCTGGCGACTGGTACCCGTGTGGGCCAATTCGGGAGCGAAGCGGTCGGCGTCGTCGATCGTGGATCGTGACAGCGCCTGACGTTGGGCGGCGTAGGCCAGGGCGAATTTGCGGGGGCCGCGTGCGTCGCTGGCACCAAAGGCGGCAGCGATGTCGGCATAACTTCCGACCAGACCCAGCTCACCGAGTGCCTTGCGAGCGTCGAGCCAGCGGCGTTCGGCTTGTGCGGGTTCCAGAGACGCGGCCAGTACGCCAGCGATCGTGCGGCGCGAGTCGCCTTTGACGTCGTGCTCGATCAAGTCTCGTTCGAGCTCCTTGTACACGGCGATGCCGTCGTCGCGGTTACGCATCAACGCTGCCACGATGGCGACCGGGATGCCCTCGCCATCGGCATATTGACGGACCCGGGCGATCTCACGCTCGGTCGTGAGTCCAGCAAGAGCGTATTCGACTGCCATGGCCGGTTTCATGCGGTTCTCACGATGTACCCGGTACAGCTGCACGAACTCATTCACCGAGAGCTCGTCGTTGTTCAGCAACAACAGCGCGGCGATCGAGTCGATATCGAGCTGGTCTCGCTCGAGCAGCTTGGAGCGAGCCTTCAGGTCGCGGCGTACTTGCTCATATCGGTTCACCGCCTGCGACGGATCGTCGTCGAGGTCGGTCAACGCCGCCGCCACTGCGGGTCGGGCTGCGCTGTCGGGCAACCGGTCATGAATCACGTCGAGCCGCTGCACCTTGGTCTGCGCTTCGAGATACGCAGCATCGAGCTCGGCGAGACCGTCGTCGAGGGACTCGGCATCGATCACCGGTACGGCCTTCAGGAAGCGCTCGCCTCGGTCCGACACCACGGTGGCGCCGAATGAGGTGGCCGTAACGCGGTCCAGGACGGTCTCGGCGAATCGACGGCGGGTCTCGGCCACCCGGTACGGGCGAACGCTGGCCACCAGGGCCTGCAACTCGCGGAGTCGGACCTGGAAGCCGTTTTCGTCGCCCTTCTTGACTTGCAACGCCTCGCGGGCGGCATCCTGCACGGCGTCGTCGAGAAGATCGCGATCATCGCTGGCGCGCATTTCCAGCGGTACCTCGGTGTCGGCCTCGAGTCGCTTGGCATCGATGACGTCGAGCAGATCTCGTGCCCACAAGTCCTGCAGCATGTCTTCGTCGTGTGAGCTCGCCCGGTCGGCGACCCGCCGCAGCGCCTCGGCTCCGGCGAGCAACGACGGCTGGCCGGTGATAGCAGGCTCGGGCACTTCGTAGCTTCGCAGGTCCGGCAGGTCTGCTGCGCTGGTTTCGAGGCGATCGAGTGCATCGTCGACCTCTTGTCCTCGACGTTCTTTCTCCAGGTCCCGCTTCTCGCCTCCTTTGCGGCGGCTACCCATGCTACTGAAACCAACGAAGGCCAGGCCGCCGAAGATCACCAGTGGCAACAACGCAGAACTGCTGCCGGTACCGGTGTCGGTCGAGGTATCGGTGCCGGTGCTCGTTGTCGTTCCGCCGCTGCTACTCCCGCTGCCCCCGCTGACGCCGCCGCGAGCTTCGATCTCGAACGATGCCTCGATCGTGCCGAGAATGGCCGCGACACCGGCGTTGTAGTCGCCGGCGCTGAAGCTTGGCCCCGCCACATTGGCCAGCGTGGATGCCGAAGGGATCACCCCTTGCAGCGCAGGTCCGGCGGTGATCCAGAGCTCTCGCCCCTCGGGATCGATGACCACCACGACACCGCCCGCCTCGCCGTCTCGATCTTTCACGACCCAGGTCTCACCGATGCCGATGGCGAAGTCCTCGCGTCCACCCGGTGGATCGTCGATCAAGACCACGGCAACCTCGTGCCCGTATTGCTCGATCATGCCGTCGACGACTTCTTCGAGCGCCAGGCGATTGTCCAGGACCCCCGCGACATCGGTCACGAACCCTTCGCAAGTGACGCCTTCATAGGCCGGGCAGAGCAGTTCGGACTCTTGCGCCACCGCCGCGTTGGCGGGCACCAGGATGGCCAGCATCACTGCGGCCATCACGATCACGCGACTGAGTATCTGATGTATGTTTCCCTTGGTCATCGGCCTTCACGATAGGTCCCAAACCGACAAACTTCGGCCCGGGCACACCCGACGCGCCTAGTCGACCAGGGTCACACCTGCATCTGCCATGGCGTTCAGTGCAGTTGCGGTGGTGTCCCGGGCGACACCTGCGCAGTGCTCGAGCAACACCGTGGTCGTGAAGCCAGCCGAAACCGCGTCGAGTGCCGTTGCCCGAACACAGAAGTCCGTGGCAATACCGACGATCTCGACCTCGTCGATGTCTCGGGCCTGCAGCCATTGTCGTAACGGGGTCTGGTCACTGTCGGCTCGGCCTTCGAAGCCGCTGAAACACGCAGCGTGCTGGCCTTTGCTGAAGACTTCGTCGGGCGTGGTGACCAGATCGCGATGAAACGCTGCGCCGTGGGTCTCGGCTTGGCAGTGCACCGGCCAGGTGTCGACGAAGTCGGGTTCGTCGCCATTGGTTGCCCAATGCGCGCCGGGATCGATGTGCCAGTCCCGGGTCAGCGCTGTTACTACCCACCGGTCACGGTTTGCGGCATCACCCAGGAGCCGGGTGATCGACGCAGCCACCGCTGCGCCGCCGTCGACCCCCATGGATCCACCCTCGCAGAAGTCGTTCTGCACATCGACAACGATCAGCGCTCGATTCACGATTTCTTCCTTACCTCTGTTGGTTCATGTCGACATCGAGTTCGATACCGACCCAGGTGGTGGGTACCGCGGCAGTGACATCGGGACCGATGCGCCGGAACTCGGGACGCAAACGATTGCGCCGGTCGAGGCATCGATCTCTGGCATGTTGCAGCTCGAACGAAGCTTCGACACGCCCCGATCGAATCAGCGGCACCTGGGGCCGATGAGCGGTCTCACTGAGATCGACAGGCAGGACCGACAGCACTTCGGCGTCCCAATAGCCGTTGGCGTCGAGCGTACGGTGCACGTTTTTGCGCCCCCCGATCGTGCGTTTGCCCAGCGAGAGTTTGCCGACAGCTCGCATCTTCTGGTCGGGGCTGTCGGAGTCGGCGATCGAGACCAGCTTGTAGACCATCGATGCGGTCGGATGGCCTGAACCGGTCACCAGTCGGGTACCGACCAGATACGCGTCGATCGGCGCGTCTGCAGATTCGAGTTCGGTGACGCGATATTCGTCGAGATCGCTGGATACGACGATGCGACAATGGGTCGCCCCCAGGTCATCGAGCAGCTTGCGAGCTCGGCGGGCATCGTCGAGCAGATCACCCGAATCGATACGAACGCCGCCGATATCGGCACCCACGACCTCGACGGCGTTGCGGATGCCCTGCTCTACGTCGAACGTGTCGACCAGATAGGTCGAGTCCGTGCCCATGGCCCGCAATTGCGCGGCAAAGGCGAGTTTCTCGGTGGCATGGGCCAGCACGAAGGCGTGGGCGGTGGTTCCACCCGTCGGGATGCCATACCGGCGACCGGCCTCGAGGTTCGATGTGGTGTCGAAGCCGCCGATATGGGCAGCGCGGGCAGACGCGATGGCGGCGTCGGGATCGGTGCGTCGACTACCACCGTCGATCAACCGACGCCCGTTGGCGGCGTCGGTGACACGCGCCGCGGCACTGGCCACGGCACAATCGTGGTTCAACACCGAAAGCAACACCGTTTCGAGAACCACACACTCGGCGAAGCTGCCCTCGACCGTCAACACCGGGCTGTAGGGAAAGAACAGCTCGCCATCGGCGTAGCCCGTGACGTCGCCGCGAAAGGAATAGTTGGCGAGCCACTCGGTCATAGGCCCCGACGACACCACACCAGACGACACCAGGTGCTCGATGACCTCGTCGCTGAAGCGGAAGTTGCCGATCGCTTCGATCAGCCGATTCATGCCCGCCACCACGCCATAGGCGCGCCCTGTGGGCAGGCGACGAGTGAACACCTCGAAGACCGAGTCACGAGTAGCAACACCCGACTCGAGCGCCGATGCCACCATCGTCAGCTCGTAGTGATCGGTATGAAGGGCCGTAGCCGCGCCTTGGTCCACGACCTCACGCTAGTGGTTGCAACCAGCATCGGGTCAGTGGGTTCTCCATCTATGATCGGGTCGGACCGTTCGGCTGGAGGGCCTATCCGGTGGACACCGTGCAACTGCTTATCGATGTGCTGGGTCCGGTCGTGGCCATCGTTGCGATCGGTGGGATCGTGGCTCCCCGGCTGGGTCTCGACACCTCCAGCCTGTCAAAGCTGTCGTATTGGATCCTGGGCCCCGCCTTTGTCTTCAACATATTCTCCACCACCACACTCGAAGCAGAGACCGCCATCAAGTTGGTGGCTGCCGGCACAGCAACCGTCGTGGCCGCTGCGGTTGTAGCGACCGCACTCGCACCCGTCTTTGGCGTGCGCGGTACCGCAATGAGCGCGACCGTGATGTCGAGCGCGTACGGCAATGTCGGTAACGCCGGCCTTGCGATCTCTGTCTTTGCTCTCGGCGAGAACGCACTTGATCGCGCCGGCGTGCTCATGGTCACCATCATGTTCTTCGGCACGCTCTTGTCGGTCTGGCTCGGCACGCGGCAGACGCAGTCTGGTTCGAGGGCCGCTCTAGAAGCACTTGTGTCACCCATGATCGCGGCAGCCATTGTCGGCTTCGGCTTCAACATCGCGAATATCGACACGCCTGTACTCATCGACCGAGCGGTGTCGACGATCGCCCAGGGGCTGATTCCCGTGATGTTGCTCACGCTCGGGTTGCAGTTGGCCACAACCGGTCGGCCGCGACTGCTGCGATCGACCAGCGTGGTGACCATCGCCAAGCTGGTTGTGGCCCCCGTGGTCGGGTGGGCCATGGCCGAGGCGTTCGGCCTGACCGGCGATGATCGCGGTGTCATCATTCTTCAGGCGGCGATGCCACCAGCAGTCTTCTGCATGGTGCTGGCGCTCGAGCATGACCTGGAAGCCGAGCGCACGACAAACGACGTCGTCATGGTCACGATTGCGTCGTTGCTCACGCTGCCGATTGCGCTCACGCTGGTGACGTGACCACCGCAGAGCCAGCGAGTTCTCGAGGTTCGCGACCCAAGGTGGGTATTTCCAGCAGCAGCTCGACATCAGAGGGGTTCGCACACTGCCACGACGGAACCTCGCGGCCGCTGAGGGCGTCGAGAATCTCGCTGGACGAGGTCGCCCACGACGCCTCTCGCCGCGTCGACCGAGCAAAGACGATGCCAACCAGATTGTCATGGCTGTCTACGATCGCCGCTCCGCTGTCGCCGCCTTTGATCGACACGCTGAGCTCATAACCGCTGCGCTCGGTCGTACGTTCCATGTCGCCGATCGACTCTGTCGTCAACCGAACTCGTCGCAACACGGCGCCCGAGTTCGTGCCACTCGCGGCACCTTCGACCATGCGTACCAGGTCATCGGGCGCCGGCCGACTCGTGGCCATAGGCGGTGCGATCAGACCCGGCACGCGAAGCACGACAATATCGCGATCGAGATCCATGTGCAGAATTTCGGGCCGGTGCCAACGACCAGCAGAATCACGGAGTGCGAAATCGCGCGATTCGTAAATTGCGTGCGCGACCGTGACGACCAGCCCGTTCTCGATGACGAATCCCGACGAGGTGTTCTGCACACTGGGCTGACAGGGCAGCGCAGCGATGACCACCGCTCGCTCGTCTACGTCCGCAAAGTCTGCGGATGGTTCGGGTAGCAGTACCACCGAGCCGAGCCCCAACGCAAGCAGCGCCACCAGTGCTCGCCACCACATAGCTGGGACGCTTCGGCGTCAGGCCTGGCGTCCGACGAGGCCGAGGTACCGGTGCAGGACCGGAGCATCGTCGGCCACCGCAACGACAGGACCGGTGCGATTGGTCTCGACCAACATGGCCGACATGGGAGCGACAACCTCGTGACAGGCTTGCACCAGCGGATCCTCGAGCCCGTGATCCTGCCCCACGGCTTGAGCGAGGTCCCAGGTGTGGGTGACGGCGTCCCACATGACGATGCCGATCATGTCGTCGACGGTGGCGGCGTCGAACCAGAACGGGCCCTGCTGATTGAGGACGCCCTGTTGATCGATCGCAGTCAGGACTCCGTTGCGGGTCTCACGCCAGGCCGCCTGCGGGTCGCTCATGTCGGCTGGCGGGGTGGGCGCAGCCATCTGCCCCGAACTCGCCACGGCGGTGACGCCGTTCAATACCGCACATTGATGTTCGAGCAGGTCGAGGGCACTCCAGCCTTCGCACGGTGTTGCGTTTTGCCATGCCGAGTCATCGGTGCGCTGCACCACCGCGTCGAAAGCGTGCACGGCCTGGACAAAGTTGCGTGAGTTCTGGCTCATCGGTGGTCTCCCCTGGTCTACCCAGATCGGTCTGAAAACTGCTGCGCCGACACTAGCAGGGTGCGGAAAAACACATGTCGGACGGCTCGAATCCGCGATTCGAGATCGAGGAACGACGACTCCCGCCGCCTTGCGCAATCCTGCTGGCGAGAGCAGCGACGACCTCAGCTCAACGACCAGAAGCCGAGTGTGAACTGACCAACACCGGGTGACTCACCAACGACGTACAACCGGGTGCCGTCGCGACTGAGCGCCAGTCCCTCGGGCTGCTCGAATCGGCCCTGCGCCAGCACCAGATCCAATTGCTGAAGTTGTCGCACGGTTCCGTCGGCCTCGATGGTCAGGCGAACGACGACACGGCCCAGATCGCTGACCACCCACACCGTTCCGTCTGACGATGCGAAGACGTCGGAAACGTCTTCGACACCCAGCCGCAGCGAAATGCTGCTCGTTGGTGCACCGTCGTCGTCGACAAGGATCAGCCTGGGCGGTTGTTCCTCGACCACGATGAACTCGGTGTCGTCGATCGTCTCGACATCAGCCACGCCTTCGATTCCATTGCCATCGATCCCGCGTACCTGGGTATCGATGATGCGTTTCACGTCGGACTCGCCGACCGTGGTTTGTGTCTCACCGATCTCGACCACAGACAGCCGCCCCGTGACTTCGTGAGCGAGCACGTAGGTGTTGCCGGAGACCCACGAAATGCCCTCGATATCGCGATCGTCAAATTGGGCGACCAACGCTCGTCGCGCCGGCACGATGGGCAGGCTTGCGTCATCGACATCAAACTCGAAGAGTTGGCCCTCGTCGTCGGCGATCATGAGGCGGTTCGTGTCTTCGTTCAACGTCACCGCCGAGAATTCCGTGGAACCGGTGCCCAGATCGTCGGTGAACAGAACCGGCTCAGACAACACGACACGACGGCGATCGCCCGATGGGACCGTGACGGCAGCACGAGTGGCAACGGGCACGGTCTCACGCTGTGGTGCAGCATCTGGTGCCGTCACTCGGTCGACAGAAGCCAACGATGTTGCTGGCTCGCCGCCGGTGGAAATCAACCAGATCCACCAGGTAAGACCGGCTACGGCCAACAAAATTCCGGCTGCGACAAGCCAGTTCAGCGACCTGACTTCGTCGGTTTTCTCTTCCATAAGGGGTACGGCCTACCTAGCTCTGGGTAGTCAATTCTGCCCGGGTCGTTGTCTCTTAGTGCGCGACAGGCGACCATAGAGCGGTGAACCTGTCCTCGTCGCGATCGGAAGCCTCACGCGCTCAATCATCGCCCGATGGCACCGGTATGAGCACTTCCAGGTTCACGAACAGTCTTCGCAGCTCGCCGGTCAGGATCATGACCCGTTTGCTAGCCGAGCGAAAAGGTCTTTTCGCGGGCAATCTTGCTCTGCGGTTGGTCAAAGATCTGTTGCCGTTCCTGGGCCCGATTCTGGTGGGGATGGTTGTCGACCTGCTCAGCGGAGTTGCCGGGCGAGACCGCAACCTGTTGGGTATCGAGCTGACCCAGAACGACGTGCGTTCGATCGTGGTCATTGCCTTGTTTATGGGTGGGCTCGCTCTGGCTAAGGCCGCTGTGGGCTATGCCCATACGATCGCTGCTGCCCACATGGGGCGCCATGTGGTGCAGGCGGCCCGGCGTGACCTAGCCGACGCGGCAATGCAGATGTCGCTCGACGAGCGACGCCGTTTCAATTCCGGCGACCTGCTCGACCGATGTCTGGCCGACTCGAAAGGCCTGCGCGGTTTCACGCAGAACGTCATCATCCGCGTCATTTCGAACACCGTAAGAGCGGTATTTCCCGTCGTGTACATGTTCATGATCGACTCCTTGCTGGCCGTCGTGGTGCTGGCGGTGATCCCAGTTCAGTCGAGCATCAGCGCCATCTTGCAACGCCGCCTGCAACGACAGACTCACGATGCCCGCTCTCGCGAGGCCACCCACACATCGGCGGTCAAAGAAGCCATCGACGGCTGGAACAACGTGGCCTCGGTGGGCGGTCAGGAGTGGGCGGCCAAGGGCATCAACGCCACCGCCGCTGCGAGTGAAGACGCCAAGATCGTGAAGAAGCACACCACAGCTTCGATCAGTACGGTCATTTCGCTGTGTACGGCATTCGGTATCGCTGCGGTCTACGCAATCGGCGGCTGGCAGATCGTCTCCAGCGGCGTGCTCGATGGCACCGGCAATGTCGCCGAAGGGGCCCTCACGCTGGGCACGCTGACCGCATTCGTCGGCGTCGCCAAAAAGACCTACGCACCTTTCCAGGCCTACACGAAAATTGTCAGCAGCTATCGCACTGGACTCGTCAATCTCGAACGCATCGCCGACGTACTCGATGCCCCCATGATCGATCCTCGCCATGATGGACCGGACCTGACGATCGACCGAGGCGAAATCACCCTCGAGAATGTGAGCTTCACCTACGACGACGGCGAACAGCCCACGTTGCGAGCGCTGACGGGATCGATACCGGGTAGTTCGCTCACGGTGATCACCGGTTCCAGCGGCGCGGGCAAAACCACCCTGCTTCGACTGTTGCTCGGTCTCGACGTACCCGACACCGGCAGCGTGTCGATCGATGGCCAAGACATCAACGAAGCGAAGTTCTCGTCCGTTCAAGCGGCAATCGTGTTGGTGCCGCAAGAGCCTGTCCTCTTCACCGGCACCCTCAGCGAGAATCTGCTGCTCGGCTTGGAAGGCAGTTCGACCAAACACCTGCTGCAAGCCTGTGATCGCGCCGGTCTTCTCGAGACGGTGCGCAAGCTGCCCAAGGGACTCGAAACCGAAGTCGGCAGTGGCAAACACATGCTGTCGGGCGGGCAGTTACGACGGATGGCCATCGCCAGGGCACTGTTGCGCCAGCCCGCAATACTGCTGCTCGATGAGCCCACCACCGGACTGGATGTACAGAACAGCATGTTGATTTTGAACACGTTGCGCCGGATCAGCGACCACACGACCGTGGTGATGGTGAGTCATCGCAGCGAGCCGCTCAAGGCATCGGATCACCATCTCATCTTGAGCGATGGTGGCTGGATGAACAGCGTCGATCACTACGCTGCAGTCGCCGCTGCTGCTGCTTCAGTAACACGTATCCAGGAGAATACGACGCATGCCGGCTTTGGCATGCCAATGCCGGTCGACGAGCGACTTGCGAAGGCCCTGTCGACCGTGCCGCTGAATACGGAGTTGGCTGCTTCAGACGGTCAAAGCATCGGTAACGGCAACGGCAACGGCGCCACGTCGAACGGCACCACGTCCAATCTTGACGCGCTGCGCAGCGGGCGCCGACGCGATCCGCTCATGCGACATGAGCAGCTCGATTTTCAAGTCCTTGCGCTCTCGGCAATGGGGCGACCCATCATGTTCGGCGGCGTCGACAGCAGTGTTGCGACCACCCGGCTCATGTTGGTGAGCGGACAGCGGTCGCTTCTCCACCCGATAACAGGTATTGCATCGGCGATCTTCGCCCGCGCCGTGGCCGACGACAGCGCAACTGCGGCGATCGCCAGCATCGAAGACGTCAACCCCGACGGAGAGTTCTCGCCCCGCCGCTCAACTGCACTCGGTGTCGACATCACCACCGATCATCGAGCCCGATCTGCAGTCGAGACCCGTGCATGGCACACGGCGATGGACGAGTGGTTCACCGACCTCGTCGTCGACATGGCAGCCAACCCCGCACTCTTGGACGATCCCTACGACGTCGAAGTGGTGGTGCGTTTCACTCCCGACGCCGACGGCCAACCCTCGGGCGAGACGGCTGACTTCGCCCGCCGTATTCGAACCCACCTCGACGA
>ENA-ORXM01004223-ORXM01004223.1-marine-metagenome-genome-assembly--contig:-NODE-4223-length-12941-cov-3.180037_pt1 | contig 12941 bp, 14 predicted proteins | sample MGYA00237867_ERZ511480 | MGnify/ENA primary metagenome ERZ511480 (study PRJEB26309, sample SAMN06266103) | marine metagenome | isolation source: Algal blade | place: United Kingdom:Sidmouth, United... | reverse complement strand
GCTGGAAAAAGACAATTGATAGCTCAAAATTCCTTATCAATCCCTTTTGAAAATGGTACAAAATCGAAAATTTTTGTACTTACCAATCAAGGTTTTTTATGGATAGAAGTTCCCAAAGAATAGGACTTAATCATCAAAGTTAAGTTTTCTCCTTACTTAACTTCTTAAAATCTAGCTCTTTAAGTTTCCCTGAAGAGGCTATTCATTAAACAGTATCAATAAATTAATACTATTTTTAAATTTTGACGCCGTTTAGTGAATGCTTCTTTTATTTTTGAATATACTTAGAAATAATACTTCGTGGAGTTTTTAGTTTTTTGATAAAAAACATAACAACACATCTTGCATTAAGTTAAATATCACCCTTTTAGTATTTTGATTCGCTCTGTTATAGAGTTTTGTAGGTATATTTTTTTTGTAAAAGAATGCACAAACTCTATAACGAAGCCTTTTGATTATTTAACACCCACTTGACTAATAATCAACTCTATCCGATTTAGCTTCGCTGAGCCTTCGGGTTCTACACGAAGTATTGTAAAAAAGTGCGCCTCGAAAAAAAGTTAAAGTTAACATTTACGTCCTACTGTTCTGAACAAAACTGATCTACCCCTCCCCTGTGTATTTAGAGATTTTTCAATCGCCCTCGGTCTCAAATCAAGCCAACAACAACAAAAACAATCCCAAAAGCATATAAACTTTTATTAAAATACTAATTCGACCAAAATCAGCAGTCTCCCTTGCATAGCTTATGATCTTCATTAAATAAAAAACAGGAAAAATTAAAGCTACTATTAAATATCCGAGCGCAAAATAAGCTGTATAGGTATAAAAAAAACTAGCTTCCACTATTAATAAAAACAACAAAAAGCTTAGTACGATTAAAATGACTTTTTTAACAAAAGAAGCTCCCTTTTTAATCGCTAAAGTCTGGCAACCTTGCAATTGATCGCCTTCTAAATCTTCTAAATCTTTGATTAGTTCACGAACTAAAGTGGATAGAAAAGCAAATCCCATATAAGCAATTAAAATTCCGTGCCAGTAGTTAGTTAAAGAAGCATAAGAAAACCACCAGAATTGAACGATTACCCAAGCACATAAAAAAGCTACGACCAAGTTACCAATGAGAGCTTGTCGTTTCCATAAAGTAGAATAAAAATAGAGCAAGAAAATAGCGCCCAAGAAGAAGAAAAACAAATCAAACGAGGCGATTCCAATAGACAAGCTAAGTGCTATTATATTTAAAAAAAAATAAAGTCTCCAAGCGGTTTGAACTGAAATTAATTGCCCAACTACAACTCGATTTTTTTTATTAATTAAATCTATTGCTACATCCAAAATATCATTAATAACATTTCCTGCGGCTGCAATAAATAGCGTCCCAAAACATAAAACCCAAAAATGGAGTCTACCTAAGCTTCGTTCTTCTACTTGATAATACAATAGACATAAGGTCATTCCAATAATTATCAAATTTGGAACTCTTATCAATCTCCATAAAGCCTTTATATATTTAAAGTTCATCGTCTATAAAATGATCGTATGCAGAATTTCTTGCATTGTCTATTGGCTTTATAATTTCTTTAGTGATAATCTTCATTTTGTTAGTTTCTCCTCCAATTAATGCACTCAATTCTTCTACCAAATGTAAAGAGGCAAGCAGCTCATCGTAGGTTTTTGGGACAGCATTTGTTCCTAACAAACTTTGTTCTATATGTGCTTCAAAATAATCAACTCCAGAGAAGAGCAAGAATAATTTATTCCCTTTAAGCACCATAGTCATAGGAGCCTTCTCTATTGCTGCCAATGTTTCTATTTTTTGAAGCGCCTCTGTGCTTAATAACGTCTCTACTTCATTTCTTTTTTTAGTATAAATAGTATATTTTTCATTAAAAGATGCCAACTTATGCTTTGTTGAAAACAGGATAAAATCTTCTGTCTTTCCTTCTTGGGTAAGCATACTCATAGAGCTTTCCATCCATCCTTCTTTGGGTTTAATTATTGTATGTTCCCCCAAGTAATGTTCTCCTTCTAGGATACAAATCAGTCCTTCAAAGGAAGTACTATTGCCCTTAGACGTTTGACTTGGAAGAGGGGTCATTAAACCTCCTTTAATCAATTGAAAAGGATAAGCATTTTTTGTCTTTCCATCTAGAACAATACCTTCCTTGTCTGAGAAGTTTGCCCCTCTTAATAAGCCACTATTTTGGATAGAGGTTTTATATTTATGGCTATTCGAGCTGTATTTTATCGCTGGATTTAACGTTCGAACAATTCCTTTAATGACCTGCTGTTCATACTTTTTTTGATACTCCTCCTTGGGCGTTCCTACCATAGTAAACCTAAGAATCAATAAAATGATAAAAAGAACGACTAATATTCCTGCTAACATAAGCATAGACATTGTCCAACTTACAAAAATCGACAAGGACAAAACAGTTCCTAAGCCATAAAACCCATACTCCATTTTCTTCAGACGAAGTTGTCTTTTTCGAAATTCCTCTACCTCTATTAAAGTTGGTCTTAGCAATTCTATTAGTTTCTCTTTCTCCATTAAGTAATGCTTAATTATCAATAAAATGATCGTAGGCAGAGTCTTCCCAATTCTGATTGGGCAAATCCAACTCTTTTGGCAAAGGAATCCGTTCTTTGGAAGGCAACTTTAGTTGATTCACCGCACTCTCAAGTTCCTCTACTATAGACAAGCAAGTAGATAATTCGTTAAAAAGTTCCTGTCCTACGGTATTTGTTAAAACAGTTTTTTGCAAATCTGCCTCAAAAAAATTTTGCTGTGAAGGTAATGCAATATGTAATACATCCTTGACAAAAGAAAATCGAATGTTACCAATGCATTGCCTTCCTAACTTTTGGATAACAACTAGAAAAGAAGGACTCAATAAAGTAGCTACATCTTCTTTCTTTTGGCTATAAACAGCGTACTTATCTTCAAAGTACCTCTCAAATCCTTCTTGTTTTAAAATGGGCTCTTCTACTTCAGATATTCTTTTTTCATTGTAACGTTCTAGAATATACTGCATCCTAGCACCTGGTGCAACAACAACAGGTCGATAGCCTTTATTAGGCAATTCAATCGAAATAAAAATTTCTCTTTTAGTTTTCGATTTTCCATAATTATCTACTTGATAATGAATCTCCATTAGCGTAAAACTAAGCCCTTGCGCTGTTTTACCTCTAAAACCATCTTCACAATTAAGCCTTGCATCTTTACTTATTGAATCGTACAAAAAGCTAGCTTGTATGTTATTACTAGTAGAAAACTTTCCTGGCAAATACGTTAGATCTGGATAAAAAATTGGCACAAAAGGCTTAATAAATGTTTCTTTATAAGTCTCGTTGTATTCCTCAATATAAACATCTACTTTATTAAACTTAATAAAAAGTGCTAGAGAAAAACAAAATAGGAGACACAACAACAAAGGTGTATCATAAAGTAGGGAAATTAATACAAATAAAATAAGTAAACCTAAGGGCAACCAATAGAATTTTTTAGCTGTTTGTCTAAGGTCTAGATAGATTTGCCGCTTTTCCTCCAAAGCTTCCATTAATGGCTTTAGTGCCGTCTCATTAGATTTGTAGTTCATAGGTTTAATCTAATTCTAGTTCTGGAAAGTCATCATTTTCTGTAGTCTTTTTAGGTGTTTTTTTAGACACTTTTTGCTCTTTTATAGATAAGTTCTTAATTACTTCAAAGTACATCGTAAGTTGTTCTATAACAAGTACAAAGTTAGGGTTATCCAACAAAGATTCGTGAATATTAGGAGCAAAGGGAGTTTGTTTGGCGGGAATGGCTACATAAATTTTATTGTTAATAAAACTAAGTTGTGGCTTTACTTTCCATGTTTTATAAATATTGTGAATGCCTTCAATAATAGAAGGTACTAAGATATGATAAGCCATTTCTTTGCTGTGGCTATATACAGTAAAGTCTTTCTCAAATTTAGGATAAACATTAGCAACAGGAACCAAGTCTCCATCTGCTGTCAAGCCTTTCAAACTTAATTGATCTAAACTAGCGATACTTTTGGGGCTTCTTTTTCCTTTGCTTGGCAAGACGATGACTTTGGATTGAAACTTAATAGGCATTTCAATCTCATAAAAAAAACCTTCAAACACAGATTGTCCTTCTTTATAAGCTCTTATTTCAGAGAATTGAAATTTTTGTCCTGTCTTGGCAACTCCTTTAAAAAAATCGTTTCCTTCACTTTCGTTAGGTACTTGCTTAAACAATTCAGAACAAAGCAAGAGTTTATGTGCAATGGATTGATCTACTTGATAAGTTACTTTTTGAAAAGTTTCTTTGGCAACAATCGTAAAAAATTGTTTTTTAAAATCAGCAATATAATTATTACTAGGTTTACTTACAGCCGTCGTTGCAATTTGCACCCCTATTGCGACAGCAATTGCAAACACAACAAAAGCCATTATAGGATTCACTTTCCAATATATCGGAATAGCTATTATTGTCAAAATAGCAGGAATAAAATAATAAAAACGAATCTCTTTTGTTTTGCCTAATTGCTTTAATCGAAATGCTTCCAATTTTTCAATCGTTGGAGCCAACTTCTCTTTATATCCTTCTATGTTTCGACTCATTAATGATTTTACGGTAATGGAACAATAAACAATATAAGTAAGGTTAAAAAACCAGCTCTAAAGTTAAGCAAGTAATTCGTGTTCGCCAATAAATTTAAGTAGAACCCTTTTTTATTTTAATCGTTCTCTAAACAGTTCATAACAAGAAAGGATTATCTTTAGACTTAGACTTTTGATAGTCAACTCCTTGACTAGAATTCAGCAAAGAACGGCTCTCATGAGGTTCGTGTTCAAGGCTTAAATCCTCCACAACAGCAAAACATAAGGCAAGTTCATCATAAAGCTCTTGCAATAACTTATCCTCTAAAACAGAAGCTTTAATATCTGGCTGAAAAAAATTTTTATTAGTAGGCACTGCTACATACATCTGATGTCCAATAAAACTAATACTCAACCGTGTTTTCCATTTATAACACAAATCGTAAATTGCTTTTAATAAATTAGGGCTTAATATTCTATAAACTTCTTCTTCATCCTTGCTATACACCACAAATTCTTTTTCAAATTCGGGATGTCCTTCCATGTAGACCATTGTAGAACGCTGAAAAAATGCACCTAGATTTTTCTGAAAAAACTTTCCTACCTTGCCAAAGGCACTTTCTGCGGTATCTGGCAAAACCTGAATGCGTCCATCTACTCGATTGGGAACATTTAACACAAAAAATAGTCCGCAAAAAACGGTCGTAGTATTCGTCTGAGTACTCCCATCGCTATCTGTTGTTCGCTCTGTATTGGTAACCTTTAGTTCAGAAAACTTAAAAGAGCATCCACGCTCTGTTTTTCCTTCAAAATAATCTTCTCCTTGATAACTATCGTAAGAGCCCAACAACTGAGATCGATCAAACAAACTACTAGGCAGGTAATTACCTGGAGCATAATAAACAGAAGGATACAAGGCTCCTACAAAAGCAGAAAAGGCTTCTTTTTTAAAATTTACAATGTAATTATTTTTAGGAGGAGCGACTTTAAATACTGTTATTATGATAAAACCAACTATACCAACAAAGAATAGTATTCCAGCAGAAAGTAAAGCATTCAAAAAAAGGCTAGCAATTGCAGACAACAATAGTAAAGTGGGAAGAATATACCATTGCTTGGCTTTAGAGATTTTTTTTAGCGTCTCTTGCCGTTCTTGCTCCATTTTTTGCAAACAAGGGCCTATTTGTCGACGTATGTCGTTCAATGTCTTCATTTGGGAATATAATTAGATCCTATCACCCAAAAAGGGTTTGGAGATAGAATGTATATTAGATGATTGTTTATTTTAGGACGGGAATGGTTTTAATTATAAACAATCAAAAATCATTTGAGTTTGCTCTCTAATATACAAAAAAGCAGTTTAAAAAAGAATAAATTCATCTCTAAAACTTTATTTTAACCAAACAGTTAAACTATTTGCCTAAATTTGTTTTTTCACAAGCCTTCAAAGTTGCCTCTACCTCATTTAGTTGTATATAATCTCGTTCATTTCCCCAAGCATTATGAATATAATTGAGAATATTGGTAATTTCAACACTCGACAAACCTGTAATTGGAGCCATTCCTGTTTCAAATTCTACCCCATTAACTAAAATCTTGCCTTGCAATCCATTTTTAATAATGCAAGCAGCACCTATCCCAACACTCTCCAACATATCTGCCCCTGCCAAAGGTGGATACAAAGCCTCTAAACCTGTACCATCAGCCATGTGACAGTTTTCACAATGCTTTTGATACAACATAGCTCCTTCATTGTACGTCTTTTCTCTCATATTCCCACAAGAGAACACCATCAAAACACCTAAACCTAAGCAAAGGCTATATTTAATTATTTTATGCACATTGATTATTTTTAATACTCCGTTGATTTTGGTTGTTTGACAAATTGTTTTCTACTCCTTATCTAGTAACAATTGAATGTCTTCCACCAACTGTTCCATACGCTCAGGATCTGTTCCATCATACATCCCACGAATTCGGCGTTTTTTATCCACCAAAACAACCGCACCACTATGGTCAAAACCTCCAGGGGCATCTGGTGCTTCTAATGCAGTAACATAATAGTCATAAGCAATTTTATAAATAACGTCTTTATCTCCTGTTAATAAATGCCATGTATCGGCACTAATATCAAACTTGTTCGCATACCAAGCCAAACGTCCAACAGTATCGTGGCGGGTATCAATAGAGTGTGACAAAATTGCAAAATCTGGACGATCCTTAAAAGCAGTGTAAGCCTTTTTCATATTCTTCTTTACCTTTGGGCAAATGGTAAAACAAGATGTAAAAAAGAAATCTGCCAAGTAGACTTTTCCTTCTACCGTTTTTTCTGTAATAATTGTGCTATCTTGATCTACAAATGAAAAAGGAGGAATAGTGTGTTCCAACGAATCAATCACCGTTTTACCATTTACTTCCTTCTCTATTGGCAACTTTACGCCCATTACAGGCAAACCAGAAGCATTTTCATTTTCTTGCACACAGCTTGTGCATACTAAAGCTAGCAGACTTACTAAAACAACGTATTTCATATCTAATTCTCTTATGTGTATTAATACCGCAAAGATAATCAATTCGAGAAAAAATAGGCTACAGAAATTAATTTTGATGCAATTGATTTTTATTCAGAATTATTTCAAATTAGAAAATAAAAACAATGCTCCTACTCTCCTATTTTAAAGGCAGCTGTTCGAACACGTTTAGTGGACAAGCCATCTATATTTTCTTCTAAAATCATTTCTTGTGCAGTTGGCTGCTCAAAAACTTCTTGCATATTTCGAACTTGTCCTATAGGTACAAAATGTTGATGGCAACGTTCTAATACATCCCTGGCTATCAAATCTTTAAAAGAAGCCCTTAGGGCTTTGGCTAAAGTCAATCTGTTTTTAACACGTCCTATATTCGTTTTGTAATTTAAATCTTCCAATAAATCTAGTCGATTCAAACAAGTACATAGGGCTAAAAATTGTCGATCAGAGCCAATAGATAAAATTAAAAGTTTATCGTCTTTTGTTTCAAATAATTCTCCATAAGGCGCAATATTAGGATGTAAAGATCCCATCCGTTGGGGAATATGTTTGCCCATAAGCCAGTTAGTAGCTTGATTGGCTAAAGAAGCCACGGCAGCTTCTAACAAAGAAATGCTAACATAAGCTCCTTTTCCTGTTTTGTAACGTTGTAACAAAGCTACTAAAATTCCTTCTTTGAGTTGATGGGCTGCCAAAACGTCAATTAGTGCAACAGGCATCTTGGTTGGTGGACTTTTGGGTTGTCCATTCATATACATAAACCCAGATTCTGCCTGTAAGACCACATCAAAAGCTACTCGCTCACTCGTTTCTCCAAAACCTGAAATATTCGCATAAATCAAATCTGGACGAATCGATTTGAGGCTATCGTAGTCCATCCCTAATTTCTGTGCTGACTGCTTTTTGTAATTTGCTACCACTACATCCGCTTCTTTTACCAATTCATAGACAGCTTTTTTTCCTTCTTCTGTTCCTAAATCTAAAAATTGTACTTTTTTGTTCCAGTTAATCGCACAATAATACGCTGAAACAGGAGCACCTTTGTCTTCTGATGGCAAACGCCAAGTTCGGGTAACATCCCCACCTGTTTTCTTATTTTCTATTTTGATAACCTCTGCTCCTAGTTCTGCAAAAAAAAGGCCTACTGCCGGTCCTGCCAAAACAGAAGCAAGTTCTATAACTTTTAAATCCTTAAAGATATGTTCCATTTTTTGAATTGTACGGTTTTAAAATCTTATTGATTAAGATGCTATAATCTACAAAATTTAACCTAAAAGTCTACAAAATTTCATATTTTTAAAGAACAAAATTGGAGACACTATGAACATGAAAAATCATTACAAAGAAAAATTTTGGGATTATGACAACGACCAACTCAAAGATATTATAGCTGGGCGTTTTAAAGAGGCTTCTGATGATGAAGTTGCTGCGGCAATAGAACTATTAAGAGAACGTAATGGTCAAAATATAACCCTAAATTCTACCCTCTCTTTGGCACAAATACCTGGTGCATCTATGCCAGCCTTATTAGAAATTGTTAAAAATCCTGGTACATGGGGCAAAGATGCTGTTGACATTGCAGAAGCAGAAATTCTACGCCGAGAGCATCAGCCCATTGAGGAAGGTTCGACAGAAAAAGGGAAAAAAACAGTTTTGCAGATAATCTTAACCATTATTGGTGTGATCATTTCCGTACTTTTAATAAAATTAGTCGCTGGCATTTTGTTGATTTGCTTCTTCTTTTATTGTGTGATATCCTGCTTGGATAGCTTATAAAGCACGAAGAATAAATCTTTATTTTGTAAAACCTAAAAAATAAGCTACTTTTAAGGCTACCATTTCAGAGACTCTAATTTTATGAAAATACACGCCTAAATTGATGATACACGCAAAAAACATAAAGAAGACTTACGATAACCTCACTGTTTTGAAAGGAGTTGATTTAGAAATTCAAAAAGGAGAAATCGTTTCTATTGTAGGAAAGTCTGGCGCTGGAAAAAGCACCTTGTTACACATTTTAGGCACCTTAGATATACAGGATGCTGGCTTTTTAAGTATTAATAACACTGACATTAGTCAACTCTCAGAAAAAGAGCTTTCCGCTTTTCGCAACAAACAAATTGGCTTTGTTTTTCAATTTCATCATTTGCTACCAGAATTTGATGCCCTAGAAAATGTATGCATTCCTGCTTACATTCAAAAAAAATCAGAAAAAGAAGCCGTTGCTCGTGCTACACAACTCTTAACAGATTTGGGACTTAAGGAACGACTACACCACAAACCTTCACAACTTTCTGGAGGAGAACAACAACGAGTAGCAGTTGCTCGTGCAATGATGAATAAACCAGCTGTTATCTTAGCAGACGAACCTTCTGGAAATTTAGACACGGAAACTTCTCAACAATTGCACGAACTCTTTTTTGAACTTAGAGACAAGCATCAACAAACCTTTGTTATTGTTACGCACAATACTGAATTGGCAAAAATGAGCGACCGTACTTTAGTAATGAAAGACGGTGCTATCATTGACAATCAAATCAATAATCCATCTATCAACAGTTAAAGCAATTTATGGATTTAGATTTTTTACGAGACGAACAAAAATGGCTAGCTAAACAAGTTATTATTTCAGAAGACGAACAGGTATTTAAGCCACACGATGTGTTGTTTGGAGTTGATATACAATATGTAGGAGAAGAAGCATTTTGCGCTATTTCTGCTTACCAATTTAACGGAACACATCTAGATACATTTGTCCTAAAAACACAAACAGGAATGGAATATGTCTCTGGTTTCTTCTGTTTTAGAGAAGGTCCTCCTGTTTTGAGAACGATCCGACAAATCTTAAACAAACAAAATTTAATCCCTCAATTAATTATTATTGACGGACATGGGATTGCCCATCCTAGAAAATTAGGCATTGCGAGCTGGATTGGTGTTAAAACAAATATTCCAACTATAGGGGTTGCCAAACGTCCTCTTCTAAAATATGAAGGTACTTTGGGAGTAGAGCGAGGATCTATACTTCCCATTTTCAGAGAAGGACAAGAAGTGGGTAGTGTACTAAGAACTCAGACAGATATTAAACCCGTTTATGTGAGTCCTGGTTATAAAATATCTCTAGCTCAATCTAATAAAATTATCTTACAATTTTCTCCTAAGTATCGCATTTCAGATCCAATTCGCATTGCTGACCAAATTGCTAGAGGATTTGCAAAAGGAAACAAACTTCCTACTACTACTATTTTATAAATTTGTTTTTATAATCTTGTTGTTCTAATTTGTACCAATTATAAGCACCTCCATCTCCTTCGTAATCATCTACTTTATAAAAATCTAGTCCTATTTTCATCAATACCTTATTCGAAGCTATATTTTTAGGCATTGCAATTCCTATTATTTTCGTTAAGTCCAATTGTTCAAATCCATATTGAATAATTTCCTTAGAAACTTCTGTTGCAATACCTTTCCCCCAGTATTCAGGCAAAAACCTAAAACCAATATCTGTTTCATTCATGCTTGGCAAATATTTTAACCCAGCAAAACCAATTAGTTTATTCTCTGGTTTGTAAATAGTTGCCCATCTTCCATAGCCATATTTTTGATAATCGTTGTACCAAACATTCTTAATCAATTCCTTGGCAGCTTCCAAAGAAGGAAGTATTCCATCTCCTGTATATTTGCTTACTTCCTTATTAGAACCAAACTCATATACTGCTTCGAAATCCTCCACCTCAAAGCGTCTTAAGATCAATCGTTCTGTTTCTATTATTGTCGTCATCTTATTTTTTTTGAATAACATAAATATAGGCATTCTCGTTCTTTACCATTCCACCTTCAAATTGCTTTAATAACTCTATGCTATAATCAGAAAAGGCAACATCTGCCATTGCTTCTGTTCTTAAAACAATAATTCTCTCGTATTGATCTAGATGTATCAAATTTATAGCCTCGTCCCAAAATGCTTTACCTTGATTGGTATTAAGTGTTCTCCAATCACAATACTTCAACCTACCTTGAGAACTAATGTATGCCTTCAAATCTCCATAATTATGTATTCCAATATAGTTGCAATACAAACCTGCATAAATGGCTGTTTTTTCATCTACATTTGCTGCCAAAAATTTATAAATAGCTTTTGTATTTGAAAAAGGTCTTTTTATATCTGTTATCAAAAGTACTCCAGCACTAAATATTTGAATGGATAAAAAAAGGTATAATCCAAGGCTTTTTGCAGTTTTATGGATCGTGATAATAGCTAGATCTTCTTTATAATCCTTTTTTTCCAACCAAGCAAGTACAACCAAGGCAAATAACAAAAAACCGCCAATACGTTGACTTATATTTAGTCTTGTCAATAAACAAAAGACCATTAATAAAATAGCATATCCATAAAACAGGATATAATAAGAACTCTTTCGCTTCAGAACCAATAATGGTATTCCCCAACTTAAAAGCACAAAACCAATGGCTAGTTTTCTATAGTTAATGGTAAAGAAGTTGGTATTCCAAAAATTAGGGCTTAACAAATCTGGGATTGGACAAATTGCTTTCCACCATATAGACAAGACATTTCCGATAGAGCGGAAATTAAAGCATCGAGCAAGGTCAAAATAGAAGAAATGATCTGATGGTGCTTTGATACTAACAAAGGCAAATAGTACCATGAAGACAAAACAACCAACCGCTACTAGATGTTTTTTTAAATTACGTCTTTGTTGATATACGATTTTCAAAACCAACAACACACTAAATATCAAGCCAAAAAGATGGCTATTTGCAGCTAAACCAAGTAAAATAAATGGAATAAATAGCCCTCTACTTTTTTCATAGAATACACAAAAAAGCAATAAAAAAAAGAATGTTAAAGCATAATTTCGGCTCAATATTCCATATTCAAATAAAGGATAATAGCCAAAAACAAAAAACACCCTATACCTCTGTCTAAAAGGAGCTTTAAACAAGATTAATGCTACCGTAGAACAAGCAATTATGGCATGGAAAAGTTGCACAAAAATCACATTAGTACTAAAAAAAGACAATCCCCACAAACAAAACACCCAAAGCATTGGATGTCCATCATATTTATAATTCTCAAACAACTCTAGCAGACTACTCGAATCTCTAGCAATCAACCAATGATGGCTTTCATCCATCCAAAACTCATGTTGCGTTAAACCTAGAACCAAAAGGAAGGCATATAGAAAAAAGAAAAAATATGGATAATAATTTGTGTTTATTTTCATCAACTGTCGCTTAAACAAGCCATAAAATAAGGGCGGTGCGTCAAATAAGTGTTGCTTATTTTTTAGCTTTTTTCCGCTCAAACACTTTTTCAAAAGCGCTATAAACTGCTAAATGCAAGACATCTCCATGATTTTGTGCTTCAAAAAACTCAAAAAATGTACTTGTATTTTTTCGTTTTGTCTTATTCAGTTTTTTATACAATTCCTCAGCTGTTTCTTCCATTTTTTCTTCTGCTTTTTCCGCTTTTGTTTGTTCTTCACAAGACACAAATGCAAAAAGAGAAAGCATCAGTAGTGCAGTTAAAAATGAACTTAGGTTTTTCATGATTGTCAATTTTAATTTAAATGAATAAAGACAAGAAATGGCTTCGTAATTAGACCTCAAAATTTGATAACGTAGCTATTCTCATCTAATTTCAACCAATCAAAAATATGTTCGACAACAAAGAATTTAAAAAATACGCCACCAAACACGTTGGTATCAATACCTTGGTATTTGAAGACTACGAAAAAGCAGTCAATGCCTCTGCTTCCAATGTCTATGGAATGACCCCTAATGTCATCGAAGAACGCCGTA
>ENA-ORXM01004222-ORXM01004222.1-marine-metagenome-genome-assembly--contig:-NODE-4222-length-12942-cov-3.950719_pt1 | contig 12942 bp, 6 predicted proteins | sample MGYA00237867_ERZ511480 | MGnify/ENA primary metagenome ERZ511480 (study PRJEB26309, sample SAMN06266103) | marine metagenome | isolation source: Algal blade | place: United Kingdom:Sidmouth, United... | reverse complement strand
AATATTCAAATTTAGGTATAAACACCTCCCAGCCCTTTTCAGTTCCCACCTGCGCCAAAGCTGCTCTCAAGCCAGAATTAGCAGAAACACCTCCTGCTATGGCAATTTGTTGAACATCTGTTTGTTTTGCGGCTTGTTCTAATTTATTTAATAAAATAGAAACAATTCGAGCTTGGACAGAGGCACATATATCTGCTAAGTTTTCTGTAATAAAATTAGGATTTTGGCGCATATTCTTTTGCAGAAAACGTAAGATATTGGTCTTTAAGCCACTGAAACTAAAATCTAAATTTGAGATATTAGGTTCTGTAAATTCAAAGATAGGTTTCCCTTCTTTTGCCATTTTATCAATGATTGGTCCTGCGGGATAATCCAAGCCCAACAATTTCCCTGTTTTGTCAAAAGCCTCTCCTGCGGCATCATCAATCGTGGAGCCCAATATTTTCATTGACAAATAATCCTCAACCAAGACAATTTGAGTATGTCCGCCAGATACTGTTAAACACAAAAAAGGAAACTTAGGTTGTGGCGCATCAATAAAGTGTGCCAATATATGTGCCTGAATATGATTGACTTCTATCATTGGAATATCTAAACTCAAAGCCAGTCCTTTGGCAAAAGAAACCCCAACCAATAAAGACCCCATTAGCCCAGGTCCTCTGGTAAACGCAATAGCTGTCAACTCCTCTTTGTCTATCCCTGCTTTTCTAAAAGCCATCTCTACCACAGGAACAATGTTGGCTTGGTGTGCTCTAGAAGCTACCTCAGGTACCACACCACCATATTCTCGGTGCACACTTTGGCTAGCAACACAATTAGATAGAATTTTTCCATCTCTTAATATAGAGGCAGAAGTATCGTCACAGGACGACTCTATGGCTAAAATAGTTATCATATAACTTTAGATTTTAAAGTATTTTCTTTTTGTGATTTTACTTTAAAAAGATTCTAGGCAAAATGCATCTATTATTGAGCACTTTTTTACTTCTTAAAGTTAAATTTAATATCTTTATCCTTTCCTTTCTTAAACTGTTTCAGCAATGAAATTGTTTAAAAAGTAGTTACTCTTATGTTAAGACAAATAAGCAAACTACATCTAGCACAATAATAGCTAATCATCAAATAATCCCTCTTAGAAAATTACTCTAAGATATTGTTTTAAAATAGGCTTGCAAAGATAACAATAATTCCTCAAAAAGACAGAGAACATTAAGCATCAACCAGAACATACGAATCCTAAAGAAGAAGCGGTAGAAGCAAAACCTAAAAAAGGGTTGGGTAGACGGATTGTTGGTCGTCTTTGGAGTTTTGCTACAGGACTTCTTAAGACTATTATTGCGATTATGTTAATCGTCTATCTTTTATTGTGGATTCCTTGGGTGCAAGTTCAATTAGGAAATTTTGCGGCTAATACATTGTCTAAAGCTTGGGATACCACCGTTCGAATTGAACGAGTAGAAATTACCCCCTTTTCTAATTTTAAATTTTATGGCGTTTTTATTGCTGACCATTATCAAGATACTCTGATTTATGCAGGGTCTGCGGAAGCACAACGCTATGATATTTTGGCATTGCTGAATAAAGAAATTAGCATTGGTAATGTCATTGTTCGAGATGCTATCTTTAAAGTACAACGACACCCCAAGGAAGAAAATTTTAACATTCACTTTCTAATTGACTTTTTTGAATCAGGAGAAGTTAAAGAACCTCGTCCAGAAAAATTTAAACTTTACTTTGGGGGAGCCGAGTTGGTCAATGCTCGAATTCATTTAGCAGATACAGCAATTGGTACTGCTGCGCTAGTAACTTGTGATACAGGTTACGTACATGGGCATGATACAGAAGGTGTTGACATGATTGGTAAAAAAGTATGGGGAGATATTGCCCATTTATCCAATGCAAATATTACTGTTCGGGTGTTTGACAAGGTGGAAATTCCTAATATTGATTCTTCTTTTTGGGAGATTCCTGTAGATACAACGATTTCCGATTGGAATGTTGGCTGTGAAAAGTTTCTATTGAGTAATGTCAATTTTCGATTAATCAACGAGCGCACAGGAGTCAAGGTTGACACAAGTCTCCCTTTAGATTTTTCCAATCTCAATTTCAAAAATATTAACCTAGATGTGGATTCTTTCAGATTGCAACATGAAGTATTTACAGGACATGTTAATAAAATTCATGGTTTAAATCATGGAGGTTTCGAACTCAAAGAACTCTCTGGAGACGCAATTATTAGTCCTAAAACAGTTGCCCTTAGTAATTTTAAATTAGAAACCAATTCTAGTTCAATTGGTCATGCCCTAAAATTAGAATATGATGGCTACAAGGCTTTTTATGAATTTCCAGATAAAGTAAAAATAACAGGCACCTTTGATAGCAGCACTAGTATTACCTTTAGAGATATTGCTGCCTTTGCTCCCGAAATTAAGAAAAATGTTTTCATTGCAAACAACTTAGATAATCCGATTGATGTTGTAGGTAAGTTTAGAGGTACAGTTAATAACTTCAGAGCCAAAGATGTGGACATTAAGGTTCACAACTCTAGAATCATGGGAAATATCTCTATGAATGACATCACTAGCCCTGATGCTGCTTTTATGGATTTGAAACTAAAAAAAGTTTCTACTGATTATAAAGATTTACAACAAATCATATCCTTCGTAAATTTACCTAAAAACTTAGCTACCCTAGGACAGATGACTTTTGAGGGGTCTTATACTGGATTCTTTCAAGATTTTGTGGCTTATGGGCAGTTGGATACCAAACTAGGTCGTATCAATTCGGATTTGCAACTCAACTTGCGTAAGGGCAAATCCTTAGCTGCTTACAATGGTGGTTTTAGATTTAATAATTTTGATGTTGGAGCTTTTATTGACAATGATGACGTAGGTAGAATTTCTTTACAAACCTATGTAGAAGGAACAGGGCTTACACTCGAAGCCTTAGATGCTGAACTTAAAAATGCCAAAATTGATAGCTTTACGTTTAAGAATTATCAATATGAAGATATTGCTATTGATGGACTTTTTAAACAAAAGAAATTTGATGGGGACATTGTATCTAAAGATACTAATATGTATGTTTTCATTCGAGGTATTGTTGATTTGAGTGGAGAATTGCCTAGTGTTGATATTCTTGGGAATGTTAAAAATATTGATTTTCAAAAAGTAAACATTTCTGAAGAATCTATTGGTCTGCACTTAGATACTTTTGATATTAATGCGAGAGGAACTAATATTGATAATTTTGCAGGAAATTTATTAATACAAGGCATCAAAGGGCACAGAGGAGATATTTATTCGGATTTAGATCTAATTAGGATAAAGGCAGATAAAGTTCCTGAAGATACCGTCTACACAATAGTTGATGGAGATACTAGTATGCTAATTCATAGTACTCGTACGATTAATTTGAAGTCAGATATTGTTGATGTTGATGTTTTTGGAGAATACGATGTGGTCAATTTAGTAAGTTCTATTGAGAATTTCATAAAAGTCAATCACCCTAATTTATACAAGGAATTATATCAAAAACCTATTCTAAAAGAAGTAGTGGTTGATAGCATAGATGACGATCGCCCCTTCATGGATATCATTGAAGATATAGGAAAGGTTAGTCCTGACACAATTCCTCATCAAGATTTTAATATTATTATTAATATCCCTAGAAACACTAAAAACATTACACAACTGATTGATAAAAATTTCAAATCTTTAGAGGGTGTTTTTTTAACGGGAGATTATGATGGTTCCGCAGGCTTGCTTATACTTGAAGGAGAAGTTGGAAAAGTGCAGGTAGGAAACATTGAGGTTGATAACATAAAACTAACAAAAGGACAAGCTTTTGGCTCTACCTTCGATATTTTAGGCTCTGTAGATACTTTAAAGTTGGATGGGAAGTCATTTATCCCCAACATCAACCTTGCTTTAGATGCCATTGGTGACTCTGTCTTATTTCATGTAAATGCAGACGCAGTTGGCGAAATTGCACAAAATTTATCCATTAATGGAAAATTAGAACTTAAGGAGAATTTAATCATCTTAAAACTAGATACTTCTCGTTTATATATTTTAGATGAAAAATGGACGATCAATGACAACAACCATATTAAGATTGGTGACAAGGTGCTCGATGTTCAGAATGTAAAGCTTTCTAGTAGAAATAAACGAGTAGAGTTAAGTAGTATTAATGAGAGCAAAGGAGCAAAAGTTAATTTTCAGAACGTTAGTTTAGGCTGGCTTTATGGAATGATGGAACCTTTGCCTCAAATTGAAATTGGCGGTATTTTCTCAGGAGAGGCTTCTATGCAAAATATTTTTACACAAAAAGGAATTGAAGCTGATGTTTTGATTGATACCTTGATTATCAATGATGATTATTGGGGTAGTAATTCTAGATTATTGGCATCTGCAGATAGTTTAAAATCTACCTTTAGAGGCTACTTTACACATAGTAGTGATTTTATAGATAGCTTGTCTGTAAACGCTAACTTCACTCCTACCTTTGCAACTAAAGAAAAATTCTTGCAAAATTTATTAGACATTAACATCAAAGCAGATGGCGCTAAAGCTAAAATATTAGAATATTTCCTACAAGAACAAATTTCCGAAACAGAAGGAAATGCCTTTGCTGAAGCAAGAATTTTTGGGAACATAAATGGCAAAAAGACGGTATTAAATATAGAAGGAGATGGTATTATGAAAGGAGTTAAAACGAAGGTTAACTTCTTACAAACAAAATACATCTTATCTGATGCCAAAATAAAAATTGACAACAGCGGTTTTCATATTGATCCCAAAATTGAATACTACAAAAATACAGACATATACAAATCTGGTGGTGTTCCTGTTGTCGTAGAAGGAGAACCTAACATTGCTTATCTGGAAGGAAGCTTGGTACACAATCATCTCAAAAACTTTGGATTGGATGTACACGCTATACTCAACAATAATCTAGCGATGAAGACGACAATAGAAGATAACAATACTTTTTACGGCACTGTCTATGCTTCTGGAGATGTTAGATTCAAAGGTCCTTTTGAACGATTAAAATTAAAACTAGATGTTGCAACTGAAGACAACACCGTCTTTAATCTTCCTATTGGTGGACCATTAGAGGTTGCAGAAACCAATTACATCACGTTTATAGATGTCAATGCAAAAAAAGATTCCACCAAAGAAAAAAGCATCAAAGATCAAGTGCTTACTGGCTTAGACATAGAAATCATTGCTGATATAAAACCCAATGCACTAGCTCGATTGATTATTGACGAAAAAGCAGGAGATATTATCCAAGGACGTGGTAGTAGCGATGATATGCGTATTAATTATAGTTCTACTGGGGATTTAAAGATATTTGGCACTTATGTTATTGAAGAAGGAGATTACCTATTTACTTTTAAGAATCTAATTAACAAACCTTTAGATGTTAATAAAGGAGGAACAATTACTTGGGGGGATAATGATGGGGATCCTTTTATGGCAAAATTGGATATAAAGGCAGTTTATACTAAAAATTTGGCAGTTACTAACCTAGTTCAAGAATATATTACAGGTAATCCTACCTTATCTAGTTTGGCAAAAAAATCTTATAAAGTAAATTTATCTATGGACTTAAAGGGAGAACTTTTTTCTCCTGAGGTTGCCTTTGAAATTGAAATAGAAGGAGTAGATGCTTCTTTACAAACACCTGTTCGAGTAGCCCTCTCAACAATTAATTCTGATAAAAATGAATTAAATCGTCAAGTCTTTGGAATTATTGCCCTTCAACAGTTTTTACCTTTAGGGGGGAGTAATAACCCTAATGTAGTTGCTTCTGGTATTAATACAGGAATCAGTACCTTAAGTGAACTAGTTTCTCAACAACTCTCTTTGTATGTCAATGATTTGTTAGAAGGGGTTATCAAAGATGTTGACTTTATTTCTAGTTTAGAATTTGACTTTAATTTTAACATCCAAGATAGTGAGAGTCAAAATGTGCAGTCTACCACCTCTAATGTTCAAGTAGGAAGTAATATTAAATTTTTAAACGATCGCTTAACTGTTTATGCTGGAACCAATATTGACATTGCTGGTGACGATCAAGTAATAGATAATTTGACTCCTGATAATAACTATGTAGGTGGTGATTTTAAGGTAGAGTATATCATCACCAAAGATGGGCGATTGAGAATAAAAGCCTATAACCGTACAGAAACTACTATTCTAGTACAAAGTGCCCGGACAGGAAGTGGTATTTCGTATCGAAAAGAATTTGATACCTTGCAAGACTTAATTGACGAAGGGAAAGAAAATCATAAAAAGAATAAAAAAGAGCGCTACATCAAACAACGGGAGAAATTCAACAAGCGAATTCAAGAATTAAACGAAGAAATTAGTCAGATTAAAGAAGGTCAAAAAAAAGAGCGTTTAGGCAAAAAAGTAGCGCGTCTACAAGTCAAACTTGACAAAGCAATAGAGAATTTGGATAATTTGCCTAAGGAAGAAGAATAGAAAAAGTAATTCGCACTTATCTAAGGAATGAAAAGCAAATCCTATGTATATACCAATAGAAGAAATTAAGCAATATCTTGATCAAAGTGTTTTGTGTTGGCTCGCAACAGCGTCAATAGACCAGATGCCCAACGTATCTCCTAAGGAAATTTTTAGCTTTTATCAAGACCAATATATTTTGATTGCCAACATCGCTTCCCCTCAAACGGTACAAAACATAGAGCAAAATCCCAATGTATGCGTTAGTTTTATAGATATCTTTGTTCAAAAAGGCTATCAATTAAAAGGAACAGCACGTATTATTTCATCATCTGACACTGAATTTAAAACTTTGGAGCCTTCCTTACTAAAATTGACTAAAGGTCAATTTCCTTTTTCCAGCATTACAAAGATTAAAATTAAGTCCAGTAAAAAAGTTATAGCACCTCGATATTTGCTCTATCCTAATACAACTGAAGAAGATCAAATCAAGCGTGCTCAACAAACATACAATAAGCTTATAAACTAAAATTTCTTCTCTTCTAGCTTCTGCAATTTCTTATACCTTCATTGTTTTGCCAACAGTAAAGATAATAAACATCGTCTTCAAACCTATCAATAGCTTGAAACCTTACCTTTTTCTATTTGAGAAATATAGTCCATCGTCTTAATAACAAAAGAAGGGAAATATCTTAAAGATATTTCCCTTCTTTTGTTATTATTCTCCCCGTTTTAATCCTCAATAACAGCAGACAGACCTCTATCTACTAAAGCATCTTTAATGGGCTTTAATTCTTTTTTAGAACCTGTTTTAACAGTTGCTTTTCCTTTGAAGTGAACCAAATAACTCAACTGTTCTGCTTGTGCAGGATTATGGCGACAAACCTCTACAAAGGATTCAATCACCCAATCAAATGTATTGTGATCATCATTATACACAATGACTTTTGAATGATTACCAATCAATTCTTGGAGAGCTATTTCTTCTTCTTTGTCTTGCCAAGACATTTTGTGTGTGTGCTCCAACATAGTTTTTTAGTTTTATTTGATCGTATTTATTAATCAATACTTCCTAATATACAAAATTACAATAAGTTTACATAATTCCCTTATAATAAGTTCACAAAAGCACTAAAAAATTAACCCTATTTAACATTATCAATCCTCCATAATAGATAAATTTTCAAGTACAAGATAAATTTATAAACAGAAATTCGACCTTATTGTTTTAAGGTTTTAACTAAGCAAATAACTAACCTCTAAAGTTTCTGACTTTAAGATTTAGTCTTTATAAAATCATTGAAATTAACGTATCTTTGCGATGTTCTAACTATTAATTCTACGAATTGCTTCCAAGTAGTTGCAGACTCGTATACAATCTATATTTACTATTATGCGCATTTTATTATTCTTCATTTCTATCGCTATTTTATTAACAAGCTGTTGGGATTTGCAAACCGACACTCCTATCGAAGGTTTTGCACCAGGAATATGGAGAGGCGTTTTCAAGTTAGAAGACCAAGCTGTTCCTGTCATTTATGAAATTAAGAACTCTAACAATGATAAGCCGATTGAATTTACCTTTAAAACAGAGCAACAGAATATAGCAGCAGATAGCGCTATTATTTTAGGAGATACTTTATTTGCTTATTTTGGAGCAAGTAATACCTATTTAAAAATCATCCATCAAGTAGATCAAATGGATGGCTTTTTGTATGATAATACAGGGGAGGAATATGCGATTCCCTTTGCCGGTATTTATGGCATTCAGCACCGCTTTCCCGATGTTCGAAAAGCACCAAAAGCCAATTTAACAGGAGAATGGAAAATAACCGCAACCATTGAAAAAGACTCTACGCTAGAAGGTACGTTACGTATTTCTACCAATGGAGAAAATAAAGCAACAGCAAATCTTCAGTTTCCAACTTATCCTCAAAAAATATACTTAGAAGGCACTGTGCAAGCTTCCAAAATTCATTTGTCTGGCTTTGATGGAAAAACAGTCTGTTGGATTAGTGCCAACATTGAAAGTCCTAAAAAGCTGAATCAAGGCAATTTAAAACTCAACAACAAAGGATATTTCTGGGAGGCAGAAAGTAATGCTGGAATTAGCAACCAGTAGTGAGCGTATGTCCTGTCGTAAAAAAACGCTCATCAGATTAAACCTGATGAGCGTTTTTTACTTTTATTGTCAAGAAGCTTTATTTTCTAAGCTTAAAAGAAGCTTCTCTATAACCTGGTCGCATTGGAGATGTTTCTGTTCCATCAAAACGATTGTGAATTGCAATCAACTCAGAAGGTACAAACAAGAATATATAAGGTTGTTCTTCGTAAATAATTTCTTGGACTTTTAGGTATAATTCCTTACGTGCTTCTGGATCTAATGTCACACGAATTTGATCAATTAATTTGTCAGATTCTGGCGTTCCAAAACCAACACGGTTAGAACCACCTTCTTTATCTCCATCTGTATGCCAAATCTGCTTTAGGTCATCTAAACCAGGTGTTTTTACCCAAGCCAAAGCAACCATATCAAAATTACGCTTATCCGCATCATCCAACAAGGTTGGAAAATCTACAGGAGTCAAATTTACTTCAATACCTACACGAGAAGCTTCATCTTTTAATAATTGACCAATATTTTTACGTACTAAATTTCCTTGATTGTACTTATATTCGATAACTAAGCTTTCTTTTTTACCATCAATCATTTTATCTAAAACGTTATCACCATCACCATCTTTCCAACCTGCTGCTTCCAACAGAGCTTTTGCTTTTTCGATATCATATTCAATATCTTGCATATTCTTGTTGTAATAAGGTCTTTTAGGGTTGATAGGACCATTCGTTTTAATTGCCATTCCTTCGAAAATAGATTCAATCATTTCATCTCTATCAATTAAATGCGCAATCGCACGACGCACCCTTTTATCTCTAAATTGAGGGCGTTTCATGTTGAAACCAACATAGTGATAAGCAAATTGATCTGGCGTACTCAAGTCAAAACGAGTGCTAAATTTTGCTTCATCTTTTAAGTCGATAAATTTTGTTGGAGGGATACTTCGAATCACATCAATTTGACCATCTTTTGCATTCGTGATGGCTGCCGTAAGGTCAGGGATTGTTTTGTAAATAATTTTTGGAGGAAAAGCTTCTAACATTTTATTGCCTTTTACCTTATCTCCCCACCAGTCTTTTTTGCGTTCTAATACAACACGTTGACCAGTTGTCCATTCTATAAATTTATAAGGACCACTTCCTATAACTGCCTCTGGTTCTCTTTTGAATTTAGCGGCATTAAACAACTCTGCAAAACGTTTAATTTTCTCATCTTTCATTAAAGCATCCATTTGTGTAGGATCGCTCAATTGCTCAATCGTAAACTGGCTCATCAAACCTTCTGAATCATAGTGATATTCTGGCAAAATAAACGGCTCTTGTCCAGAAGATTCCTCTGCTCTAAAATAACGCTCTTTAGAATAAACTGTAAATCTCTTATTGTTTGTAGGATCTATTTCTACCTTATCCATAAATTCAAAATAAGGACGAATATGTGCACTACTTACTTTTGGATTTTTAATCACCTTGATGGTAAATACATAATCTTCTGCTGTAATTGGTGTTCCATTGTCCCAAATAGCATCAGGATGAATTTCGTAGGTCAAAGACATTCCTCCTGCATAATCTCCATCTTCCAATGCTTTAATTTCTGGACGACTTACTGCCAATTGTGGACTTAATTCAAGTGTTTGTTGATCGTACACCAACAATTTAGAATAAATGTTGTTTTGAATATAAAGAGAATTCGCCGCACTAGAAGTAATGGGATTCATTCCATCAGGATCAGATATTTCATGGATCGTTAATTCAGCATTTCCCTCATTAGCTTCTTGCTTTGGCTCATCTTTGATATCTGTTGACTTTTCAGAAGCTGGTTCACAGGCAAATGTTATAGACAAAAGGCCTATTGCAAATCCTAGATTCTTTAAGGTTGTGGAAATTCTCATAGAATTAATTCTTTTTATTTTAAAAAAGTCGAAGTGGTCTTCTTGTCACTTGTATTTATTAAATAATTATTATGATTTTAATAATAAATAAATACGAAAAAGCGAAAGAATTTTAATTTTAATAACAATTCAAACAAATATAATTAATTATTTAGCAATCTCATCAAATAAAATGTTGAATGTTGACCTTTTTTTGAGACATATTTTTTTTATATAAATATCATGAAAACTGTACTAATTACTGGTGGCACTGGACTTTTGGGGATGCGTATCAGCTTCTTATTAAAAGAACAAGGTCTTAATGTGCGACATTTGAGTCGAACAGAAAATCTAACGGCCACATACCCTGCCTACAAATGGGATTTAAAAGCTCAAACGATTGATCCAAAAGCGTTGGATGATGTTGATGGTATCATACACCTAGCAGGTGCAGGAATCGCCGATGGTCGTTGGACAAAGAGTAGAAAGAAAGCAATTTTAGATAGTCGTATCAATTCATCCAAATTACTTACAAAAACACTAAAAGAACAAAAAACCCCGCCTAAGGTATTTGTAGCTTGTTCTGCGGTAGGTTATTATGGCAATCGGAAAGATACTATTCTTGACGAAACTGCTGAACCAGGTACTGGTTTCATGAGCGAGGTCTGTATCAAATGGGAACAATCTGTAGAATGCATTCGTGCCATTGGGATTCGTACTCCAGTAATTCGTGTCGGAATTGTACTCTCTACCAAAGGAGGGGCATTACCCAAATTAAATATGTCGTACCCACTTCGTGTTGGTTCTTATTTTGGTAATGGACAACAATATTACCCTTGGATACACTTAGACGACATTTGTCAAGTATTCATCAAGGCACTACTAAAAGATAGCATGACAGGCATATATAATGGAGCTGCTCCTATTCCTGCCACCAACAAGCATCTAGCAAAAGCAATTTCTAAAGCTCATGATCAAAAAACACTTTTGATTCCTGTCCCTTCTTGTGCTGCAAAAACAATGCTAGGTGAAATGTCGGCAGTGGTACTCAATAGCACAAGAGCTATTCCACAAGCCTTACAAAAAGAGCAACACGAGTTTCAATTTCCAGAGTTAATTCCAGCATTAGAAGATTTGTTCAAGCGCAAATTATAAGCCTATAAATAAACAATTTGAAGAACTAACAGGCTAGAAAAATGCTATTGATGCGAATCAAAAGTATCCTTCGAGTTATTGTTAATATCTTCAAATTGCTCCCTTTTCAAATCAAGGTGTTGTTACTGTTTATTTAAATTACCAATATGACGGCTAATAAAGTTGTAGGCATTTAAACTCATAATTTTGCCTGTAATTTCTGTAGGCGTCAAATCAAACATCAGTTCGCGAATATCTTCTTCTGAAAACAAGTCATTAATCGATTCTGGGCGTTCCAAAAATCGCTGGATATCAACGGCCAACTGTGGTAAATCTTCTGCTGTTTGATAGGGGTCTAAAGGCTCCATCATTTCGTCAAAATCTGAACCAATTGCAATATGATCCCAAGCAGCGGCATCATTGATGGTTTTAATCACGGTCAAGATATTCGCCATTAACAATTTTACACAAGCTTTTCTTTTCTGAACCGTATTAGGCAATGTCTCATTAATTTGAGTCAAAGCGGTTTGTCCTCCTAGAACTGTTTTATCTAGTGTAATACCAATCAAACCTTTAGAAAGAAAAATTTTGCCAATATCTTCCGATGATAAATTTTGTTGCCAATGATTTAAGTAATAATTATTATTTTTAGAATCTTCATCTCGCTTTTTATACAAAGCATTTCTTTTGGACAAACCACTAATTGCACAATGACTACAAACGACAGGAATCCCATCTCCCAGTATTTCAGAACGCTCTATAGTTTTATAATATCGTGTTCTAAAATCTAAACTCATGTGTTTGATGTCAATTAAGATTCGACGACCTTTATCCTTTGAGATTAGACGCTCGATAACCTCTACTCCTAATTTTGTTTCTTTTGCATTAAGTCCTTCTGGTTTTTCATAAATACTCTGTTGCGCTTTACTAAGCGAATTCGCATTTCCTCCAAGACCATTGGTGTAACTTTTTGCCAATGAAATCCAAAGAATTGGAACATCTAAATAGATATCAGATCCATCAATCAAAGGACGAGAACCTTTCAGACGCTCTACATTTTCTAAAACTAGTGTTTCATATTCCTCCAAATTTGTAATTTCGTCATTAATGTAGATAGAATGCCCTAGAGCGTGCCCCCCTTCTACAGTCAACACCATTCCTACTTTATCATTATCTTCAGCAATTTCCTCTAACTGCTCTTGACTTCGAATCAAAGAAAACTCATATTCAAAGCCATTAATCATATAAGGTTTATTCTCAAAACGCTCAATAAAATTGATATTTTCTACCAAATCCTTAAAGTAATCAATCTCCTTACGTCGTAGGAATAACTGATTTGCATTAACACC
>ENA-ORXM01004221-ORXM01004221.1-marine-metagenome-genome-assembly--contig:-NODE-4221-length-12950-cov-4.058339_pt1 | contig 12950 bp, 12 predicted proteins | sample MGYA00237867_ERZ511480 | MGnify/ENA primary metagenome ERZ511480 (study PRJEB26309, sample SAMN06266103) | marine metagenome | isolation source: Algal blade | place: United Kingdom:Sidmouth, United... | reverse complement strand
TGTGATGACACAGATCCAAACATATATCCTGGAGCTACAGAGATTTGCAATAATATAGATGACAACTGTGATAGTCAAATTGATGAAGGCTTTGAACTTGTTACTTATTACATAGATACAGATGGAGATGGTTTTGGAAACACATCATTATCAATTGAAGGTTGCGAAATTCCAAACGGTTATGTAGAAAACTCTGAGGACTGTGATGACACAAATCCAAACATATATCCTGGAGCTACAGAGATTCCTGATAATGGAATAGATGAAGATTGCGATGGAGTAGATGCTACAACAACCTCTATTTATGATATAGGCATCGCCGAAGTAAGGATATTTCCAAACCCTACTTCAGGATTAATTTTACTTGAATTAACTGGGTTTTTAAACTATAAAACAGAGATTTTTAATGCAAAAGGGGAAATATTGTTTTGTTCTCAAAACAATATTTTTTTAGACTTAAAAGATCATCCCGCAGGCATTTATTTTATAAAGATTACAGATACAGATTCGACCAAATTCATTCTAGAGAGTGTACTAGTTTCACGATAAAAAGCTGGAGAGAAAATAAAGAGGCTGATTTAAGTAGAGGATCGACCTCTTTATTTTAAAGTCAAGTTGTAGCATTTAAAGTAACATAAAACGACCGTTATTTATTACTAAATTGAAAAGAGGAGATGAGGGAACAAATCCAGCTTTACTAGTTACATTAAATAGTTACAAAAAACAAAGTTATATTTAGATGTAATTTACCCTTTATTGTAACTATTATGAAATTTGGATACGCTCGTGTAAGCACAAAAGAACAATCTTTAAACCTTCAAAAAGATGCCCTCAAAAAAGATGGTTGTAAGAAAATATTTAGTGAGAAAATAAGCGGTTCAAAAAAGGAACGCATAGAACTAGATAGGCTAATAGAAAAATTGCGTGAAGGCGACCAAATTGTAGTTTGGAAACTTGATCGTTTAGGGAGGAGCTTAAAAGACCTTGTAAATCTAATTTCATTGCTACAGGAAAAAGGGGTAGGCTTCAAGAGTCTAAAAGACAACATTGACACAACAACATCAACAGGGAAATTAATTTTCCATTTGTTTGCTTCTTTGGCAGAATTTGAAAGGGATATAATAAGCGAAAGAACGAAAGCTGGCCTAAGCTCAGCAAGAGCGAGGGGAAGGGTAGGAGGTCGCCCAAAAGGGCTATCTAAAAAAGCACAAGATAAAGCACGCATAGCAGAAACCCTTTATAGAGAAAAAGAACTTTCAGTAGGGGATATTTGTGAACACCTCTCAATTTCAAAACCAACATTATACAGGTATCTGAGAATCAGAAAAGTAAAAGTTGGAAACTCATAAAATTCACTAAACAAATGATTGAAAAAAATTACAATCTCTTCTCTTAGGTTTCCTAAGAATTTAGGTAAAATTTCCCAAGCAGCTCCTAAAAATTTAGGGGCTGTTTTTTTATATAAAAAACAGGGGAAATGCTGGTGCTTTGGCAGGCACGGTGCTTCTAACTTCTAGATAGTGGCGTATACGGAAAATCTACTCTTCAGATTAACTGAAGTCCATGTTTTTTTTTGTAAATTATAGGAACAAGCGTAAGGAACAAGTCAATCCTTACTTTTCAAAATCAAGATTGGTAACATGAAAAAGTAATAACCATTTGGTTATCACTAAGCGTTAATTGTGGCTCTAATCCTCAATAGATGGCGTTATACTTATAAAGAATTAGAATTATTAGAAAACAACTATAATTAAATAAAAGATGAAAATGAAAATTGTATTAAACCCAGAAACCATAGAAGCACTAAGTCAATTGATTCAAATTTTAATGACAGCCGAGCCGTCATTTTTGGTGTGGGTAATTGTTCTAGTTGTAGCTTGGAGGGTAACGGCAAATAAGAAATAGGGTAGAGTTGTTATTCTTTTTTAGTGTAGGTGCTTATAGAAACATTTGACTTCTCACCCCCTCTAATTATTATATTTATTTCGATGCTTCATTGAATAAATAATGGCTAAATAAGCCAACCCTTCTTTTCATTATCAAAATTAATAATAATAGAAAAAGTAACAACCAAATGGTTGTCACTTTCTCTATTATCTATTGCTATTGCTTAAAGCCATAGTGATCTTGTAGAGGTATTTTAAAATTAAAAATAAAATAAATGAAAATTGTATTGAACCCAGAAATTGTAGAAGCACTAAGCCAATTGATTCAAATTTTAATGACAGCTGAGCCATTATTTTTGGTGTGGGTAATATTCTTCGTGATCGCTTACAATACAACGGCGCCAAGAAAGTAGGGGCAGCCCCACCTTCTTTTTTCAGAGCTTATAAATCAGGGAAACATAAGGATGAAAAGGAGAGGGAAGACCTAAGAGCTAAGATTAAAATCTACTTGTATCAAAACCCCAAAAGGATATATTCTTTTTGATAAATGCAACTGTTCTAAGGCGTAGCTTGTTTCCAAGCTGCGCTTTTTGTATATTTATAATAGTTCTCTAAATGGTTCAAACGACGAAGGTCGTTTTTTTGAGAAAATTTGGTTCAAAAGAGGTATTGCCTCTTTATTAAAAAATTATTCACTAATTTTTAATACGAACCTTATGCATTTATCAAAAATTTTTGGACACTCCGAGGAGTTCCAAGCCTCAACAACGAGCGAACGCTCAACACTTACCCTGTATTATTTGACTAGCCTAATTTCAATTGCTGCTGGCGGTTGGATATGGTATACCCTATTTGATACATTTGAACATACTTACACAGGATTAATTGCGGGGCTTCTTTATGCCCTAGTACTCTACACAGCAGAAAAAGGAATGGTTCAGGACGTAACAGCAATAAACCTAGTTGTTAGGGCTATAATGCTGGTGCTATTGGTGGTCTTTTCGGGGATGGCCATGAATGTAGCCTCCGAAAAATCAAACATCATCTACCAAATTAGGAAAGATTCGGGAGGAGAAAATTTATCATTTCAAAAGGAGATGAATAAAGTTGACGAGAGGTACAAGAGCGAAGGGGAGGCGGTTCTAGCTAAATGGCTGGAGCTTGCAGAAAAAGGAAAGTCAAACAAAGAAATTGAAAAGGTTATTGGAGAGATGAGAAAGGAGAAGGTAAACCAAAAGAAAATAACGATTGAAAACATCAAGACCATAAACAAGGTCAAAGAGGCTGATTTTGGTTTTTTATCTATTCTTTCTACTTACATGAAAAATCAAAAATCCTTTAATTCTAATTATTACCAGTACCTAATATTAATAGAATTATTGCCCCTAATCATTTTTGGATTTTATAAGGGAAGAAATCATTTTGGAGTATGACAGCAGCACTTATAGCGGGTGCTGTTGTTGTTCTTTTGCTAATATTAAGCTCTTCGGGTTCAAATGCTGCTCCTAGCGTAGCACCCGAAGAGCCAAAAGAAGAAGAAGCAGCAGTAACACCAATAAAAACAAATAGGAGGTTACAACAGGCTCTAAAAAGAAAAGAAAGAGAGCTGGAGCTAAGAGAAGATAAAATATTACAAGATGAAAGGAAGCTGGAGCTTTCATTTAAGGAACTATCAATAGACCGCAAAAGCATAGCAAATGCAATGCAAGAGCTAGTACACAAAGAACAAGAAAGCCTTTTCAAGATTAAGGGAGCTATGCAGAGCCTCTTATATAAAATGAAAGATTTTGATTTTTCAAAGCGAGAATTTAACGACTTTGTAAAAGGCAAGGAACTAAATGACTATGAAAGGTCGATCAAATTCTTAGAACAAACCAATAACGAGAAGTTCAGACAGAAAACAAAAGACCTAGACCAACAACAAAAGGAGTTTAATTTGAATATTGAAGTTCAAAGAAACGCCCTTAATGAACAACGTATGAGGGGACAGGCTCAACTAACTACTTTGAAGTTTTCGTTGGATGCTAGAGAACTACAGCAAATAAGAAAGGATATTTCACAAGATAAAACAGACGTGGTGCAGACCGCAAAAGAAAAGCTCCTAAAGCTCGTAAAAAATGAATTAACCGCTAAAAAGGAAATCATTGAAGCCTATGAGGCTGAATATTTCATTGATGGAGATGAAGAGCTTATAAGAACATACAACAAGTTTGGTTTTGAACTTAAAAACCCAGTAATAGAAGAAAATAAATTACTCCGCAGAGAATTAAGAAGACTCCATCTAAAAGAATAAAAATATATATCCCCCCTCTTCTTTTGAATCTAATGAGAAAGAAGAGGGGGAAGAGGGGAAGTAAATCACGGAAGGCGATAGGGGATTTTTATTGATATTATTTATGGGTGCAGATGGAGGAGCTACAGCATGATGAAAAGGAGAAGAGAAAGAGGGAGAGAAGATCGAAGGAATGAAATGAGTGAGTGATGAATGAGTGAGGGAGCTTTGATTTTCTTGTATGGAATTTAATTAATGTGTTATTGATATAAACTTGAATATAAGTAATTGAATAAAATATTGATCTTCAAATACTTATCAAATATTTGACAAGAAGCACTATGATAGTTAAAATAGTACTATAAATGATAGACCAAATAGTAGACCCTTTAAAAGAGGCTGAAACAAGCCAAAGTACTGCTGAGCTACTGAAAAATGTATACTATAAATATACAGAAACACTAAATGTAGAGGTGGAGGAAAAGGTATTAATAGGGGAGGTGTTCCCGATTCAAGACAGAAATTTTGTAGCTTATTTTATGGACTGGTGGGTAGACTATATGGATAATTTGCTAGACCAAGCCCCCAATTATTCAAATCAATACGCTGACTTGTTAGCAAAAAGAGGAATCAAGATAGAGGAGTTAAAACTTGTTCTTTCGGGGCATGGAGATAATGAGAGCATGAAACACGAAAGGGTATTTGAATATCTATTTATAGATGACAAGATCGAACAAAACTACTTTATTTCTAAGCATTCAATAGATGATAAAAAAGATCTCCTGGATAAATTCCTTGATGTGATGACGGAAGCTTTTAAAAAAGAAATTCCAGTTCTACACGAGTTTTTTTTTGCATCAAAAATTAAATTAAATTTTCCTATTAAGTCTATGGAAAGACATACCTACATTGTAGGTAAAACAGGAAGCGGTAAAAGTGAAATATTAAAAAATATTTGGTACGACCTACAAGCTAACAGCATAGAGAAGAACAAAAAAAGTTTGGTTGTCGTAGAGCCTCAAGGGAAGCTTGCTTTAGAGCTTCTAAAGCTACACTTAAACGCAGAAAATCCCGAAAGAGTAGCTTTTTTAGACTCAAATATAAGGGAAACGGCTAAGTTGTTATTGGGGGAGGATATTTTTAAAGAAGATTACACCTATGTACTAAATCCATTCCATCTAGAGCGAAAGACTCCAGAGAATATAAACTATATGACTACAGCAATCTCTTCTGCGATATTTGAACTAATGGATAGCGAGAGCAACAAAACGGGCCAAATGCGTAACATTCTAGGTGGCTGCATTGACCTTTTAATTTCTATGGATGAAGAAACAAGCCTAATTGATTTGAGAGATATAAACGACGACGAAGTAAAAACCTCAGAGAAATATCTTAAACATACAGGCAAGATGTTTAACGAAACTCGTAAAGATTTAATGAATAATAAATTCCAAACTAGCAGGATGGCTGCAAGTAAAAATGGAATTTATCATAGAGTACATGGTATAATTGAGGACTATTATTTAGCAAGAATTTTCAAGGGTAAAAGTACCGTTGATTTGGAAAATTTACTTAATGGCGGGAAGGTTATAATTTTTAATCCCACCTCTATACATTCAAATTCTATTAAAGCATACGGAAAATTAATTGTTTGTCTTATCCAAGCATGGATTTCAAAAAGGAAAGATAATTCAGGGGCTAACATGAAAACCTTTTTTGTTATAGATGAAGCACAAGATTTTATTACTCCGGCCATAGAAGGAATAATGGCAAAGGAGAGAAAAAACGGGCTTCACATGATTCTAGCTAATCAAATTATTGGTCAAGACATGAGTACAAAGGTTAAGCGCATCATTCTAGGAAACACAGCTATAAAAGTAGCGGGCAAAATGGATGAAGACTCACAAAAAGAAATTGGGAGGGCTATGGGAATTAAACAAGAGGATTTTAAGAAACTCCCAAAATATCACTTCTTTATTAACGACAGTGAAAACGAAAAAGCTGGAACTAGGGTTTTTAGGGCTTCAAGTAAACTTGTAGGTGTAGAACCACCCTACTACATGGACAAGCAGCAGCTCAAAGATTTTTTGTTGTGGACAGTACACGAAAGCGGATATTATGTAAAAGTAGCCTCAAGAAAAAAAACAGGAAGTAAAGAAGCGGGTTCTGAGGACTATAAGGCTGCACCCGACGCATTAAAACCCACTTGGAGCAAATAAAAAATTTATCCTTTGAAAAAATCAATGTTACGTCAAACACAAACAGAACTAGCAAAGACTCTAGAAAAGAAGCCCCCAAAGATTCAATGGGAAGGAGTAGTAACGGTAATTCAAGAAAACATCTTGAAGAAACTTTCACACTATAAGTATTTGACGATCGAGCAGCTGCTCAGATTTGAGGATATTGGTACTACTCAATATTCCTATCTATGGAAGCAAATTAGAAGTTTAAGGGATAGAAAAAAACCTCTTGTAGGTTGTAATAGCTTCCCGAATCCCAACCCCCGCAAAGGGAAGGTTCATAGCATCTATTATTTGAACACTACGGGAAGAGATGTTCTAATAAATGACTATGGCTATTATGAAGAAGATATAAGATACAAAGTTGGTAAACATTTAACGGTTACGCAGTACCAGCACCGCTTATATACGGTTGAATATCAAATGTATTTAGATGATTGGGCGGAAAGAAATGAGCTTGATATTTTAGATTTTCACGCTTATTATGATACTCTTGGAAGCAACAGAAAGGCTAAGAGCTTAAAGGCTAGAACAAAAGTTGAATTAGCAAAAGGAAAAAGTTTTACACCAGATGCGGTCTATTCTATTGAGAATGAGAATCGAGAAAACGAGCTTCATTTATTTGAACTTTATAATGGTAAAGACACCAAATATATTATTAAGCAGTTACACCAGCACGCCGAAGCTATGGCTTTTGGTCAAGTTGCTGAAAAGTACAATATTCCAAAAGAAAAGCCATACAAAGTAATTGTTCTGTTTACCCACAAGGGAGCTTTACAAGGAACTATTAAAAAGGCTATGGCAGATCCTGTTTTTTCTCACTTCTATGAGTATTTTATTTGTAAAGAGTTGGATTCAAACCCCTTCCATTCAGAAACTTTTTTTGATGAGTGGGTAAACTTATACGGGGAGATAACAAATTTCTATTGATAAAAAAAGGAGCAACCACAATGATTGCTCCTCCATTTTTTATTTCCTTCTCCTCCCCTTCTTTTTACATCTCTTAATTGTTACAACTACTGCTGTTTTTTTTCGCCTCCTTGCTTCTTTTACCGTAATAAAAAGACCTGTTCCAGCATCCCTTCCAACCTTGTACGTAATACATTTTTTCATAAAACTTTATATTTAAAAATTAAAAAATAACCTACACTTTTAAGACGAAATAATTTTGCTTAAAGTTCGGCTGTTTCCATAATTTTTCGTTAAATAATTTGTTCAAAAAAAATGCTTTGGTCGCGGATGACCAAAGCTATATTGAAAATATAAAGCTATTAAAACTGCTGCCAATGTAACAAACATTTTTTATGATGTAGCATTGATTTTAAATTCGGTGGGTTTCGTTTTAAATTCGGTAACTAAAAAAGAAATAGGGCTACTATTTGTTTTTATTTTGCTCAAAAATGAAGAACTTAAAAAGTTCCTTTTAGTCTTGATTTTTGTTTTTATCGGCGTACTGTTTTGGATACGTTAGTGTATAATCTTAGCTCTCTAATAGGTAACAGTTGTTTCTATTTTGAGTGACTCAGTATTATAATAGCTAAGTGAATCCCCAGCAGGATCACTTCTAAAAGTTTAAAAATCGTTGACTCCTTTGGGAGTCTTTTTTTTATAGAATTAATCATTTTCAATAAGCTAATAAATAAAGTTTTGTAGCCCTACCCTATTATAATATACAAAATTTCCAGCAGAAATAGGTGCGGCTTATGGTTGTTTTTACTCAGATGTAATTTTCCTGTCAGAAAATTGTATTAAGGTAATACTGCAACTGTCAAGCAATTTGATATTAAAAAGATTGATTATGTTTGCATTTTACTTATTTACTTATTTAAGTAAGTCATTTTACTTATTTACTCAAATACTCAATATGATTGTAAGTACAATTTCACTAAAAGGAGGAGTTGGTAAAAGCACCATTACCCAAAATATTGCGGTTTGCTTTGCTCACAAAGGTTACTCAGTTTGTATTGCTGATGTTGATACAAATCAAAGTTGCCTCCGCTGGTCGGAGTTTAGAGATGATGACTCCCCCACTATTCCCGTTTATGGGTATCCCGAAGGAAAAGGATTAACCAAGAATGTAAAAACCCTTTCAACTCAATTTGATTTTGTTTTTGTTGATGGTACTCCTAGCCTATCCCGTACAGCAACAAACATTATTTTACTTTCTGATTTTGTCATTATTCCAGTTCTAGCGGGTGTAATGGACATTTGGGCTACTGAACTATTTTTAGAAAGATTTGAAGAAGCTAAAGATCAAAAAGGAGAAAATATACACGCCTCGTTTCTTTTGAACCAATACGATAAACGCCTTTCGATTAGCAAAGAAACTCAAACAATACTTAAAAATGTTGGAGAAATCCCCCTCCTAAATTCTACTCTAGGAAATCGTGTAGCATTTAGAGAAGCAACAATTAAAGGACAGGGGGTCTATGAATACACTGATAATAAAGCGAAAAAGGAAATTATAGAACTTACTGAGGAGCTTGAAAACACCATTTCAAATATTTACTCAAATACTCAAATACTTATTTGATGAAACAAAAAACTTCTTAAGCCAATACTCAAAAATTCAAAAAAATAGTAAATTTTACTTAAATACTTATTTGATGAAATACTCAACAAAATTTACTTAAATACTCAAATACTTATTTACTTACTTAATTTTACTTAAATACTTATTTACTCATTTACTTAAATACTATGGCAAAAAAAACAGGGCTTTCTGATACGCTAACGCTAGGGAAAAAGAAAATCAATACTTTAAAATCTCAACCCGCAAAAGATATTGTTGAGGTAGAAAAGGTAGAAAAGGCAATTGATAAAATACATGATAAAAATGTGAGGGTTTCTGTCGATGTTCCTAAAGACCTATACAAGAAATTGAAAATTAGGACTGCCAATGATGGAATAACGAACAGGGATTATATCCTTAGTTTGATGCGTGGAGATTTGAACACACAGAGGTAGTAAGATTTTTACTTGTTTTTTCTAAACTATGTTATCACAAAACCCAGAGGAGTGGGGAGAGGAGTTTGAGAATAAGGGGCTGGAATATGCTAAAAGTGTAATGGAGTCACTTCCATCATTAAAACAGCTTCCAAGAGATGATTATTCCTTGTTGCTTTGACTAATTTCTCAACAAAGGATAGTTGCTCTAATGCATGAGAAACTATCTGATCGTTCAGAAAATGAAAATACAAAAAGCCATAAAAGACGGGTTAAGTTGGCAAAAAAACAACAAGAATTACTTGGGAAACGCAAGAAAGAAATTGAAAGGCTAAAAAGCGATTTACAAAAGGTTTTAACGAGATGACCGAACTAGTGTTGTTTTTAAACAAAAAAGCTGCTCAGAGCAAAATTTGCGATGAAGAGAAGCGACTTCTGAGCGGTCTTTGTGCTTAAAAATTCTTGTGTTTGCTTTTCGCAGCTCCAGCCGTTTTATTATTAGCTGGAGAGGGTGGAGGAGCAAACACAAGAATTTTTAAGTATAAAGCTAGTATCAAAATTAAAGAGAGATTTCTTTTTTCTTTTTTAGCGGAATTTTTTTCTTTTTTCTTTTAAAAAAGTGAACTCCGATTCATTCATGTGGTACGAATAAAATCATTTTTTATCAAAAAAGTCTTGATTGATTCTTTAAGACTTTTTAATATATTTTAATATACTTTAACTTTAGGGAGTCGAAAGAAAGCTTTAAACAAAGGCTTTTCGGCACATATGGGGGGACGGATATGTGCATAAAAGGGGACAGATATGTGCATATAGGGGGACGCTTATGTGCAGATTAAGGGACAGATATGTGCATATAGGGGGACGCTTATGTGCAAATAAAAGGGGATGATTAGAAATGAGGGGGGACGGATATGTGCATATGAAAAATAAAAATAAAAAAAGGACAAGTTAAAATGATGTGTCCCCCTTAAAAGTCCTTCTTTAATTAATATATTGAGATTAATTTACATACCAATTCACGATGAAAAAAAATCGAAAGCCAGCGAGAATTGAAAATGACGTTTTATTAAAGGCTCATTATCAATTATCAGCCATCGAACAAAAGCTATTAATAATGCTTGTAAGCCGAATTGATGAAGATTTGATAACGGTAGTTAAAAAAAAAGAAGATTATTCAAAAATAGAATCTAAAGATTTTCTAAAACAGAGAATTCCAATTAGCGAAATAAAAAAAACTATCTGGGGAAAAAATAAAAGAGTAGGGGATCCCATTAAGTACCTAGATGAAGTTTGTACAAACTTTAGAAAAAAAGGGTTTAGTTTTCCAAAAGGAACAGAGCTAGCAAATGGTGATATTGTTTTGGGTGGAGGTTTAAATTGGTTCTCATCAATAGTGATTGTTAAAGACAAATCTGGGGAAAAAATAATTGAGTTTAAATTTTCAGACGACATGAAACCCTTTATTTTAAAACTATTTAATTATGTGAGGCTTGATGCTCTAGATATTGCTATGCTTGAGGGAAAACACTCGATTCGCATGTACAGTATATTTAAAGTCCAAAGGGAAAAAATGAGAGCGCATCATAAAATAGTTTCAACCTTGACCTATGGAATAGATGAGTTGAAAGATTTACTAGGGCTTAGTGGAAAATATAAGACTCTTAAAGATTTCAGGCGTAGAGTACTAGAACCAATAAAAAAGGAGATAAACGAAAATAGTAACTCAATATCAATATCATTCGAATATTTAAAAACACGTCGTAAAGTAACGGGAATAGAGTTTGGAGTTTATGACAAGAAAAAAGAAAAAATCCAGCCAAATAAAAGTGAAATTAAAAACCTTAGTTTTTCAAAAAAATTAGCGTATCAAATACTTTTAGATTTTGGAGTAAATAAAAGCACAGATTTGTATGATATGCTAGGAAAGATTAAAGCTGGGGAAATGGAAGGTTTTGAAGATATTTTTATAAGAAATTCGATTGAACACTTTTTAAAATGGACAAATAAAGAAAAAGGAGATAAGGATGGAAAAGCTGGAGCATTTGTTAAATGGTGGAAAGAGAACAGAGCGTTTGATCCAAATGAAGAGAATACAGTCTATTGGAAAATTGTTGAGAGGGTTCATGAAACAAAAAGTAAAATGCCTGATGATGCACGAGAAAACCGATATTTAGCTAAAGGCCTACCGTATGCTAAATTTAAAAGCCTAGTTAGCGGTAAAATAAAAAAGCAAAATAAAGGAATAGAAAAAATTAAAGAGTTAGCTGAGAAAATGAAAATGTAACTTTGACTCTTTATTATAAAATTACAATAAACAAAAATTATGAAAAAAATTCAAATTACTCTACTCACTAAAATATTACTAGCTTTTGGTGTCGCTTTGGCGATATCATACGGAGTAAGTAATAGTTACAAGTCTGACTTTGACTGGGAAGCATGGGAGCAAAATCACATACCAGAATCAATCGGATGTGGCGGTGAACATGCTCAGATGAGCCCAGATCTCGTTAGAAGTGAAATGAAGAAACTTCGAGAATATCAAGAAGATCAAAAGTACAGATCATTCATGGATCTTGATACTATTTATATGATCATTGGTCATAACTATGAGCATGATTATCTGAAAGCATCGTTCCCAATGGATCGTCTACAAGATTTTGAAGATGGATTGAGATTACGACTTTCAAGTATCGCAAACATAGAGGGAACAATCTACCCTGCCGATTGCTATCCAGTAGTCAAAGTTGCAAGGTTTTTTGATTTCCCGACTGGTTTGCCTAATACATTAGCTGCAACTGTTGTAGCTGGTGCAATGAATACTGATCCTCAACTTCCAGAAAATCCTGTCAATATAATAACTAGGCAAATTCATGCTGAACTTGCAGCTGAAGGAATAACTGTTAATTTAACTTCAGCTTATTTACTTCATGAAGTTGGAACTCTATATGGTCAAGCTAGTATTGGTTGCGGAGAAACATTTCTAGGAGATGGTACAATTTTATTCAAGTCTGATATTGCTTATGGTATCAATATGACTGATGGAGAATTTATATCAATATTAAGGAGATGTGAACATGAAATTGGACATTTACGATATCAATTAAATCATCAAGAAGATCCAGTGACAAATGAACCTATTGCTCAAACATCTTTCTGTACTAGTACTTTTGCTGAAATTTTAGTAAATAATAGTGGTATCAATATCGGAAGTTCAATGACAACCGGCATTGGAGCAAATAGAGTTGAAGAATATGCTAACGAAAAGGGGCACTATTTCTCTAAATCTAGTGGACTTCATATGGAGCCAAGAATGGTACTCCTTGGAGATATAGATCCAGATAATTGTGGATCTACCTCTGTCGATGCAGATGGTGATGGATGGTTTGATGATGTAGATTGTGATGACACCAATCCCAATATCAATCCTGGAGTAGCAGAAATACCGTACAACGGGATCGATGATGATTGTGATCCTGTCACTCCAGATGATGATTTAGATGGAGATGGATTCCCCAATTCACAAGATTGTGATGACACAGATCCAAACATATATCCTGGAGCTACAGAGATTTGCAATAATATAGATGACAACTGTGATAGTCA
>ENA-ORXM01004217-ORXM01004217.1-marine-metagenome-genome-assembly--contig:-NODE-4217-length-12970-cov-3.867215_pt1 | contig 12970 bp, 9 predicted proteins | sample MGYA00237867_ERZ511480 | MGnify/ENA primary metagenome ERZ511480 (study PRJEB26309, sample SAMN06266103) | marine metagenome | isolation source: Algal blade | place: United Kingdom:Sidmouth, United... | reverse complement strand
TTCTAATGTTTTAATTATTCCTTTTCCAATAGCCTGATTCAATAATTTATCTTTTTCTCCTGCCAATTTTTGTATTCTCAAATATTCATTTGCTTGCTTTTGAGAAGTTTTAGTTGGACTTGATGGAGGGGTAGTCAAGTCAGCAAAAATTAATTGAAAAAAACTTGACTTGGTAATTAATTGTATAGCCTTATTTTCAGTTTCACTTGGTTTTTTCAAATGGGATTTTATTTCTTCATCTCCAAATGCCCGAATGCAAGCAGTTGATAAATTTGGGTATAATGGGAATAATCTTAAATCCAATAACCTCATTAAATATGCTGCTTTTTCTCTTCTATTTCTCCAATCAATTAGATAAGAACTTGTGTTTGTTTTATCATCTATAAGACTTAAAAATCTCGCTACATCAATTTTATTGTTTACTCCATGTGTTAATGATGAAACTGTTCTGTCTATTTCTGTTGCTTCATCACCCGGCAATAAGATCCAAACTCTAGGGATTGTTTTCTTTTTTAAAAATACTTTATTTGAATAGTTAATCTGTGATGATAAATCTTGCAATTTTGAAAAGAAGTGCCCGATAGTGTTTGATTCTTCTACTAAAGGGGTACAAGCTTCTTTTGTTATACCATATTCTTCTAAGGACCTTTCATTTAAATTTTGAGCAGTTTCATTTGCAGTATTATAATATTGTTTTTTTTGTAGACCTGTAAATTCATAGAGTGCTCCATCATGAGAGGTTAAACTATCACCTCCTACATCCCAAACAATATTAGAAATTAAATCAGCTGATTCTTTATGAGTTATTGGCCATAAAATTAATACTTTACCTTCTACAAGTCTGAAAAATTCCCTTAAGTTTTCAAAGAATATTCTTAAATCTTCAGTACTTTCATAAGGGTTATCTCTATTTTCTAAAATAAAGATCTCTTTTTTCTTAGTTGTTTGATCTTTTATAAAACTAATAATCCCATTTAAAGGGATATCGTTACCAATATTAATAGTTTCTATTTCTGGATAAAATTCTGAAAAGGTGCTTAAGAAAGTGGTTTTACCAGAACCTGTTACACCATAAAATAATTTAAACCTACCAATTCCTCCCATATGAATTTGGCTCATCAGTTTATTAATTTCTATTTGAGCACCCTTAACCTTTTTAACAATTTGATTGATATCAAGACCTTGTTCACGGACTTCTCTTTCTAAAACTTCAAATCTAGATGGTAATATTAATTGTTGTTCTACTGGTTCTAATTCAGTTTCTTTCATTGATATTTATTTCTTTTTCTAATTTTCAATGTTTATTATTTAAGTTTAAAGCTTTCTACAATGAATGTTCCTTTTTAATAAAAGTAAGCCCTATTTCCATTGCCTCCTCAAATTTGATCATCTTTCTAACAAGAAAAGAAATCATATCTTGCCAATTTTCTTTATCATAAAGATTAAGTCTACTGTCTTCAAACTTAATTCTACATGCCTTCTTATTATCTAATCTTTCCCATTCAAGAGAGTGACCAAAACTACTTTCAATTGCCTCTTTCCTATTAAATATACTATCAAAGAGCTTCTTGTTTTCTTCTGTTTCACCCCTATCTATGTATAACTCAACTCTACCACAGTTTTTACCAGCTACAAAAACATATGAAAGTCCTCTGATGCCAGAACTTTTTCCAATGTAGCTATTTTTACTTGGACTTATATTTTGGAATAAATCTGATTGTTGATTCATTTCTTTTAATAATTGAGACCAAAATTCTACTCTAATCTTGTGCCTTGATTTAGTTTCAGTTTGAACTTCTATATCTTCTTTTGTTTTTTCAGCCATACTAATAGAATACTCTTCTGCTTCTTTTACTGGTATGATTTGTTCAAAATTTAGAAACAATTGTTCACCTAATTCATAAGGAGTGACCTGGAAGCATTGAATTCTCAAACCATAGTTTAGTAACCATATTACAGAAGATGTAACCTCTTTACGAAAGCTTCCAGATACAAGGAATATTCTTTGGGATAAACCAACATTCAAGATGGTTTCTTCTATTTCAGCATTGTCAAGAAAATCACATATTTTTTCTTCAGCATTAGCACCATTACTATTTTTATTTAGATAGTCCTGATAGATTTTTATAATCTGTGATTTCTTCAGACTAGAACAATATGATGCATATTTTAAGCATTGCCATGTAACATCTTTTCCGCTATCATCTATCTTGTTTTCTATTATGATTAGATTGCCTTCCTTATCTAAGGCAAGTAGGTCTAACCTTTCATTAGTATCAGTAAATCCACTAAACTCCTTTTGGATAATTAATATCTCTTCACCTAGTGATTCTGGGTAGTTTGCAATCCACTCTTGCAAGTTTTCCCTTTCTTTAATACCTAATTCAGTAAATGATTTCTTTTTAATTTTCTGAATCCTGTTAATCTTTTTGTTGATTAAATACATAAAAATTGCTTGGTTAGAACTTATTAAATGAATAGCTAAATGGAAATATACCACAAAGAGGGTAAATATTGTTGATATAAAGTCCTTATATTTAAGAGAACTTTTATCTAACCAATTCTTTTCTATGAAGAATCTCATTCTTTTAATAGGTATTCATATTTTATTTATATCCTCAAGCCATTCTCAGATTGGACCATATACTAGAAATATCCCTCAGATAAATCTTAAAGCTGCTACATATGATGTAAACCTTGCGAGACAAGTGCAAGCTGTCAAAGAATTTGAGTATCATTTAGCAACTGCTGATAACTATTATAATTATTGTGTTCCAGTTGAAAGTAATTGTCAGAAAATGTACAAAAGTCTGTCTCATAGTTCTTGGCTTGATGGAGTATTTACATTCAGTCATGGAAATGTAGGATACACTGCACTTTGGTTAAAAAATGGAAGGAGTTACTATTTTCACTATATACCTTTTGCAGCTATTGAAGCATGGGCTAATAGCAGAAGCCCAGGGCAATTCTATCATGAATATATCAGAGGAAGGTATAGTCTTTCTAATTTTATAGGTTACGAACCTTAAACATTTTATTTTAAAGGAATTAAAATAAGGTTCTAATTCTCATAATGATTTTTAATCTAATAAAATGTAAACTACTTTCTCTTAAAGATTCCTTTTTTAGCTGAAGCCATCTTATGCCTTTTGTTATATTATTCTATAATCTCTAGTTCTTAATACTTATTGTTGAAGCGAAGCCTTGTGTTTTTTGGCTAATTTTCCTATAAAAACTAACAAGCAATTTTTAATATCAAATCAACCTATTTATAGCTATACAGCTTTATCTTCCTATTATAGCTGATAAAGGTTTATAATCCTGTAAGAATTATAGCTCATATTAAACTCTCAAGGTGTATACTTTGACCTACATGTTATGCTAATAGAACAGCATGATCTTTGTGCTTTATGTACACATTTTTTAGAGTGTTTAAATCCAAGTCAATACATTTTGCAAGAGCTTCCTTATACTCTGGAGAGTCAGATTGACCTTTAAAGTAGATATCCATTTCTCCATTTTTATTTCTTCCTATGATACTTATAAAACAGGCAGAGCAAACTACTTTGAAATATTGATCTTGTATAAGGTTGTTAAGTATTAATGGGATGTTATATTTTGCATCATTGAAGGGATTAGTGGATGAACATTTATTGCATAGTTTCATATTAAAGCTTTTAGTCTGCTAAAATGATAATTTAAAGTTTATAAACCAAAACCGTTTTATATCCGGTAGGATTCATTTTAAATTCGGTAAAACTTCTTATATTCAAGTCCACTAAAGCTAAGTTTATGAGAGTTCTATTTTAAATGAACCATCCCCTTTAGTAAACAAGAATTAAGATGTTAGATAAAAACAAATTTACACCAGACACAACATTTGAAAGTCAATTTCCATGGGCTGACATAATTGCCTGTTTTGACAAAGAATTACCAAAAGAAAATTTTAAAAACCATTATTGTTGTCCAAAGTGCGAACAAACTTCGGAGGAATTGACTTGGATTCAATTCAGTAGCCCAGATTGGACATGGGAGGGTGAATGTGGAAGTGAAGGACCACTTTCAATTTGTCCAAAATGTAAAATACAAGTTGAATTTATTCTTGAATTGATGACTTAGCCTATAACAAAACTAAATTCTATTAAAAGGCAGTATAAGTAGGCATAGATTAATTCAAAATAATCTCCATTAATTTTGTTATCCAGTCCAAATAAATTCTTTTTGAAAGCTGCTTAAATTTAATGCATAATTTACTTCATTTATACCCCATAAAATGAAAGCTCCCTTTATGCAAAAGTACACCGTCAATATTACCAGCGTTCCAAGGGTGATGTACTTTAGTGCAAATAAAGGTTGCCCTGTCACTATGAAGAATAAGAAAAGGCAAATATGGACCTTCCAAAAAATTCTTGCCATAGGTGATATTTTACTCCACCATTTTCTAATCTTTGATTTACCACTATAAGATGAATTACTAGAATTACGATTACTTTTATGTCTGCAATTAGGGCCATAAAATGACCAAACTCTACCATCAGTTCCAAATGTCACTTTGCCATTTCTATATCTCCATGTTGTTTGGCCTGACCATCTTTTGTAAGAATTAGGTGGGCCTAGAATTGATTCAACAATATCCTTCGTTAAATTATTCTGCATTTTGTTCCAATCATTACAACTTTGAGAACTCACTGTGCCTGAAAAAAACAATTGGAAAAATAAAAGATAAGCTATATATCTATTAGTTTGGTTGACTTTTGAAATCATGATCTAGTTTTTATGTTTAGGATTAGTAAAAATAGGGATTTATTAGTTAAAATTTTCTAGATTAATTTAACTTTTGTGCTCTCAATTTTAGAAAGCATACACCCTTGCATATAGCAGTAAAACCAATCTATTTGCGCTTATAAAAAATCTGAATTTTAAAATATTTCAGGTCTACTAAAAAGCCATACCCCCGTACTTCCTCCATAAGATTATACCCCCCTCAAGTGCATCCAACCTCTCTTTAATACGTCGGGCGCCACATAGACAATTGGGGACCATCCCCATCTCTTTAATTTTTTATAATCACGTTGTTATTCCACCATTAATAATTAAAATGATTATGGCTGGATTAATAATAATTAAAATTATTATTTATGTTAGTAAGAAAAGCAGAAAGAAAAAAAGCAAAAATTAGAGCAGCTATTCAAGGGCCGAGTGGATCAGGAAAGACGTATTCATCTATCCTTCTTGCTCAAGGATTAGCAGATGATCCAAGTACTATTTGTATAATTGATACAGAGTTTGGCTCCTCAGATTTATACACTGACCTAGGAGAATATTCTGTTATTAATTTAAAGCCTCCATTCACTCCAGAATCCTATATGGAAGCAATTACACTTGCAGAAGAATCTGGTTTTGAAGTAATCATTATTGATTCAATGTCTCATTGCTGGCAGTACCTTGTAGAGTTTCATGCTAGCCTTTCTGGTAATAGTTTTACTAACTGGGCTAAGATTAAACCTAGAGTACAAGCTCTTACAAATAAGATCCTCTCCAGTAGTTCACATATTATCTCTACGTTCAGAACAAAACAGGACTACATACTTAACAAAAAGAGTGATGTTAAACTAGTTCCTGAAAAAGTTGGAATGAAAACTATTTCACACGAAGGAGCAGATTATGACTACACTTTAGTCTTTGATATTGATATAAAGCATTTTGCTAACTCCTCTAAGGATAGGACAGGATTATTTAAAGATCAAAAGGATTTCATCATCACTCCTTCTACAGGAAAAAAGATAAAAGAGTGGTGTAATATAGGCATCAATAAGGCATCCATCCTAATACAAATAAAGGAGGTTAAAACTCTAAAGGAGCTATCTTCCTTATACTACAAAGATCCTTCTATAGGTGCTACTTTATCTGAAGAATTTAGTAAAAGGAAAAAAGCCCTGGAGCTGCAACTAGGAAAGGAAGAATTGATGAACGGTATTAAAACAGAACAGCTATGAAGATATCAGAAATCAAAGTAAGCTATCATCCTGTTATACCTCCAGTAGATAGACATAAGGTCACTTCTAGCTCAGCTGCTTTTGAATACTTAAAATCTATTTGGAATGATCAGCTTAACTGGAAAGAGACTTTCTATATCTTGTACTTGGATAGGAAGAATTCTATCATTGGTTACCACTTACATAGTATAGGTTCTGATACGGGCACACTGGTTAGCTCTAAGCAAGTATTATCTGTAGCTTTAAAATGTAATGCTTGTGGGATAATATTAGCTCATAATCATCCTTCTGGCAACTTAAAGCCATCTCAAGCAGATTTGAATATTAGTAGGAAAATTAAGAAGGGTGGCGAGGTCTTAGATGTAGAAATTTTGGACCACATAATTATTTGTCAAGGTGATTCTTATTATTCAATGTCTGATGCGGGGGAGTTGTAAATGAAAAGCGCCAAAGATGCTCTAGTTCTATTAAAGGAAAGTGAGTTAGTTTGGCGCTTTTTAATAATTATTTTAATTATTAATAATTCCAATCCTGTAAATGTATTGTTTTTAGTGTTCAAATGTTAATTTTTGGATTTTACTTACCGAATATAAAATGAAACCGACCGAATTTAAAACGGATCCTGTTTTTTGGAAATAATTTTCTAACTTATTTGCAATAAATAAATTCTTATAAATAAACAAAAAATTATGAAAATCAATTGTATACTCAACCACATGATATTTTTTATTTTAATCTCATACGGTAGTTTATGGGGGCAAGAAAACAATTGCGTCACAGCTCTTAATCTGTCTCAACCAAATTCTGCTGGGTTATGTGAAGAATTTTCAGAATCACACTTTGGTTTTGAAATTGGTAGAGGTACACCATATCCTTCAGTAACTTCTTTAGGGACTAATGTCCTTTCAGGACATGTTTTTGTTAAAGGTAATTTTTTAATAGATGAACCTTTCACTTTTCTTGATTGTATAGTTAAAATCAACCCTGGCGTTGGTATTACCATACAATCCCCCGTTCAAACAACTATAAACAATAAACTCACAATAAAAAATTCCCAATTATTTGCATGTGAAGAAATGTGGAATGGAATAACTATGTCAACAAACACATCAATTGCTACTGACAATTCAAAAATTGAAGATGCAATAACAGCTATTAGTGCAGACAAAATAAATTATTCAGTGATTCTTGTAAGAGGAACGCAATTTAATAAAAACCTTAAAGGCATAAGTGTCATAAATAAATTAAGAGATGATGAGATGGGAACTTTAATACTTACTTGTTCTAATAATAAATTTTTATGTAAGAGACCTTTAAATGGAACTGTAAATGAACGCAGTGAGAATGGAATATACTTAGAAAATGCTGATTTATTATCTTTAAAAGATTGTGAGTTTAGAAATCAAAATTATGGTATTTATTCCTCATTGCATAACAACATGATTAATTGTAAAAAAACTGTATTTCATCATAATTATCAATATGATATATACGCTGACAAAGGGAATATATTTATTGATGAAGAAAGTGAATTCAAACATTTTGGTGAAGGTTCAATTTTAATTGAAGAAGTAAATGAATTAAATATAAAAAATTCTAGTTTTATAACAGTAGATAATATTTGGAGTGGCCCAAAATCAGTTATTGAAATTTTAAAATTTGGATTTAATTCTAATACTTTTCTTTTTAACAATGAATTTAATTTTAACGTACCTCCTGAAGGTAGAATACGAGCAATTCATTTAAAAGGTGGCAATGTAAGTGCTGGAACAAAAATAGACATTTCAACAAACCAATTTTATTGTGATAGTGATGGAGATTATTCCATTTTTCTAGATGGATCTTTCCCTAGTTCATCAACAACCAATATAATTTTTAATGTATTTGAAACTGGAGCTCCAAACGCATTATTTAGTGATATTAGATCAAATGGAGATAAAAATAATTTATCCATTACTGGTAATACCTTTTCACCAACTATAAATTCAAGAAATAAAACTGCGATTTCAATTTCTAGTTCAGAAGGGACCAACAACAAAATAAATTCAAATACTTTCCTTCCAAATGAAGAAAATGATACCAGAGCTGTTAGAAGTGTTTCTTTGACAAATGGCGATAATTTTAACATCTGTACTAATTTTATTTTGAACGGGGTCAACAGTGCATTCCGTTTTAGTGGGATAAACATATTAACAAACCTCTCGACCAATGAAATAGTAGGTACTGCCTCTGGAGTAGAAATTGCTGAAAATGCATTCATAGGAGAACAAATAAATAACGAAAATGAATGGTGGCCTATTGAATCTGGTGGCATTCCAATTTGGGCTGAAAATGATTGTATAAACTGTTCCTTTCAGCAGGCACAAGATAATAAATTTGATGTTCATAAACCTCAATCAACAACATCGCCAAGTGGTAATGCTTTTACTGAATTCCACCCAACTACAATATCAATTGATCCTGATGATTCTGATCAGTGGTTTGAATTTGAAACGGGAAATACTCCGAATGGGGAATATTGTTTTGATAGATCGCCATTAAATTCAAATACATTTGCTAGAATAAGTGCAGATCAATTTGATTTTAGTGAATATAATTCTCCCGCGATGGAGCCAAGAATGCAATTGTTTCTTTTCAACCAAGTAATCAATAATCCTGAAGATTTTAATACAATATCTGATTTTTCATCATTTGTATCAAATATGGAAAATTCAAATTTGTTTAACATCTACAACATTAAAAAGAATATTGAAATGGCATTGGGAAATGGCGAAGATTATGATAATTTTGAATTATTAAAATCCCAGTCATTAACTTATAGGAACAGTCTTTTATCTTACATTGAATCATTAAATGACTTGGATGCTTTGAATCTTAGTAATATCCAACCTTATCTTGATGATGCGCATTTAGAAAGAAATCAAATTAATGAAGACTTCGATAATTTGGTTTTGAACGCATTAAATTTAAGAAACCAAAAATTGTTACAAGAACTAAGCATATTAAATTCTTTTATTGGAGCTAACGAGTTTGAAAGATCTTTTAAAGAATATTATTCTATATATATAGAAAATTTAATTCATGGAACTATTGATGATGGTTCAATTGAAATTTTAGAAAATCTCGCTTCTAAATGCACAACAGAAGCTGGGGTTTATCCAGCTAATGCTTATTCCATGTTACCAGATTGTTTACAAGAAGAAGTCATTACTTGTAATAATTATTTTGGGGACGAAAACTCTGCAATTCCATCGGAAAGATTAGAAAACTTTATAAATAAAGTTGATAAAACTGAAATTTTAAATATTTATCCTAATCCAACATCATCTCAGATTAATATATCTTTTAATAAAAGAATAACTTCGTTAGAATCTATTTCTTTATATAATACTTTAGGTAAAACAGTATTATATAAAGAACTCGAATCAGAAAGTCAATTCTTAACTTTAGAACCCAATTTAAAGCCTGGTTTATATTTACTTTACATTCGGTATGATACAAATCAAATTTCTACAGAAAAGGTTTGGATTAAATAAATTTACTAGTTGATGTTTTTTTAAATAATAGCAAATGAAATTTACTGCTAAAATTATTTTCATATTATTTTCAATATTTTTTTTATTGATTATAAAAGTTTGTGGCCAAGAACCTTTTGCAAAACATGGAAATATTTGGGTTCTGGGAAGTAGTCAAGATGAAAGCAGTGTATTAGATTTTAATTATGATCCACCACTTGTTTATTCTATTCCAGTTGAAATGGATTTCGATGGTTTTTTTACAAATTTATGTGATAGAGATGGAGAATTATTGTTCTATACCAATAATTGTTTTATTTCTAATTCCGGAGGTGATGTTGTAATTAATGGTGATAGCTTAAATCCTGGATTCAGCCAGGTTTTATTTTGTGCAACAGGTGGAGATCGATCAATTGAATCAGGAGTACCACTTCCATCTGCTTATAGCGATTCCATGTTTTATTATTTTTCCTCAAATACAGACACTATTGATAATAAGTTGCTAACCTCAAAAGTGTTCTTTCACAAAATTATTAAAAATGATTTTAATGATCTGGAAGTTTTATCTAAAAATCAACTTGTATTTCAAGATACTCTAGCTAGAGGTAATATAGAAGCTGTACTGCATGACAACGGAAAAGATTGGTGGATATTGGCTCCAAAACATGAAAGTAATTGTTACCATAAAGCTTTGTTAAATGAGGATGGTGTTTCTAATTTGGGCACCACTTGTATGGGTATTCCTTGGAATGATAAGGAAGGGTCCCAAGCTGTGTTTTCACCAAATGGCAAATATTTTGCCAGAGTTAATTATCAAAATGGTCTTCATTTATATTCGTTTGATAACATTGAAGGTGAATTTACAAATGAAGAGTATTTCGATTTTAATGGTCATCCAGAATTTCCATTGTATACCGGAGTTTCTTTCTCTTCCGATTCTAAGTTGTTGTATGTTTCAACTAAAATTAAATTGCTTCAATTTAATCTAATAGAAGATCCAAAGTTATTAAAAGAGGTCATAGTATCAGAATGGGATGGATTTGAAGATCCTAATCCAACATATTTTAATTTCCATGCCTTAGCGCCTAATGGGAAAATCTATATTGGAACCAGTTTTAATAGCAGTAAATGGCTACACGTAATAAACTATCCAAATTGTGAAGGTATAAATTGTAACGTCATACAACATTCTTTAGAATTACCAAAATCAAAAGTTGTTTCTTTGCCTAATTTACCTACGTTTTTTGCTCCAATTAACTCTGAAATTAATTGTGATACAGTGGTTAATGTTTCTACAATTGATCAAGTGTTCCCAGAAGCTTTAGTTTCTCCAAATCCTTTTGGAGAAACATTTAATATATCTCTCAATGAAGAAGTAGAGTTGAAGGTTGCAGATTCATATGGGAGAATAATTTTCAATGAAATTAGAATGGAGGATGTTCAAATTAGTACTACTAATTGGCCATCAGGTCTATACTTTTTGAATATTCAGAATGAAAATTCTAGAATTAAAACTTATAAATTGATTAAACTTTGATATAAATTTTTTCTTGGTGCTTTTCTTTATACCTATAACTTTACCTGAAATTTAAAGCTGAGAAAAAAGAATATAAAAGATAAAAAGATTGTATATAGATGAAAGAGAAAAAACGATTAAGTGGGGTAAGAGAGTATAGATGAGAGTCTCTATATCGGATGAAGGAGAATTTTGATAGAAAAGCGCCAAGACAGCTCACTTCTTATTAATAGAATTTGAGTTGCAATGGCGCTTTTTAGATTATTTTTAAATACTTATTTATTCAAGCACAAATCAGTCTATAACTACATCTTGATATTTCCATGTAGTGGCTGTATACTTTGAAGACTTATCTTTTATAAGACCAAAGTAAATGTGGTTCTCTTTCAATTCATCAAAAATTAAGTTCAAGCATTCTCTACCATTAATATTTGGAATCCAATCCAGAGTTTTATAATAGTATCTACTTCCTGATCTAGATTTGTCATTTCCATAAATACATAAGTTCAGCATAAATGAATAAAATAATTCTTGAGATTTGGGATTTTTACTACTAAGCTCTTTCAAATTGTAGACTTTAAGCTTTAATGCAGGATCTAATTTTATAGATGATACAATCTTGTTAAATCTAAAGCATAAATCTGACAAATCTAGATTAGCAGGTTTTGAAACAAATACCTTTTGCAACCCTTTAATCCTTTCTTTGAATTCTATTTTAACATGATTCAGCTCTATATATGATTCTAATAATTTTATAGACCTGTTATCTAGAAGGTTTAGTAGCTTAGGTTCCTTTGAAATGAATTTGACAAAGTCTATATTGTTATTTAAATATACATCTACATAAAAGCTTTTTAGGGTATTAGGAGTACCAACTTTTATCTTGTTTTTTATAAACCAGACTATTGCTAATGTATACTTCCATAATGTTTTATTGCCTATAACTTTTCCATCCTTATTCAAAATTCTAAAGTTTGTTTTTAAATGGTTCTGTATAATATTTATTTGCTGAATATGTGTGTAGTCTTTAAACTTTTCATTCAGTAACCAATAAAGCTCATCAGGTTCTTTATTCTCTTCATTTAATAAAGAGTTCATGAGTGAAATAGTATCTTCCATTATTTTACCTGCTAGAGCTATATCCCTCTTTTTAATCTTGTTTTTTACTTGAATTGATTTAACTTCTGCATTTCTAAACTGGTGGCTTAATGATCTATGCAACACCCAGGCACTTAAATCTTTCCCAAAAGATATATAATTAGCAGACTTTAACTTCTCCTCTAAATCAATCACATATTTCTCAAACGTTGGAGTATCAAATGCACCTTTCTCTCTTCCCTTATTATAATTATCGTAAAATTCACTCCTTAGAATATCAGGAAGGTCATTTAATGAATAATTCTGTTCTGTTGATTTCAGCAAATCTAATTCAGCAATTGCATTAAATATTTTATAATTCACATCTGAGTCATGAATAAGTTCATTAGGTAATGGCATGATAAAAATTACATCTCCTCCATTTCTTAACCTTCCAACAGTTTGAGTAATTACATTTACCCCATCATTAAAGATCCCTCTTTGTTTTTCCATAATGTTGGAATATGGCGGCATGATAGTTATCAATACACTATTGGGATCATTTATATTAATACCATTTGTAAAGGTGGTTCCTATATTAATATAGTTGTCTTTAAATGTTTTATCATTTTGACCAGTAACAAGTTGATATTCGTACTTACTATTTTCCAGTACCTCTTTAAATGATTGCTCCAATTTATTTTTAGGATTATTTTCCCCACAGAGGCTTTTGGCAAGGCGTTCTGAGTAACTTATTATGTTATAAATCCTTCCACTACTATTTAGTTCTTTCAGTATTGGAATTAAAAAACTTAAAGGGAATAAATTGTTTGTAGAATAAGGCTGCATTGACATAAATAGATGTA
>ENA-ORXM01004216-ORXM01004216.1-marine-metagenome-genome-assembly--contig:-NODE-4216-length-12970-cov-9.241914_pt1 | contig 12970 bp, 8 predicted proteins | sample MGYA00237867_ERZ511480 | MGnify/ENA primary metagenome ERZ511480 (study PRJEB26309, sample SAMN06266103) | marine metagenome | isolation source: Algal blade | place: United Kingdom:Sidmouth, United... | reverse complement strand
TGTTGGGCGTTTAGTGGCTGTATCCATAGTTCTAGCGTAACCTGCTCGGTTGTACGACATGTCTGAATCAATCTAGTGGCACTTTGGACTGAATTAAGTATTGTTGGTGAGTTAATCACTAGCGAATCTGGATTCCAAGTTACGTTAGTGGGATCTTCGATAGTTAGATTTAATGCAGGCTCTTTGCCCGATTGATCATAAACAATATTGCCAGAGCCTTCTGAAAATTGGTATACAACCTCCGCTGCCTTTGCATTAGGGTTTGTAGATACTGCCCCCGTAGGCGTAGGAACAATAGTGGGCGGAAGAGAAGTTGAAGTGGCAATTGATACAGTAGTCGGAGAAACTACGGGTGTTTCCGTGGCAGGTGGCGCAGTAAAAGAGCCATCCAGAACACTGTTATCAGTATATACATCACCTTGTGTATACCTGTCCTTGGCTGGATTTGTACATCGGTCAGGGAATTCGGGTCCTGTTAAAGGGAGATTGCTTTGTGCAAGAAATGGAGAAATTGTGTCTAGATAAAGAGATACAGGAATGTTACCCCGAGGTAAATCAGGATCCCAGTCTGTATTTCCAGACACAAAATCATGGTTACCATGTAGAAGAGTAGAATCAACTACCTCAGAATCAACATTAATGTTAGGTCCACCGATCTGTGAGTATCCAAGTACATTACCCAAAATATTATGTGAATAATTATCAGCATCGATATCAAGAGCTACTTGATCTACCCTTTGTTTCTCAACACAGTTTCTCAGTACTGTAGTTGGGCCATTCGAGCCCCAACCATTGTCTATTGCAATGGCTTGTACAACATTCCCTTCGTAAAGATTTAGTGTAGGATAGAAGCCATGGACACTAATATCGCCAACCTTGATTATGGAGCCAGTAGGGTTATCATTATTCCAGTACGCATGGGTCTCTGCGGAATAGTTATACCCATATACGTTACCAGATGCGCCCATGCCAATAATTAGCGCGTGCCTTAAACGTTTAAAAATATTATTTTCGATAACATTCTTTGTTGATCGGACAGAATATACTCCATACCCTTCTAAGTTGCCACCATGTAGGTAAGAATCATTAAAATAGTTTCCATAAATCAAGTTAGAATAGCTATTCGTTAATAAAACATGCGCTCTGGCGCTATAGTCAGCTTTTACACCGACTACCCAAGAGTTGGCTACCCCCCAAAAATATATATTAAACCCTCGCCAAGATTTACTTTTAGATAAATCCAGATGTAGATCTTCAATTCCTATACCGGTAACTAAACTGACTTTCGATACTTTTGCATTGGCGTCACGCAAGATCTGATGGTGTAACGGATCTACGAATATGAGAGTACTGCCAGATATACTCTTAATCTTATTTATCTGTGTAATGGCTCGCTGAGCCCAGTCAGGATTACCGTTGCGGCCAATCGTAAAGAAAGAGGAATGATTGTCTTCCTGTATCTCTACAAAATCACCAACAGAAAAACTCGCACTACTTGCAACTACAACTCGATCGCTACCCATGGTAGCATCTTGCACAATATCAATCCAGTTATAAGTGTGTCGATTACTAATTTCTATTACATTCTGTTCAGATGATAACGTAAGTTCTAAATGTGTATTGTCGGAGCCGCTCCCTCTTAAGGCAACCCCACCTTTCATTTTCAAGGTCTTAGAAATAGTATATTTACCCGGTGGTACAATTACCGCAGTGCCTGATGAGGCAGAGTTTATAGCAGACTGAAAGGCTGACGTATCATCCAATTCGTCATTTGCAGTGGCACCATAATCTATAACAGACTGGCCTGCTGGATATCGAAGAATAGACGAATCGTTATACCAATCATTGTTTGTTTCCCAATTTGTGTAAGTACCTACAGGCAAAATGTCTGTAGGTGCAATATCGGCGCTAGCTGCATCTGACTTTTGTCTATCCGCTACCCCTACCCCATATTTTGTTTCCTGTGGATTAGGGGCGTTTCCATTCTCGGGTAGGCTTTGAGTGGGAATTTGTTTTACGAATGAGTTAGAGAGGTATAAATAGCTAAAGCTAAAGAGAAGCGCTAATAACAATATAGGCAGATATTTATCTTTCAATACGGAAAAAACCTCATAATAAGACAAAGAATCACGTTGATGATAAATGTTATTAGATGCTACTTGGGGTAATGTAAGCATAGATAGATTCCTTTCTGTTGGCGAAGCCTCCTTATGCACATTCAGCGACAGCACAGAATAACATTTTTAATTCTTCGTATTTACCTGCACGGAAAATGTTAATTTATGGTGTCGCTTGGTATCAAGGTGACCGCAACAGTTCGTTGTAACAAATGCTGCTGTGTAGTGGCATTTGTGTATCTGATATTTTCTATTACAACTATCAGATTAGCACAAATTCTGAAAATCTACAGCGCACAGATGTAACACCTCTTATGCGGCTATACAATGCTTATTCCGCTCGTTTCCATAAATTTCCCCTACTGTATCAATGCACGTCCTCAGCGAATTTTGTATCCCTTGTTATACGCTATACTTTTTCTCCTTCAATAGAAATACCCATATTAAGCAATTCAGTAATGTGCTGTGATTTAAGAAACCAGTAATTCACACTATAATCATTATTTGTGGGTCGGTTTAAGGAAACCCCATCAAACCGGAATACGCTATAGCCTTCAGCATCAAGGAAATCAAATACAGGAGAACTTAGATCTCTGGCCTGATTATCAGCTGTATTTCCATCTATTTCGATCAACCAAATCGGTTTATGCTTACGCATTGTCTCTAATCCACCTTCGATACAGGCCATTTCATGGCCCTCCACATCACATTTAATAAATGCAATAGATTGATCAAAGTCTGCAAATATATCATCTAGCCGACGGGTGTCTACATTTACAAGCGTTATCTGGTCATCTATATTCAAGGAATCAACAATTTCGGCGCGATAATAGTTACTAACACCCTCTTTAGAGCTAGGAATTCCCATTTGGACAACTTGATTTTGATTTGATAAAGCATAGTTAAGTGGGATAACATTCGTAAGATCTAATTTGTGAATGTTTGAAGTCAATATGTCGTATGTCACATCAACTGGTTCTATACTATAAACGCTACCAGTATCTCCAACTAAGCGAGAAAGATGAACGGTATAAACACCGATATTGGCTCCGATATCAACTACAGTATTCCCTTTGCTCACTACCATCTCTAATAGTCTCGCATCAATTTCCTCAATTGTTTTGTTATCTGAAATAATATAAGGGTAATACAGCTTTTTTAAATTTATTAGTAATCTTGGCGGCACGAATTTATATAACAAAATTGTGCAAAGTTTTTTTAACCTATTCATTTGATTTGTTCCATTCTCCCATACCATCTTGTGTTATGAAAGGGTGGTCTATATTATTTAATGAATCAATAATTTTGTTCAATCGTTGGCCTAAAAACTGCCAGTCAATGCTTGCTATAGCAATCTCTCTCGCCCGCAATCCTATTTGTCGACCTAACTCTTTATTTTGAAGTAGTGTTACTATATGTTTAGCAAATGCAACCTCACTGTCGCCTATAAGCACAGATTCGCCGTTAACCAAATCAAAACCGCGGCTTCCAGCAGGTGTCGACACAATCGGAATCGCCATTGACATAGCCTCGGCGATTTTTAGCTTGGAGCCATGGGCTTCCTTAAAATACGATATGAACACATCACTTTGATCAAAAAATGGACGAATGTCATCAACACGTCCAGTAAACTCAATGCTCTGGTTATCTTTGAATTCTGATTGAGCTTGTGCAGAAAAATTTCCTGCAACCAATAGTTTAACAATTCCCATTTCTTTTTGCACTAACGGTAGAACGTCTTGAGCAAAACTGCGTAGAGCAACCACATTTCGATGAGCAGACGTTCCTGTAAATAAAATTTGAGGTGGTTCGTTTGCAACAGTTCTGTTTGGTAAATAGTAATCACAGTCAATTCCATTTTCGATCACCTCTACTACGGCAGATGGTGCGTGATTAAGCGTAAATTGGCGATCAGCCTCACAGACAGAAATGATACGGGCCACATGCGAATATACCTTAGGAAAAAATCTTGCAGCCAAATACCAATTAATATTTGCAGCAGCGTAGCTCATCCAAGTATCTGTTTGAGATGCATACGCTTTCCAGAATTCCACATCAGCATCGCATTGATTAAGAATCCAATTTTTTGCGGTTTTGTCCTCTACCAATACACCCCAATGTCCTAGGTTCGTAAAAATTACACCTGAAAAAATTTTGATCCGTCCTTTAATTTTACTTTCACAGTCAAGCGAATACTTTACAGAAGCAGGATGATACGGGATCAGGTAGCGTGCCATATATCCCAGAACTGTAAGTTTATTAACTATTGTAAAGTTTTTCAATGGAAGCCAGGTAATATGTGATGAAAATTGGCTGAGCCAACTATGTTGCTCATTGGTCAGCGGTTCCTGATTCAGTACGAGGAGCTCTACATCAAACTCTTTGCTAATTTGCTTAAGCAGACCAATTGATCTTAAGTGAATACCTGCAAAAGCGGGCCATGGACAGCCCCAGCACAAGAAAAGAACGGATTTTGTTGACCGCATCGTGTCGTCCATTTATTAATACTCTTTGAATACTAAAACTTCTGCAAAGGGAATGCTTTATACTGAACTTTCCGTCTTGCAGGTTCAGTGTATTTGCGTGAATAAATTACAGCATTCTGAAATTTCCCATCATACAAATTTACAATCATTAACAAAAGGAACCACCATTCTGGCCACAGGTATCGAGCATTCGTAAAGAAATAGCCTACTATGGCTGCAAGAATATAAGGGTACCTTTTCATTTCAGCTATCGAGAAGCGAAATGCAGCAAGAACAAACGCAATGTTTACCGCAAGCCCAATCCAACCAGAGGACACCGCGATATAGCTAAATCCATTGACAATGCTAATCGCAATCTCTGCGGTGCTCAGGTATTCTATAAAGTCAGCATTCAGATTACTTATGAACACCTCCCAAACTCTAGCAGATGTAGAATCTAAGCCAACACCAGTACCTATCAACGAGGAAAGAAGATCTTCACCAGGTGCCACGATAAGTTCAATTGATGACCAAATGCGGTGTATCATGGAATAGTCATTGCCAGTAGTCCAGCGGTTTTCAATCTTGGGCCATAAAGGTATGATGAAAACACTTAGTACCGCAAGCCCCATGATACCTCTAAAAAAATTTTTTGAATTTATTGCGTTAAGTTGGCGTAGTATCAAAATGACGCCCATAACACCCCATGCGGCTAAAGATAGAGAAGCAATGAGTCCACCAAGCGCCAAAACCATTGCAATGCGGCTAAAGCGAACACCTTTTAGTACATCCGGATACCAGTCCAAAAATATAAATTGAAAAGAAAGCGCCATGACCATACCTGTTCCATAAAAAGATGGTTCATATGCAAGTCCTGTTGCTCGAACAATTCCACCAAAGCGAAGGCTATCGCTGCGTAGATCCACTATTCTTAGCAAGAGCGCCTCTGGTAAAAGTTGAGGCTGCCAACCAATCATGTTTGCTAATGCAAATTGAATAATTCCGACACTTCCCATTATAATCGATATCCAAACAATTATTCGAGCTAATGTCGGCAAGATAGACCTTGACATTTTAATCGGCCCTGAAACAAGAAAGATGCCCCCATAGAGAGTCAATAGCGCAAATGAACGTACCCATTCAATATTATATAATCCTTCCATAATCCAACCATGAACGATGAACTGGTATATCAACAACACGATGACTGGTAAAAAAAAAGGGGAGCGTATTTTTGCATCTTGGGCAAGCCAATCAGGAATACAAAGTAGATAAAATAGTACAGTAAAAATAAGTGGCAAAGAGAACGGGTAGGTCCCAATCTTACCAAAAATAATATTATTATAAAGCATCCCCATTGAAGTAATAATCACTAAAGTAAATTTTAATTTTTCAATGGTATGACTACCTTGTACAGCTGTTGTATTTATAGACATTGTCTTTGCCTAGCGTTATTGTATCCAGTATTGTATTAAAATGTAATCCGCACATTTATATCTGCCTATCGTAACGGACTCACATCAACTGATGTATAAGAGCTATTCATCGATACATACTCCGCAGCACAAACACACATCTTGCTTAACTGATTTATCAAGCTAAGAAAATGATAATTTATGGCGCAGCTTGCTATGTTATAAAACTTTGTGAGACGAAAAAATCTTGGAACGTAAATAGATAAATTGCAGTAAGACTAAAACAACATAAGCAACACAAAATGAAATTGCTGTACCCTGCGCTCCCCATGTTCGCATGATGTAAGTTAACGCAACTAAAACGATTCCCCATACCATGGCATGATATGCTTGCAACCACATACTACCTTGTGAAGCAATAAGGTCGCGAAATGTAATCGTGATTGCTCCAAACCCAAATGCTGCGACCATTAATACCAAAACTATCCAGCTTTCTATAAACTCACTTCCATACATATTCATAATATTTTTGGACAGTAACATAATTGGCAATACGAGTAATAAGGTCACACCTAAAGAGAATACGATATACAAATTTAGTATGTGTCGATATTCACTCATGTCGTCTGTTGCATAAAGATTTGTTAAAATCGGTAATGCGGGTTTAGATATTTGGCGCGGAATAAATAAAATAAGTGCGCTCCAAGCAAAACCAACATTCAATAAGCCTAGTTCTGAATACCCATCAGGTTGATAAGCCAAAACAATTCGCGTCAACCATGTAAAGATTTGTGGAAGTATTAGGACAACTAACGCCGGAAAACCAAAATCAAAAAAGATTGAATATTCAAACCGACCAAATGAAAGCCGAATCGGTATACCAGCGTCTCGACAATAATAGAGTGAATAGCCGAGACAAGGTATACAAACTAAGGCTGATGCCAGCCCAAATCCCCAAACCGCACCGTTAAGTCCATATAGGGTTGCGCCTAACCAAGAAAATGAAAGAAGGAAAACGCCTTCCAATGCACTGATAACCGCTAGCGCGCGAAAACATTCAAACCCAGTTAAAACTCCCACCTGCACATTAAAAAGAACGATGAACAGGATGAAATAGCTCCCAACCTTTAGTTCAGATGATAAATTTGGTGCATTTAGAGCGTTTACACTCAGAAAATCTGCCATTAAATAGATACTTGATGCAAGCAATATACCGAACAACAAACTTACAAATAGAAGTATACCAATTATCTGTCCAGCAATTAATTCATCTTGTCGATACTCTGCCAGATATTTTGTACCAGTAATCCCTAAACCGATACCAGCAAAGGTTGCAAAAAGCAGAACTGTGCTGGTAATAATACCAAATTCACCATATGCCGTTTGTCCAAGTAAGCGGGCCAGGACAATTGACATAAGGAGCTTCCCAGCATAAGCAAAGATACTCCCTACTAACGACCAACTGACCCCACTTAGTAACCTATACGAAAATTTTTGTTGTGCTAATCTACTGCGAAGTACTGAAAGTGTCATAAGATGTATACTTAGCCTGTGGTGTATGGGAATTACGTAATGGAAAGGTTGATAGCGGACAGCCAGTATTTCCATTACGTAATTTGTAGCAAGTGGGAAGCATTGTTATAGCGGGAGAAACTGCTATAACGCAAGTGGATATTATTAGCTAAAATATTCTACTTGCAATCTGTAGAATATCCGTATACAAAATAATCTTTATCTATCAGTTAGTAATAGAATCTTCTCGGTGGACACGTCTACATCATTCAATGATTGCTCTATCAATTCTGTCCGGCTCTTAATATCTATACTGGTCCCCAATAACTGGACCACATGTTAAGGTAAGGAAACCATCAAAACATGTGGAGAGAAATAATGGGAAAACAGCGAAAACAATATAGTGCGCAGAAAAAATTTCGAGTATCGCTAGCTGCCGCCAAAGATGAGATGACAATTGGCGAAATAGCAAGTAAATATGAAGTAGCGCCAACACAGGTAAGTAATTGGAAACAGCAACTGCTGAAAACAGGAGCGAGCCTATTTCAGGGAAAAGCAACAAGTGAGAAAAAAGAAACAGACAAAATTGAGAAAGAACTATACGAACAGATAGGCCGCTTGAAAATGGAAATCGAGTGGTTGAAAAAAAATCTGCCGAGTTCAGCTAAAGCCAAACGTGGTTGCATTGATGTATCGCACTCAAAGCTGAGTATTCGAAGGCAATGTGAACTGCTGGGTCTGAGCCGTTCAGGTTATTACTATCAGCCTGCCAAAGAGATACAATCTCAAGCTGATGGAACTACTGGATAAGCAATATATAGAGACACCATTTTACGGACGGCGAAAGATGACGCTCTGGCTGAGAGAGCAGGGAATATGAAGTCAACCCCAAACGAGTAGCACGGCTAATGCGAATGATGGGTTTAGAGGCTATCTACCCAAAACCTAGGACAAGCATCGGTTCAACTGAACATAAAATATACCCCTATTTGCTACGTAATCTAGAGATTAATGCCTCTGATTTAGTCTGGAGTACCGATATTACCTATATTCCGATGCAAAATGGGTACATGTACCTCGTAGCTGTTATGGACTGGTATAGCCGCTATGTTTTTTCTTGGCAGTTGTCTAACACAATGGATGTACAATTTTGCATTGATGCACTTGAAATGGCCTTTGCCTATGGAAAACCACAAATCTTTAATACGGATTAAGGTTCTCAATTTACCTCTGATGCCTTCACTTCGGTACTTCAAGATGCAGAAATCAAAATCAGTATGGATGGACGAGGTCGATTTGTGGACAACATTTTTATCGAACGGCTTTGGCGTAGCGTCAAGTATGAGCATGTCTATATATAGTCACGAGACTGTTCCCGATCTAATACGTGGCCTTGATGACTATTTTGACTTCTATAATAATCGACGCTTTCACCATTCACTTGATAATCAGAAACCTATTCAACGCTATCAATCCTGTAGCTGATTTACGACAACCACTTTTTCGGTGTTGGTGATATGGGGGCCACTATAAACACCCTTTATATCAAATGGAATTTGCACATCTGCTTCTTCTCTAATTTCAATATCCACAGAGGAAGGACCAATCGATTCATAACCATCAGGTAGCATAAGCCTTAAATTATAGTGACCATGTGGAACCGACTCGAACAGATATCGACCATTTGCATCGACTAAAGTAATTTCCTTAAAATCAAGCCCGTATGAAAACATGTCGACTAATTGGAGTGAAATTTTTTCAGCAGTAGCTTCTTCGTATTGAGCTGCTGAGTTTACGACACCAGAAATTGTATTTCCAGTGCTTGATTTTGCAGAGGCAGCTTGTAACATACTTGTAGAGACGAACTCTAATTCTAATTTATCTAATCTCGCGCCATCTTCGCGCACATATACAGATATATGGTGAACACCAGCTGAAAGGACAATATTGACTGGGTCTGCGACACCCCGATCTGACACATAATCTTCGACAATGCTACCGCTAATCGGGATATCCCATAGGTAACCGTCATTTGGATTCCCATCAACTTTTACAAAAAACGCGTCAGATTCCACATCTGTACCCTGAACCCAACCTTTGATATTGTATGTACCAGGCGTGCTAACCTTGAAGCAATAATCAGCTTGTTTGCCTGATATAGGGCCATACCATTCATTTCCTGTCCCTTCTGGAACGTGGACATATTGTCCGCCGCTAGCCATTCCATTATTTACCGATACAAAATAGTTATTGAGGTTTCCATCCTCAGCCTCTTTCACCAGTCCATTACAGGCACTGCTGTTATAGACACTCCATAATCCCGAGACAGCATTATTAAACCCACGTACCAGCCAAGTGTAGTTGCTTGCTGATAAAGACAGGTTTTGTGGTTGCACAAGACAATTGTTGGATGTACATATACTGCTAGCAAATGTATTACTAAACACAACAGTGTCTGCATCAACGTCATACACAACAAGTGTATAATCAGTAGCATTTTCAACTTCTAGCCATTCGTAGGTTAACATACCATTATTATGGCTATCAATCGGTGCTTTCTGCATTGCCGCGGCCAACGGTACTGGTGTGCTAGTTGGTTGAGCCACAGGAATATCATCAACGTAAACAGACCCTGCATCGACACCATAATGATCGTGCCTTTCTGCACTAGAGACGGTTACATCATTTGAAATGGCGACACCGATGCCCATATTGTCCTCAGCCTGAGCATCAGTTGCAATAATTTTTGCGATCTGTTGCCACGAGCCATTAACCTGCTCGAATAAATATGTAGAACCAGCATCAAAGAGTCCAGAATGATCATCTGCACGGGAACCAACAGCCGCTATGCCATTTTGAATATCAAGACGAAAACCTAGTCTATCCCCAGTTGCCCCATCGGATGCAACTAACTTTGCTTCTTGAATCCAAGTAGAACCTGTTAGACGGAATACATAGGCCGAACCAGAAGCTCCACCATTATCATCACTTAACCAACTGCCAATAAGGAGTAAATCATTGTCACGTGATACATACTCACCAAATCCATCACCAATTACAGCATCCGTAGCGGTTAGCGTTTGTTGAAGAGACCAAGAGCCAGCAGATTTTTGATAGATAAAAACTGCTCCGGCATCAGTAGCAGCAATGTCAGATTGCCATGCACCAACAATAAGTGTATTACCCGATACAAAAACGCTACGCCCAAATTCATCAACTGCCGTTGCATTTGGCGCAGTTAACTTAGCCTCTTCTGCCCAACTGCCATTGACATACTTATAAATATAAACGGCACCCGAATCAGCCAGTGTACTCGTATCCATTCTTGGCGCACCAACCACAATATATGTGCCGTCCGTAGATACCCCCCATCCAAAATTGCTCAATGCTAGTGCATCAGATGCCATTATCTTTTGCTGCTCAATCCATGTTGATCCAGTTTTCACAAATACTACTGCCGACCCTGTGTTGTATTCGGTTCCAGAAGCTGTAGAGAGATCATCCCATGGTGCGCCCACTACCGCAATATTTCCAGACAGCGATACATCAAACCCCATTGCATCATCTGCAGCTGGAGTGCTTGATATAAGTTTCGCTTGTTGACTCCAACTTCCACCAGATTCTTCAAAGATAAACGCCGCGCCTGAGTTATTGTATGGCTCATCGGCATAAAATGCACCGACTAAAAGAACATTACTATCAACACTGACACTTGAACCAAAGTAATCTCCAGCTTCAGTATCAGCACCAACAAGTTTTTGTTGAGTTTGTGAAAACGAGGTTCTGACTGTAATAAGTAAAACTGCAAATAATATAACTGATAACATGCTCAGCCTGTACGGAGTTTTTGACGACATAGTGTTGTAATACCCTAGAAAGATCAATATATAAGATAAAAAAGTCGTTCTTTTATTCTGTTGTAAGGTAAACTACTCAACAAGTTACCACAAAGAATGTGACTAAATTCTTCCAGATTACTAACATTTATGTCAAAATTATGTACGTACTCTTGGAGAAAGTAAGTCCACTTAATGATTTGTTCAAGCTAACCCATCAATTCAGGTTGATATCGTCGAGTTTGAGTCTACCGCTCTCTGCAAAATATTTTCTAGTTGTTTGGCTATATCGTCACGATTAAAGCGAGAAGTTGCTAAAGCTAATGCCGATACAGACATCTGCTGCAGACGTTCACAATCGTCTAATAAGTTAATGAGCGCTTGGGCTGATTGAGGAAGATTCAAAGAATCAAGGGTGATTCCAGCACCTGATTCTTCAAGAAGATCTGCTTGCCATCCACCATAATTAATTGCAACAGCGGTTCCAGAAGCTAACGCGTCAAAGAATTTGTTTGCAGAATTATTCTGCATTTCGGGCAGATCAATAAATAGAGATGTTGCAATCGTGGCAGCTGCAAGGGCAGCAGGCATTTGATTCTTTGGAATCTGTGGCACCATAAAGAAATTTTTATTCAAAACATCAAGCTCAGTGGCCAATTCCCGAACCAGTTGCTCTTCATATCCTGACCGACTGATAACCAAGAACCGCACTTCTGGATCGAGCTGATAAACATCTCGTGCCAGATGAGCTAGATATCCAACACCGTTAATCACTCCGATTGTGCCCGTATACACCACCAATGACCGATCGCCTAGCCAGTCAAACTGCTCACGAAATCTTTTGCCCTCATTGGAAGAAACATTGAAAAAGTCAATATCACAGCTATTTGGAAGCACATGCACTTTGTCAGCCGGATATCCTGTACTTACGATGCCATGTTTCATACCAGGTGAAAGAGCGATTATTTGAGATGAATTATTATAAGCAAACCGCTCTAGCCGACGTGTGGCCCAAATGAATATTGGGTTGCGAATTGCGCCAATCGCAATCGGCAACTCTGGCCACAAATCACGTACCTCAAACACCAAAGGAATACGATTCCATAGTTTTCCCAAAACGCCGGGAACGGCAATGGTTAACGGCGTGCTCGTAGCGAAAATTACATCTGATTTTTGCTGCATCGTGACAATTGTCGAGTAGACAGCAAAGCCAACAAACGAAAGAAGCCGAGCAGTAAAGCTCATCGTATTGGAATAGTTAACATTAATTACCGTTGCCGGGATATTTGAAATCACCGTATTGTAAATCCGCTCTTTTCGATTTTGAAACTCCTCGGGAAGATAAGCAGAAGAGGTAATAATTTTCACCTCGTGGCCAGCACTTATAAGACGGCGTGCGAATTCATAGGAACGTGTTCCCCCTGACGCATTGGGTGGCGTAAAGTACTGGTGTAGATATAGAATTCGAATAAGAAACCTCCTTTCCAAAAAATCGAATTAGTCGCATTAACAACAGACTGATCTATGCACTTCTACCTTTCCAACCACGCCTGAAACATCAGAATATTCCACAAATAGTAGCCAACATCATGCCCAGCCAAATGATTGGCCCATTTCCTGCGCAC
>ENA-ORXM01004215-ORXM01004215.1-marine-metagenome-genome-assembly--contig:-NODE-4215-length-12975-cov-3.111413_pt1 | contig 12975 bp, 14 predicted proteins | sample MGYA00237867_ERZ511480 | MGnify/ENA primary metagenome ERZ511480 (study PRJEB26309, sample SAMN06266103) | marine metagenome | isolation source: Algal blade | place: United Kingdom:Sidmouth, United... | reverse complement strand
GCTTTAATGGCATCTACCACGGCGACTTCCTGCGGTGTGGTTACAATAACTGACCCTGTCACGGCTATGGTTTGCACCAAAGTCAATTGCACATCACCTGTGCCAGGCGGCAAGTCAACAATCAGAAAATCAAGTTCTGGCCAAGTTACTTCTTGTACAAATTGCTTAATAATGCCTGCTAAACGTGGTCCACGCAGCACTACTGCTTGATCTGGATCAATGATAAAACCAATCGACATAACGGGCATTCCGTAAGCATCTAGTGGTTCTATTTTTGCTTTTCCGTAGACATCTTTTACTTTCGGTCGCTGCCCCTGCAGGCCCAACATCGTAGGAATCGACGGACCATATAAATCTGCATCAATTAAAAGGTGAAAATGGTACCGTAATTATGTTTATATGTAACCACTGCCCTTTTGTAATTCATTTAAATAGTGAACTTGTTACAATAGCAAATACTTACGTAAAAAAAGGGATTAGTTTTATCGCTATTTCTAGTAACAATGCTGAAAACTACCCGCAAGATGCACCAGATAAAATGAAAGCTCATGCTAAGGTTAAAGGCTACTCATTCCCCTATTTATATGACGAATCACAAGAAGTAGCTAAAGCTTATGATGCTGCTTGCACACCTGATTTTTATCTTTTTAATCGCAATTTGAAATTAACTTATAGGGGGCAATTGGATGATTCTAGACCTGAAAATAACATGCCTATATCTGGAAAAGACTTACGTCACGCCTTAGATTGTTTAATTGATGAAAAAGAAAATAACGAAATTCAAAAACCAAGTATAGGTTGTGGTATTAAATGGAAAATTTAATCCAATTTTAATTGCCAAATACCAACATGTTGCCATTCGCCAAATTTAAACCCGACTTCTCTTAAATTTGCGACTTGCTCAAATCCAAATTTTTCATGCAATTTTATACTTGCATCATTAGGAATGGTTAATACACCAAGTACTGTATGCAAATTGGTGTTTTTTAATTGTTTTAACAATTCTGTATAAAGTTTTGTGCCTATTTGTTTTCCACGTGCTGTATGCTTTACATAAACAGTAGATTCAACCACATAATTATATGCCGGTTTTGGTCTGAATTTGCTTCCATATGCATAACCTAAAATTTTATTATTTTCCTCAAAAATAATAAAAGGGTATTTTTTTTTAATTATATTTAATTTATCTTTAAAATCTTCGAGAGTTAAAGCTTCAATATCAAAAGTAACTGTGGTATTCAATACATAATAATTGTATATATCAAGTAGTTGTTTAGCATCCTTTATATCTAATGGTCTTATCATTTAAACCCAACCTTTGCGTTTCATCAAATTTTCAATATGTGTATAATGATGGTTACTATGCCATGCATAATTACCAACATTAAAACTAAGCTTGACTTCCTTATTTGTTTCTGGATGAATGAAACATTTATCCAAACTATCTTCATGCATTTTTTTTAGTAAATAAGTTAATTTAAAATGAATAGCACTAATATGACTTAATGACATTTCTATTGGAGCATTATAATCTAAAAGTTCTGCCCAAAGTTGCTCATTATAAGCTTTTATAATAGGTTTATCTTCTGTTAGCGCCCATTTAAAACGTGTATAACTATGATGATGACTATCTGCTATATGGTGCACAACTTGACGAATGGTCCAACCTTCAGGTCTATATTGTGTATCTAACTGCGCATCAGATAAATCTTTTACTAGATTTTCTAAACGATTAGGAAAATGCTCTAAAATAGAAATCCAACTTGCAATATGTTGTTTTGAAATGTTATTCGGACAATCAAACTGACCGATAGGATATTTAAGATCGTATAGTTCTTGCTCTGTCATAACAACAAATATAGGCCATAGAAATTATTTAGACATTTTTTTATAAAAAATAAGATAATATTAAGCGACTTCGTTAATTCCATTTTCTAACCAATTAATAGCCTCATAAATTGAAGAAAATCGTTTTATTTTATTCTTAAAGAATAAATTTTCAATCATAAAACCCATCACACTTGTTTTTCTATCTGAAACAACATAATACCCCTTTAGATTGTAGCTGCTTTTAAAAAATTTAACCCAATCCTGTGGCATTACAGAGTATGAATGTACTCGATTAGATATATATATTAAATCACTACCATCAGTATTAAAAAAACCTGTAACATCATTGATGACTAATTTTGCATGGTCTTCCCAATTAAATATTACACCTTCTTTAATTTCTGAAACTATAAAATCTTTAAAAATAAAAATATCTGCAAAAGGGTAATTATGTTCTTTTAGAACCTGATCATAAAAATTAGACTCTTTTATGCTAATCATATTTTAAGAATGTATTATTCGAATTGAAAATACAAATTACAAAAATTTAACATAATGCTAAATAATAATAAAAAAAAAGCACCCAATTAGGTGCTTTTTTTTTATTACATCGATGTTTTATTATTTTACTGCCATCAATTCTACATCAAAAACAAGCGTAGCATCTGGTGGAATAACACCACCTGCACCTGCACTACCGTAACCTAAATGACTAGGAATTACTAAACGTGCCTTATCACCTACTTTTAACAGACTGATACCTTCATCCCATCCTGGAATAACTTGACCAACACCTAAAGGAAAATCGATAGGTTCGTTACGTTTGTATGATGAGTCAAAAACAGTTCCATCTGATAACTGACCTTTATAGTGTACAGAAACCGTTTGACCTTTTTCTGCTTTTTTACCATCTCCTTTTTGGATAATTTGGTAACGTAGTCCACTTTCAGTTTTATCAAAACCACTAGCTAATTTATCTAATTCTGCTTCACCAGCAGCTTTAACCTCTGCTTCTCTTTTAGCCCTTGAACCTTCAAAAGTTCTAAATGCTTCAATAGGGTTAAACGCTTTGGCATCTGCACCTACTCTTACTATTTCTAAACTATCAATTTTATCGCCTTGTGCTATAGCATCCACAATATCTTGTCCATTTTGTACTTTCCCGAAAACGGTATGTTTACCATCTAACCAATCGGTAGCTGTATGTGTTATAAAAAACTGACTCCCATTAGTTCCAGGACCTGCATTTGCCATAGATAAAATACCTGGTGCATCGTGTTTTAAATCTGGATGAAATTCATCATCAAACTTGTATCCAGGATTTCCAGAACCACTTCCTTGTGGGCAACCACCTTGTATCATAAAATCTGGAATTACTCTATGGAATTTTAATCCATCATAATAAGGCGTACCTTGAGGTTTTATATTATTTTCTAAATTCCCTTCTGCTAAAGCTACAAAATGACCTACTGTTCCTGGTGTTTTTTTGTACTCTAAGGCAACTAGAATTTCTCCTTTGGTTGTGTTAAATTTTGCGTATAATCCGTCTTTCATGGTTCTATTTTTATTTAATGATGCAAATATATGAAACATACATTACTAAAAGTTAATACTTATTCAAAATCATAAAGTGTATGCCGCATGTATTCATTTAAAAAAAAATCACATTATATGAAATGATTTTTGAGTTTAGCTTTGCAATTATTAATTATAATTTTAGTTTTACAAAAACAGGAATAGTATGAAGTTTAAATTAAATACATTGTTTGGTACACGTAATGGCTCTAAAGTAGAAGAACCGGATCATGATGAACAAATTATAAAGGATATTATAAATGATGTTGATGGTGATGTATTTGGAGTTTCTAAGCGAAATGTTTTATACGCAAAAACTTCAGAATTAGGTGGCTATTTTTATGTCATAGCCTTAATTATTGGAGATTTTAAAATAAAAACTACAAAAGGCGCAACTTTAAACATCCAAGGGGAAAACTTAAATTTATTACTTAAAACTGATATGGATGAGTTTGAGTCAGATGCATCAGATGTAGCCAAAAGATATGTGACTAGAATAGATTTTCAAATCGAAAAAGAAGATGTATCTAAATTTGATAAAACTCTTATTAAAACATTACAATTGTCTGCTAAGAAAAAGGAGATTGTTTTCAATACTATCGATTAATAATTTTGGTAGACTATTGTTTTGCTAGTACAAATAATTCTTTTTCCAAATGGTTTTAATATTCTCATAAATGCACAAATTTTCATTCAACCATATTGCCATATCTGTAAAAAATGTAGAAGAATCCCTTGCTTTCTATCAAAAGGTCCTTCAATTAGAAGAAATAAAAAATACAGCTTCAGATTCTAAAACAAGATGGCTTTCAATTGGTGAAGGGAAACAACTCCACCTGATTCCTCGTCCAAATTCTGATATAAAAACAAATAAAGCTGTCCATTTCGCTCTTGCAACAGCCGATGTAAAAACATTTGTTAAACATTTAGAAAATTTAAAAATTGAGTACTCTGATTGGCTAGGTACTCTAAACAAAGATTATATTAGAAATGATGGAATTATACAAATTTATTTTCAAGATCCAAATGGATATTGGATTGAAATAAATGAAGACGTTTAACCGTTTTATTTGATTATTTCTCATTATAAAATCATGAGGAACTTGAATTACTAAAAAACGGTAGCGAAAAACTTTTTCTTACGCTATTAATTTGTATTGCTTTCAGTGAATATTCAAATTATTTAAAAACTATTAGTGATTTATAAATACAAATTTGATGAGGCACACATTAAATTTCCGAAGTTTTTTCTCTGAATTTTAATATTATTTTTTTTAATGAAAAACATAAATTACCTTATCAAGGTAGTTTGTGTAAATAAAAATTCACTACGTTTGTGTGAATGAAATGGCTCTTTTTTATTATAATAATATTATACTTTTCGATCCAGAATCTTAACGCTCAAGAATCTCAACATTCTGTTGAAGAAATTTTTAATCATGTGGATATTGCATTAAAAAAAAATGATAATGAAAAAGCAGGAAAATTACTAAAAACGCTACGAAACAAACCTCTAAGTGATTATCAAAAATATGAGCTTCAACAACATTTAAAAAGAATAAGTAAACACCAAATAAGCTTTGGTTATGAACTTATTTCATTTAAAAAAAACTATCCAATTGAAAAATCTTGGAATAGCCTTGCTTTAGAATATCAATACACTATAGCTAAACACACGCTATTAGGAAGAGCCACTTATAGCGATCGTTTTTTTACCAATGGCATATTATATGAAATAGATGCTTACCCTGTGATGAGTAAGAATGTTTATGGATTTTTATCCATAGGAGCTTCCAACGGTGGGTTCTATCAAAAATTTAGTGCTGCTGCCTCTGTTTTTAATAATCTTGGTAAAGGTTTTGAAATTGAAACAGGGTTTAGATATTTTGATTTTGAAACAAATTCATTTTTTACATTTGCCAGTGGAATCACTAAGTATATTGGAAATTTTTATATTAATGGAAGGGCTTCTTTAGGGCCTAATAACGATGTTGGAGTTTTTCAAAACTACCAGTTTACTACACGTTATTATTTTGAAAATCCAGCAAATTATTTTTTCATAATTATAGGCACAGGAATTTCTCCAGATGACATTTCAAGATTTCCTCAAGTAATTTCTAATGCATCTTTAAAAGCCTTTTATACTAATATTGGATTCTCTAAATGGTATGGTCAGTTTGCTTTAGGAACAACAGTAGGTTTTTTATCCGAAGATTTATCTAACAATAATAATGGAACGCAACTCTTAGGCTCTATTAATCTTAAGTATCGGTTTTACTAACTTCATTAGTTGTAAAACCTTTTCGAGACATGGTTCCCCATGTTGATTTGATTCCAAAAATCTTTTTAAAATATCCTTTAATTTCAGCGTACAACATAATTGGATGTGTGGTAATTGGTTCTAAAAAAGAGGTGAAAATTAAATTTAACGCTTTTGGATAAGTTGCATATTGTTTGAAGTTATAGGTGTAAATTAAAATAGCTATTGTGGAAAAAATACACCCAATAATATAGACAATAAAAAAAAGTAAAACTGCCGTAGGGTAATTTATTTCTCCTAAAAACATATAAATAACTATTAAAATTAATCCAAGAAATTCAACAATTGGAGCTCCGAATTCAAAATATACCCAATAAGGAAAAAACACTAATCCAGAAGCTTTAAATTTAGGATTATAGAATAAATAGCGGTGTTTTTTTATCGTTTCATAAAGTCCTCTTGCCCATCTATCACGTTGTGTAATATATACTTTAGGTGTTGATGGGGCTTCGGTCCAACATAATGTCTCTGGAATATAAACAATATCATACTTAAGTTTTTTTCTTTCCATATGTACTCGCAGCCTGATACAAAGTTCAAGATCTTCACCTACGGTATTTTTATCAAACCCACCGACCTCAATAAGTCTTTTTTTAGGATACAAACCAAAAGCCCCAGATACGAGAAATAATCCATTTATATGACCCCAAGCCATTCGCCCTAATAAAAATGCACGAATATATTCAACCACTTGCATTCTAGCTACAAGGCTTTTTGGCAACTTTAATGTGTGTAGTGTGCCATTATCTATAATACTATCATTAGCAATACCTATGGCCGCTCCAGTCGCTATGACTTCCTTATCTGTAGCAATTAAATAAGGACGTACCATTTTTAAAAGCGCATCTTGTTCAATTATACAATCGGCATCTGTACATAATACGAGATCTGTGGTTGCATTTGAAATCCCACAGTTTAAGGCATCTGCCCTACCTCCATTTTCTTTGTTAACAACTGTAAGATTTTTAAATTTGGGATTATCACTTTTATAAACGCCTAATATTTTAGATGTTTTTATAAGTTGCTCTTTAATTGGCTCGTTTGAAACTTTGAGATTAAATGTGTTTACTAGTTTTTCAAGCGAGTCGTCTTTACTTCCGTCATTTACAATAATCAATTCATAAAAAGGGTATTGCAATGAAAGTAGCGATAAAACATTTATAATAATAGTTTTCCCTTCGTTATATGCCGGTGCTACAAGACTAATACTTGGCAATTCTTGGGCACTCATTATTTGCTTTATAGATAAAAAAGTAGCATTGTTTTTGTTTTTTTTTATGGCTTTAATAGCTAAACTCACAAAAAAGAAATAACAACAAAAAAGCAATATTCCATATATGAAAAAAAACCAATCTATGCTGTGTCTATATAGTTCCATTTGAATTGACTTTGGTTAGAGGGATGGGTTTATTTAATGGTAGGATTACAGGAATTTCATGAGTTCTAATAAAATTATAGTAAGCTTTTACAAGCGTTACAACTTTCTCATTAGTGTGCTTTTCGTGTTTAAAAATTTTATTTTGTATAGTATTTACGCCAAATCGTGTAGCGCAATGAATAGCGAGACAAACAATATCATCATTATTAGATTCCAATATGCGCTCTAGCAAAACAAAACTGCTAGGTCTTGGATGCGTTTCTAGAACATCTAATACTTGTATTATCTGCCATAGCGATATAGGATGTGTAACTTTATTGAACAAAATTAAACTGTCCCATCCTAGAAAAACAACTAGCCCTACTTGTGCTTCTCGCCTTACTGTTAATTTTGAACTATCAACATTTTTTTTAAAATGATTGATATGGTTTACAATACCTAATTTATAACTATACCTAAGTGCTTGAGCTAATTTAAAGGACTTTGAGGATTTTAATTCTTTTTCAATTCGTTTATCAATTTTTAATGTTTTAATAATTGATAATGGTTGTTGTTGAACGGGAATCTGAATAACACTATGCACATCAATTAAGTGTTTTATCACATAATGAAATTTTAATTTAGATTTGATTTCTTTCTCTAACATGAGTTTCATGTTATACGAAATATCCAATGTTGGGTTTTTGAAAAACTTACCCATTAATGTGTATATTACCAGTTTTAATTTAAGCAATCTTTTGCTTCTTATATGCCTTAAAAATATACTAAAACAAACACCAATTATTAGTAAAACTAATATTAATAAAAGTATTATAATGACATAAAATAGTAGCTTTATAGTCATAAAACTTCCTTTATATTTGCGTTTAAAGCATTTAAAGATACCGGGAAATTTAAAAAACTTGATATACCAAATTGTTTAAACATAGTTTGTTGATTTTCTTGATCCATTCCTGTAATTACTATAATTTTACAACCCAAATTAGAATTTTTAATGGTTTCTATAAGTTGAAATCCTGAAGTTCCAGTTATTGAAATATCGGTTAATATTAGATCAAAATTATTTGTTTTTAAAACAGAAAGTACTTCTAAATAGGTATGTGCTAAAATTATTTTTGTAGTTTTATTTAGAAGGTACGTTTTTAATAGTGTGGTAACTGCTGGATCGTCATTTATTAATAAAATTTTTTTTAGAGTCTTCAATAAAGCGGGTATAAATAATGATAAGATATATGGTAATTTAAAAAATAAACTTTTGCAAAATATTGAAAGCTATTAATAAAACAAGTATTAAAATGTTTTATCTCAAAACTATTAAATTACACAATTTATTAGTTAGAACTTAATGCGAGTAATTAATTTTAAACTAAACTCTTGTTTAATTTTTTAAATAAAACTCTAATTACAAACTAATTTTCTGAGCAAACCGAAAAGTTAGTAAACAGATGCGTTAGGGATTGTAGAGGAAAGCCCGCAGCCCGACGTAGGAGGTGCGAGGACTTGAAACGGAAAGCGCGACCCTTGGGTAACGCCCATATAATTCTACCATTAATTTGCGACTTCGCTTATAAATTTAATACGGTATAGCCTAAGTTCCTCATCGTCGTAATCGCCATCAAACTCATCGATAGCTGCATCTATATCATCGGTTTCAGATTCCATAAAGTAGTCGTGGATTTCTTCTTGCTGATCTTCATCTAGAATATCGTTAAGCCAATAATCGATATTTAATTTAGTGCCAGAATATACAATAACCTCCATTTCTTTAATAAAATCTGCCATAGTCATGCCTTTGGAAGATGAAATATCATCTAGCGGTAATTTTCTATCAACATTTTGAATAATATATAGTTTATTTGCAGAATTTGTGCCTGTGGATTTTACTACTAAATCGTCTGGACGTGTAATATCATTTTCGTCGACATATTTTTCTATAAGTGCTACAAAATCTTTACCATACTTTTTAGCTTTTCCATCGCCCACACCATGTACGTTGGCAAGTTCTGTTAAATTTATAGGGTATTTAAGTGCCATATCTTCCAAAGATGGATCTTGAAAAATAACGAACGGCGGTACGCTAAGTTTTTTTGCATTCTTTTTACGAAGGTCTTTTAACATGTTCATTAAAACCATGTCTGCTATGGCTCCACTTCCTTTTTCGGCGGTTATAATACTACCATCTTCTTGTTCGCCTTCAAAAATATGGTCTTCCGTCATCATGAATGATTCTGGCTTTTTAATATAATTACGACCTAAGTCGGTTAACTTAATAACGCCATAGGTTTCAATATCTTTTCTTAAAAAACCTGCTACTAAAACTTGCCTTAACAAAGCCATCCAATATTTATTAACTTTTTGTTTTCCTGTACCAAAAAAAGGTTGATCGTTTGTTTTATGCGAATTTATTAATGCGTTTTCTTTACCTATAACAACGTTTACTAAATCTTTAGACTTGTATTTTTCTTTGGTGTTATCTATTATTTCTAAAAGTAATTTTACTTCGTTTTGTGCTTCTACTTTCTTTTTTGGGTGCCTAACATTATCATCCATTTCACCACCTTCTCCTGTTTTATTATCAAACTTTTCACCAAAATAATGAAGAATAAATTTTCTTCGGGAAATAGATGTTTCCGCAAAAGCGACTACTTCCTGTAATAAAGCTTGCCCTATTTCCTGTTCTGCAACAGGTTTTCCGGACATGAATTTTTCTAACTTCTCAATATCTTTGTAAGCATAGTAGGCTAAGCAGTGGCCTTCGCCTCCGTCTCTGCCTGCTCTACCCGTTTCTTGATAATAACTCTCTATACTTTTTGGAATATCATGATGGATTACAAAACGCACATCTGGTTTGTCGATGCCCATACCAAATGCAATAGTTGCTACAACTACATCAACATCTTCCATAAGAAATTTATCTTGATGGCTAGAGCGTGTTTTGGCATCTAATCCTGCATGATAAGGTACTGCGTTAACACCATTTACTTGAAGTACTTGAGCCAATTCCTCAACACGCTTTCTACTTAAACAGTAAACAATACCTGATTTGCCATTGGTTTGTTTGATAAAACGTATAATATCAACATCTACATTTTTGGTTTTTGGCCTTACTTCATAATATAAATTAGGGCGGTTAAAGGATGCTTTAAATGTTTTAGCATCGCCAATTCCTAGATTCTTTATAATATCTTCTTGTACTTTTGGTGTTGCAGTTGCTGTTAAACCAATTATTGGAATATTATCGCCTATACGTTTAATGATATGGCGTAGGTTTCTGTATTCTGGCCTAAAATCGTGTCCCCACTCACTTATACAATGCGCTTCATCAATCGCTAAAAAAGATATTTTTACGGTTCTTAAAAACTCAACATTTTCTTCTTTAGTTAAAGATTCTGGCGCTACGTAAAGTAATTTTGTAATGCCATTTGTAATATCTTCTTTAACTTGTTTTATCTCAGTTTTATTTAATGACGAGTTTAAAACATGAGCGACACCATCTTCTTTAGAAATTCCTCTTATTGCATCTACTTGATTTTTCATTAATGCAATTAACGGAGAAACTACAATCGCAGTACCTTCTTGCATTAAAGCTGGTAATTGGTAACACAAAGATTTACCACCACCTGTTGGCATAATAACGAATGTATGTTGTCCTGATAATAAACTTTCTATAACACTTTCTTGAAGTCCTTTAAATTTATTAAATCCAAAATGTTTTTTTAGAGCAGCATGCAAGTCACTTTTTGATATTGACATCTATTGTATAAAATTATTATTTGATTTAAATCTCTATTTTGCAGAAATAACGGTTGATTAATTTCATAACTTATTTAGAGAACCCTAATATTTTTTTTCGTTAGTTTTGTAACGAATTTTCAAATTACAACAAAATTCAATTTGAATGTCACTAAAGATAATAAAATCTTTAAACATCAACTCAAAAAATAATAAATTTTGAAAGACAAAAATTCTATTATTAATCTAGCGAGGCAAACTATCGAGATGGAAAGCAAGGCTATTTTAAACTTATCTAGCTTAATAACAGATGATTTTGCAGATGCTACACAACTTATTTACAAATCGAAAGGACGTGTTATAATTACTGGTATTGGTAAAAGTGCTATTATTGCTAATAAAATTGTAGCAACACTAAATTCAACAGGAACGCCCGCTGTATTTATGCATGCTGCAGATGCTATTCATGGCGATTTAGGACTTATACTTAAACAGGATGTTGTAATATGTATTTCAAAAAGTGGAAATACACCTGAAATTAAAGTTCTTGTTCCTTTAATAAAAAGTGCGAAAAACAAAATGATTGCTATTACTGGTAATATAGATTCTTTTTTAGGACAGCATGCTAATTATATTTTAAATGCTTATGTTGAAAAGGAAGCTTGCCCAAATAATTTAGCTCCAACTACTAGCACCACAGCACAACTTGTAATAGGTGATGCACTTGCCATTTGTTTATTAAATTTGCGTGGCTTTTCAAGTAACGATTTTGCTAAATACCACCCTGGCGGCGCTTTAGGAAAGAAGTTGTATTTACGTGTTAAAGATATCTCTTCAGTAAATGAAAAACCTAAAGTGACACCAACCACTAATATTAGAAATGTTATTGTTGAAATAACTGAAAAAATGTTAGGAGTTACCGCTGTTGTTGAGAATGGTGAAATTATAGGGATTATAACGGATGGTGATTTACGTAGAATGTTAACTAAAGTAGATGATTTTACGGCATTAACTGCAAAAGATATTATGGGTGCTAATCCTAAACGTATTCAGGCGGAAGCTATGGCTGTTGATGCTTTAGAACTTATGGAGGCTAATGATATTTCGCAATTACTAGTTGAAGAAAATGGTAAATATGCTGGAATTGTGCATTTACACGATTTAATAAAAGAAGGCATTATATAATGGCGAAAAAAAATATTAATGAGATGTCTTTTTTAGATCATCTTGAAGATTTACGTTGGCACTTAATTAGAATAATAATTGCTATTGTTTCTGTAGCAACATTTGCTTTTATTTTTAGTCGGTTTATTTTTGACCAAATTATTTTTGCGCCATTGAACATGAGTTTCCCAACGTACAACCTGCTATGCCAAACTGCAAAGTTTTTTGGTATTGAAACAACATTTTGTGCAGAAGAAATGCCCATGATATTACAAAACCGAACCATGTCTGGTCAATTCTCCGCAGATATCTGGACTGCTATTTTAAGTGGTTTTATTATTTCTTTTCCCTACATTATTTATCAACTTTGGAAATTTATTAGCCCAGGATTACATAGTAATGAGCGTAAACATTCTAGTGGTTTTATACTTATTTCATCTATGCTTTTCTTTATTGGTGTGCTTTTTGGCTACTATATTGTAACGCCACTATCACTAAATTTTTTAGCTAATTATAGTATTTCTGCAAGAGTGGATAATCAAATAGATATTAGTTCTTATATAGAATTAGTAAGAATATCTGCTTTAGCATCAGGGTTAATTTTTGAATTACCAATAATCATTTATTTTTTAACAAAAATAGGATTGGTAACGCCAGATATATTAAGAAAATACAGAAAATATGCACTTGTAATCGTATTGATATTATCTGCTATAATTACACCTCCAGATGTTACAAGTCAGATTATTGTAGCTATTCCAATAATAATTTTATATCAGGTAAGTATTTATATTTCTAAAGTTGTAGTTAGAAATCAATTAAAAAAGGATAAACAACGGTCCAAAAATTAGTAAAGAATTAATTGCGACGTTATCATATTGTATATGATTTTACTACTTTTAGCGTTCAGTATATAAAGATATGAAATTAAGAGCCGAAAATTTAATGAAGTCCTACAGCGGACGAAAAGTAGTAA
>ENA-ORXM01004212-ORXM01004212.1-marine-metagenome-genome-assembly--contig:-NODE-4212-length-12984-cov-3.514604_pt1 | contig 12984 bp, 11 predicted proteins | sample MGYA00237867_ERZ511480 | MGnify/ENA primary metagenome ERZ511480 (study PRJEB26309, sample SAMN06266103) | marine metagenome | isolation source: Algal blade | place: United Kingdom:Sidmouth, United... | reverse complement strand
TACAATTGAACACTAACAGTAATAATCAATCAACGTCATCGATTATGAACATTTTGATCCCACACAGACTAGAAGAATGTGAAATACATAAATTTTGGGAAATCGAATCCATAGGAACAGAAACAGACAGCGAAGTGAAAGCGAAAACGGACTTACAAGAAATGACCACTTACCAAGAGAATAACATTCATTTGAAAGACAATAGGTACATCGCCAAGTTTCCATGGAAACCAGAACATCCGGAGTTGCCTAGCAACGAGATGATCGCCAGAAAGAGAGCATACAACGTGATAAACCGACTTGCTAAAGAACCAGAGATGCTTAAGATATACGGTAACATTATCAACGACCAAGAAAATCGAGGTTTCATAGAGAAGGTTGAAACCCCGGATGAGACTACTAATCGGGTACATTATATTCCGCACCACCCAGTGAAAAAAGATTCATCGACTACACCGATACGTATAGTATATGATTGCAGTTGTCGTCAAGATTCAGAATCACCCAGCTTAAATGATTGCCTTTCTTCTACACCGCCGCAGCTTAATAAGCTAACAGATATACTTACAAGATTCCGCTACGGGAAATACGCCTTAACAACTGATATTGAGAAAGCATTCCTCCAGATTGGACTAGACGAAGAAGACCGCGATTCTACTCGATATTTTTGGGCTTAGAGATCCAAGCAACCCCAAGAGCGGACTCGAGACCTACAGATTCAAGGTAATTCTATTTGGAGCTACATGTTCGTCATTTATTCTTAACGCTACATTATTGAAGCATTTATCAACGGTTACAAGTTCTACTGCTGAAATACTCAAGCGAGATTTTTATGTAGACAACGTACTTACAAGTGTTAATACGGAAGAAGCCGCCTTAAATTTCTTTGAAGAATCTAGAGAACTCATGACAAATGCAGGATTCAATTTGAGAACATGGAAGTCAAATAGCAATCAACTTAGCAACGAAGCTACAAAGGCAAACGTACTTGATAAGGATAGCGAGACGAAAATTCTTGGAATGCGTTGGGATGCGAAGTCAGACATATTGACATTTGCTAAATTAAGGTAGCACAATACAAAGATTTTTCATCCCCAATCAGACATCTTTAAACTGATGTAATTCCACTCATCTTTCTTTAAATTTTATAAATGAGGTACCAAAAGAAAGAAGAAAGATTAATCTTTCAAATTGTGATAATTTCATTATGACATAATTATTACATAATTAATTGTTATGTAATTAGTTGCCATATTGTGATGTCCATACTTGAATGAATTTAGCTTCTTTGTTATTCATAGCATCCCAAAATATTTTATAGATTCTTGCACAACACAGTTTGACCTCCAAAACTGTGTCTCAGATTTTTCCTATTGTATTTCATTCTCTCATAAATCTTCAATGAAGTTTGCAACATCAATTCATAAGAGACCACTAAATTCAATTGGGTATAAAATTTGTTCTATTGATGTTTTTGGAAATCTGAGACACAGTTTTGGAGGTCAAGCTGTGTTGTACAAGAATCTATAAAATATTTTGGGATGCTATGAAGAACAAAGACGCTAAATTCATTCAAGTGTGGACATCACAATATAGCAACTAATTAGATAACAATTGATTATTCAATAATTATAGTTTAAATTAATTCATCTCAACTTTTGTTCATGGGAATAAATGGCAAAACTGCAAAAAACGATAAAAGTGAACCACTGAAAACAGATTTTTTTGAACCACTTAAAAAATCAGCTCAGAGTATTTTATAAATGGGTCTGCAATAAGTATTACTATGTTCACTTTAGTCCGGCGTTGGTGGCATACTATGTCCGTCCTTTTCAGGTTGGGGCTAATTATATTGAGCTAGAGTCAACCGGTTCTAAAGCGCCTAATATAGATTTAGTAACTATAGAATAAATAGTGTTTTAAAATAAAATCCGATAATAAATCAATAATTGAAGACTCGATTTATCAATTAGTGAAACATAGAATCGGTCAATTTAACAGGTGAATAAGTAAAAGCCTATCGGAAATTATAGGAGTAATCCCTTGCGCTATTACCGAAGACATTGCTTCGTCTTCAATTTTTTGAACACCGGTATCTTTAGGAGCATCTATCAGTTGACAAGAATCAAAATCAATGACTTTTAATGTTGGTTGAACGCAGTTACGAGGAACAATAGTTCCGTCAGGCTGGGTAAGATTTCCGGGAACTGTCCAAGTTGTAGTCACACCATTAGTAATATGTGTATAGACAGTAGATCCATCAGCTTGTACTGTTTCTGTAATATTTGATATGAGATTACAAAATTCTACACCATATTCCACTCCATTACTCAAACTTGCAATTAGAGTACATCCGTCTGTTGCTAATTCAAGATCAGCAAGGAATAGATCAGGACTTGATGGGATAATAGTTGTATCAATTATATCGCCATTACTATCAAGATAGCTGACAGTTGATTCGCCAGTAGCATTCGTAGAAATAGTCGTAGATACAAAATCAATGTCAGGATCACTGATTAGTGAACTAAGATCAAATACTACAGGTGTTCCATCAGTCAAACTAGTACTAATAATACCGTTGGCATTAGGAACATAAGTTCCGGGAGTAAGTGTAATATCAGTTAACTGAACATCGTCATTAATGATAGTACCATCGCTAAGTGTAATGACACCTGTCAAAATATTAGTTGCGGCGTCTATCTGAAATGATACACTTTCAGCAAAAGTATTTGTGTCAATAAGATCTTTATAAGCTTGAAGCTTGGTAGGATTCAGTGTAAGTGAACTTAGTACGGCAGCACAAATCTCGTCATTAGTAAGCGGACGAGGAATATTGACAGTGTCTCCATCATCATCCGTAAATGTATAGGAACCGTCTGGATTCTGAACAAAATTCTCATCGAATGTTTCAATGATTACTGAACTGTTATTTCCATCTGTACCTGTCAATGTAAGAATATCATTAACAACTGTTATAGTATAAGTAGTATTCGTATCTACATCTGGAAGTTCAGTCGAGTCTGAAATTAGAACACAAGTAGACGATCCGTCTGAGCCGTTCAGAACAAGTTTTTTAATGCCATCATTTGGATTATCATCAATGACTTCACCAAAATCATACGTAACATTGGTATTAGTGTCAATGGCCGCTTGAAGTTTTGCTAGAGAATCAGGATTATCAACTAGGCCGCAAGCCATTTCAAAATAATCCGGACCTTCTTTTTCTGTCCATACCTGAGGAGTAACACTATCAAGAGTCAGTAGAGTACCGTCTTCCAGTTCAATACACATACATTCGATGAGTGGAGAATATGGTTTCAAACAGAAATCAGAACCGTCATAAACTTCAAGTTTGTTAGTGCCGTCTGCGTTAAAATAAAGTTTACCATCAACATAAGCGCCGCCAGCGGCAGGACCTTCACATACGGGTGATAAAGGAACTTGGGTTGCTTGTAAAATTTTATTTACTTGTGCGGCTTTTACAGGATCAGCAAGAGCGCCCAGCAGCATCTGACAAAATTCATCAGCACTCATGTCAGCGTTACCAACAATTGTAATGATGGGTGAACCGGCAACACCATTAGTATAGGTAATAGCAGTTTTCTGAATTTGCCCATTTGCTAGAGTAGTAAAGGTGCATCGAGTATCGGTATCCACATCAACGTCGTTTACTGAAATAACCCATGTGTTAGTAGCTGAATTGTAAACAGCAGAAACGTCGCCGACACCCTGAAATTCAGGATGAGGAGTTGAAGTTAGCATTTGAATGAGAGCAGGAATTGTAGTATTATCTACAAGATTAGGACCAACACTTTCATCAGTATCATTTAATGTAGGATAAGTAATAGTACCTGCGTTAAAATCCCATACGCCAGCACCAGATACATGTACACCATTAGTCTCAGAAGGAGGAGTAGGATGTGTTATATCAAGAGTGTATGATGCTGTGCCGTCATTAGGTGTTACAGTGATTATATCACCAGCAATAGAAAATGTAGCATTGGGAGTAACCGTGTTTACCAAAGAAGAAAGATCTAGTGGATATTCATATCCATCAGAACCAGAAAATAAATACACGTTGGGACTAGTTTCAGAAAAACTGTAAGTAGTATTAGTATCTTCTTGATTGTTAAGAGCTTGGCAAACATCAAAAACAAATTGATTTAATTCAATTTCATTACCGTCTTTTGCAACGCAAATTGTAAATGGTACGTTTTTATAACTAAATCCACCCGGATATTTTTGAAAGTCACTGTTAGGCGAACACGGAACAGCCGGGGTAGCGCAAGGCTTCGGTGAAGGGCAATTGATTATATTTTTGGACATTATGTGTCACCTAAAATTTGAAAATTAAAGAACTTCGAGTTGAATAAAAGGAGCAGAAGAGGGTTCATTATCGCCTTTTGGTTCATCACCGGGAAATACATTAGTTCCGACACTACCGGAACATGCTGCGAGAAATAGACTGACTGCTAGAATAGAAAGTGCTTTTGTCATTTTATTATACCTTTTGTTTTGCTTTGTTTATGAATACACAAGGTTTACATTCGTTGCAAACTTCGTATTGACTAGTTGTAGAATTTTGTTGAGGATTTCGACAAGACCATGTTAGATTAGCAATCTCACCTAAGTCCTGTAATTGTTGAAGACGAGATGGTTCTGGTTTTATCCATGTATATTCAGGAGGGTGATCATATTGATATACAATTCTAAACACATCAACTACAGATCTTTTTTTATTTATCGCTGTTTCATTAGAAAAATTTGAAAAAATTAAATCGTCGTCTGAATTTCCACCATATAAAATTACATCTCTTTCCGTAAAATTCATATGTTTTGCATATTGCGCAGCTATCCAAGAAGTTTGAACAACATCTCCGACAGTTATTCCGCAATCTATATTTATAGACGCTTCTTTATAATTATGAGCAAGCATATGAGGCTTGAGAGACTCTCTTGCTTTTTGCTCCATTAATGCTCTTATGGAACGTTCGTTACCCTCTAGTAAATTTATAGATAAAACGTCTACAGGGGTTTTAAATCTTTCCAGAAGCCAAGTACTATCTAATCCTCCTGACCATAAAACAAGAGGTCGTTTTTTCGTGCCGTAATATATACTGCGTCTAGGAATTAACACTCAGTTTTTTCCCAATATGTTTCAATTCTTGTGGAACATTCACCAGAACTAGGACCAATATTTTGAGTTCCATTATTCTGCCAAACGCCACCCCACCCATTATCATTAGGAGTCCCTACGATAATGTCACCACATGAAACATCTCCAGTACGAGAAGTATGAGTAGTTCCTACAGGACGAACAACTCCATCAGGATCCGCAGGACAGGTATCAACGCCACCATTACCACTATCACTACCACTAATACAATTAAGAGGAATTAGTACAGTCGATCCGTCAGGAAGACAAACAGCAACTTTGGCTGTAGATTGATCTAAAGAACTTTTCTGAGCAGCAGTAGCATCAGGTTTTGCACAAACATCAAAAATTTCAAGTAATTTTTCGTATATCAGACATGGGTTTTCGCAAAGACAATCATCAGGTAGTGGATCTTGTCCGTTTCTAGTAAGAATGCAATTAAATGCGAATGTTACACCATTCATCCAATCTGCGGTAACTTGTGTTCCACCAGTTGGACAACCATCATCATCAATTCCTGTTGAATTGACAAAAAAAGATTGTTCTCCATCAGTACCACTAACAGGAGTTTCTACACAACCGGGGTATGGTCCTGTACCAGCGTTAAAAGAACGAGGAGATGCTCCGCTCATTAGTTATTCCAATTCTTTTTTATATTTATTTTGTTTATCATTATAACATAACAACATTAAGAAGTCAAGCAGTCATTCTGAAACTTATATTTTATACAGATGTGAGCAGGTTTGAGTTTTTCAATCAAACAAATAGAAAATTCGTTATCAGGATCACTCAAGGATAAATTTCCTGTTTGAGAACCAACTTGAAAAAAACTACAAGGATTAGAACCTTCGATTAGCAGTTCGATAGTCCATGGTTGACATAACTGAGTTTGAGTTTCTTCTTCTGCAAGAAATGGCAATGAGAATGCTTTTGGTTTAGGACAAGCACAACCACCCAAATTTCTAGTTAAATTACAATAATCCTCAGGATCAATAGGTTCTCCCGGCATGATATCAAGTTGACAACAATTTACACATGGAAAATCGGCAAAATTTCTTTCACATTCGAGATTATGCTCACTAATGCAATCTCCCAAAAAAGGTAGTACTCCACCCAAACCACTGTTACAAATTCTATCGACAGGTTGTTCAAAAGTATCAGTAGGGCAAACACACTCAAGGACTGTAAATCCTTCTATCTCAGCAAGACATTGAACAGTTTCACAATTGAAAATACCTCGTGACTGATATAATTTACATACTATATCGAGTGTTTTTTGATCATCATTGAGACATTCAAGAACACCATAAATTTCCAACCAATCATCTATCTTACAATCGGCAGTACAAGGATTAGCTTGTTGTGCTGCTTTACAAACAAATTGATTTAGATCATAAGCATAGCTAGAAATAGTATCATGAATTGCTTTGAAGGTTGTATCATTTTTTACCATACACTCCCACATAGGCCCGCCACTCGCTATAAGCTGATTAGCAAGACAGAGATAATCTTCTAGGGAAAGATCGCAAAATTCAGGTTGATTCATAATTTTATATCGTAAATTTAACAGTACCAAGAACTGGAACTGAGCAAGCATCAAGACCTAGTGAAGCAGTTGGAGATATGATTTCAAAACATCCATCATAAACAGAATCAACAGCAGTGTATATATCGGAAAGGCAAAAATTACCAATCAGAGCTTGTGAAAATACAGCCTGAAGAGTTTCGACAATACGTTCTCGCGTAGGAATTGATCTATCATCTAATAGTTTAATTTCTGGACTTATGACAACTGGGGTTGCTGCACAAACAGTAGTTTTGACACCAAGTGGTGCTGATGTATCAATTATATCCTGAACATTTTCAACATCTTGCTGGGAAGGTATACCGTTCAAGTAGGTATTTTGCATAACAAAACAGATTTTAACAGTACCGCAACCGTTAGCGAGAGGAATTACTTGAACATCCGTTACTCCATTGTATTGTCTTGCCCAAAAATTATAATCTTGCACTGTTCCCGTTCTACATGGATTTGCGGTACATTGAATTATGCGTTCTCTAAATCGAATGTCGCTCTCTATTTCCGATCCGCCGGAAAGACCTCCTGAAGAAATTTGAAATATAGGATCAATACCTACGATTGCATCATTACATTCTAAAGTTACACCATTTGGTGCGTTACCTGCTAATCCTACGTCTAATGCAATAACAGGTATTAAATCTGAAGGTACTGTTGTTTCTTCAATAACTTCGTATTCAACTCCATCACAACGAGTTAAAGTTTTACCTTCAGGTATTGTACCAACAGAATTACTGGTAATGAATCCTGCGGCGCGACTCGGTTGAAGTCTCGTAATACCACAAAGAAGACCGAATTGTTCAAGTCTGTCACCAGTAGCATCTAGTGGTGTGTACCCTTGTCTATCCATACATACATAAGCAGACCATAGTTGATAACCAAATGATTTAGCAAACGCATTAAGGATACTTACTGAACAAGCAGATTGAGTCTGATTGATATTACCGACAAGATCTGTAAAAAGATTATCTTGAAGATCAGTAAGTTCTGGAACTTCTAGAGCCATTACAATAACCTTTTAAAAATTGTCAAAAACATCCACAAAGCAATCTTTTGAGCTAGAACTTAAAGAATAACTTTCGGATGGTATATCTATAGTAATTAAAAAACAACCCCTACTAAATGTTACATTTACTGTAACAAATTCAATTACAGATGATAGAGCGTTTTCTATTTCTTGTTGTATTCGAGATTGCCCAAATGTATTTACAGGAACACTTCTAATTGAATCCCAATCTACAAATGGATAATTGAAAAAATTATATTTACAAGAACCTAAAGCAATTAGAACCTGATTTCTGACAGAATTACTTAAATATAAACCACAATCATTGTCTAAAATATCAGGACAGTCCGCTGGACAATCGCAACCAAATGCTAAATCATAACATTGATTAATAGGAAGCTGTATAGGTTTTATACCTATTGTCATTAGGTTGCTCCAACTATTGTAGCGCCATCACTGGTAACATCGCCAACAAGTGCTACGGGTCGTGGTCCGTTTCCGTCGCCTCTGTCCACAGTGACATTAGAAGATTCTATTGTTATTCCATCTTTGTTAATCTTTATGATGTGGGTCTTTGTTTCAAAATCATATAATCCTGAATCACCGTCTTCGAATTGATCAGGTAAGTTATCTTCATATTGAAATGGAATAATAAACTTATGATTTGATTCTCCAAACGCATGAATAACTAAACAAGCGCAATCACTAGAATTCATCGCAGTGCCGGGGGGAATTACTTTTACCGCATTATTAAAAGGTGCGCCACCTTCTGTTAGAATTTGAACTCTGGAAAACGATTCATTATTTGTAACGCTTCCCATTTTATTGAATTCGTTATTCATTTAATAATTGCCCACTCTGAGTATTTGAATTAATTAGTGATTGTCTTTGTCTGGGATCGGTACTATATGCATCAGGATGTATTAAAGAAAGGTTACAGATTGTTCCTTCACCCGGATGACTTTGAATATATGTAACTTTATCAATAAGCCATTTAGGAATAGATGATGCCTTAGAAGCTTCAAATAATCTTCCTTGCAAGGTCACTAGTTGACCGGGAGCATATAAAACTCCTTCGGAATTTCTCCATCCAACAATTTTGATATTTATTCTTCGAGATTTAGCAAAAGATGTATTGTTGAGCCAATCAGCATATTCTTGAGAGTTAGAACCGTTTCCTATAGATTTAACTCGTGTGATACGATCTTGTTGGTCAACTAAGTCATCGATTGAAGTTTTTAAGGTTGAAGCGCCCGAAGTCGAGTTAGACGTGATGAGGCCGGAACTATCTTGGTTGGTGACTTCGTACGTGTGGAAGCGCCCGGTTTCGTTGACGTTAAGCGTGATTGCTTTGAAGTTGTTGATGACACCTGCTTCTTCGTATTCGGAGTTGACGATAACCTTGAAGCCGCCTGTTTCTGTCGCTGTAACTGTCGCTGCCGACATTGTGAGCAAGCCATTTCTTAATTCCTTTTCGACTGTATTGTATTCAGATAATTGCGTATGTTTTACTTGTGACTGTGGATCACCTTGTATTTCAAAATTTCTTTGAACTGTAGAATCAAAACCAGATAAAATTCGCTCAATAAATCTTTTTAACGATATTTCACCGCCTCCAGTATATAGCAAACTTAAATCTGATATTACAGAATCGGTAAGTACAGCACTATAACTTCTTCCTGAAACTGTGGTGGTATGATTTATTTGATCATCTTCTAGAGCTTCAATAGTTTCATTATATTCATCAATTCGACCGACAAAAAGTACTTGGTTGTCATTTGTTCTAATTGTTAAGTTATTTTGAGGAAGCCACTGACTATTAGCTATCAACGGATCTTCGACCGCAGAAAATGTAACGTTAGAATAAACAGACTGTAACTGACTAGTCATACGGAAATCTTTCCAGCCCTTATAAGGCAGTCCGTTTATCTCTGTAACAACACTTTCAATCATTTGATTATTCTATCTAAAATATATTCGAACATTATAACACGAATTTCTGAAAAAGTCAATTCTCTAATTGTCAATAGGTAATCCTATAAATGATCTAATAGAATTTCTAAGATCATTGGTTGATGAATTATTTTGAATTATCGTATAGTCAACATCATTAGTTAGCATAGGATGAGAAATATTAGATGAACTAATAGATGCGTTTCCATTAGAAAGACTTTGAATTTGAGCGGCAATGGAAGCAAGCGGTTGTGATTGACCCGTTGAAAATGTTCTTTGTATGGACGTATCGGTAACTATTCCATCAAAATTGTTCAAAACATCGATATAATCACCAAAAACAGTTCCTGAAAACTCATTTAAGCCGCTACTGTTGATATTGTCGATAATTTTATCATGAGAATCTATGAGATTACTACGAATTGCTAATAGGCCCACTCTATCCAATTCTCCCGGAGAAAGCGCAGCAATTTTATTACCAATGATAGAATATGCAAATCTTATATGCGCTATATCTATTTCATCAAGATTAGGTTTGTTAGAAAGATTTGTTATTCTTGTAATAGATTCAATGAAGGCAGTAGGAGATGAACTAACGGCATCGTCTGTAGTAGTATTAATCCGATCTTCAAATTTTGTGTAGTTAGAATATTTATTTAACGTTTCATTATTATATGCAGAATCACTAGTTAAATTTTCTACATCATTGGCCTCAGAGATTCTGGAAGCTGTAGCATTGAATAATGAATCTATGAGTTCAGATCCAAATAATCTTGAGTCCATGAATGTGGATATAGATTGAAGATCACCGGGACGATTGAATGTTCCAGCTTCTACAAAAGATAATCGTAATTCCGTAATACTAAGTTCTGAAGATTGATTGATTATAGAAACTGAGGTTGGCCATACGGCAGCAGGATCGTGATTGGGTAATATGAGAGATCCCACACCTTCAGATTCAAGAGCTTGAATAAGAGCGTCTTGTTGATCGATATGGTCTTCACCATGAACAAGTACAGTAACTTGATATTTACGAGCTTTGCGTCCAAAATCTTCAAACCATGGTTCATCACGATATGGATACTGATGAAGAACCCCTCTCCTGCCAATTTCAACAGTAGATTCGAGAACTTCGAAAACCAACGTTGTTGGTCCGCCGACCCCTGCCGTGCCAAAAGAAGGAGTATAAGATCCTGCGCCTCTGTCTTCGATATTAGACGGATCGTAGTTTTCACCTTTATAATTAATTCCTAAAGTCATGGGCTTGTTATCGCTCTATTAATACCGTTAATTTTATTTTTTAGAATATCTTCTAGTTCTTTTTCTTGCTCGATTCTTTTGTCTTTAAGTTTAGATAGAGTTTCCTCTTGTGTGATCTCAACAGATCTTTGTTCATTTTCTAATAATTGCAGTCTAAAAGATTCTTGTTGAGCTTGTAAAATAGTTCTTAAGGACTCATCTGAAGATGTTTCTGATAAAGTCTGGTCAGAAAGACCTCCTGTTTCATCGAATATTTTATTTCGAAGCTCTTGAGAATTTCTATCAAGACCAAGTAGATCGTTTCTTAAGAATACAGGAGAAGAAAATAATAGTTCAAGATCTGATAAAATTCTTCCAAATATATCACCTCCAAAATTATTAAGTCTATCTTCTTCTGCTTTTTTAAATGTTAATTTTTGACCTTCTTCTATCTTTTTACTATCAATAGCCCTGTCGATAAGCTGAGTATCTATAAGTTCAGACTTAGCTTTAGAGAAACTGGAACTTTTTTCATTAGATAATTTAGGATTAATTAATCCAACGGTTTCTAATAATTCACGAAGTCTATTAGTAAATTTAACAAGACCATTATTAGATAAATCATTAAGTAGAATGAGAGCGCCTGTTACTGCTACTGCAAATAATGCAAGTGGGCCTGCTCCTACAAGGAAAGAGCCAATATTACGAAAAGCAATAAATGCTATAGTTAAAGAAGTTGTAATTGCCACTGCTTTTAATATTGCACCAAATAGTTTTGCAAAACCCTCATTATTTTTAAGCTTATCATTGAAACTAGAAAATGAATCAGCAAAGCCTAATAGAAGATTCCCTGTCGACTGAAGAATTCCCCCTTCAATACCTAAAGTATTAAGAATCGCTGTAAATTCACTAGTGAACTTTTTCAATTTGAAGTTGAAAGCTGTAGATTGAAATTCAATAGTTTCGAAAATTCTGAATTCTCTTGCTTTCTTCTCAAGTTCTTGAATGTCCTTAATTTGTGAAGCAAGAATACCAGTGAAACCTTTAATAGCTTCTGTACCACCAAATTTCTGGAAAAATTTAAGAACGGTAATTTCTGATCCACCAGCAGACTTGATATTATCAGATATTTTTTGAACAACACCAAAAAGTTCTTCAACTGTCGTTACTTTTTTAACAGCCTGAGCAAGACCTGTTGCTGTAAATCCAACTGTTGATGAATTATCATTAATAAACTTAGTATTTGAATCTGATGGCGATGAAAGTTGCTCGATAACACGACGAATAGATGTACCAACACGAACACCAGAAGGGCCGATACGGTCAAGACTAGCATTTAATAGGAGAAGCTGGTCGATACCAAGAGATGTACGTTGTGCGACACCCTGAAGGTTACGAAGTGTAGCGATTGTCTGATCGATATTAAAACGAGATGATAGTACGGATGTTGAGAACGCTTTAGCGATAGAATCTGTTGAAAATGCTTTGATTACTTGGTCGAGGTCTGTGACGTTTGTAATAACCTTTGGAAGAAAGTCACCCAGAGCATCCGCGATTTCACCGACTTTTTCAGGTTCACCAAGAGATAGTGCGATTAATTGTGCCTGTCTAGCTGCTTGGCCTTGGAAGTCAGCACTAGTGAAAGATTCTTGATTTCTTAGTTGATTAATGAACTGTTTATTTTCAGGAGCAAGTCTTGTTAAGTCTACGCCTTTTAATGAACGATCAAGAGATTGATTAATTTCTTTGTTGAGAACTTTGAAAGATGATGATACACGTAGACCATCTTTTGCCACAGCAAGAAGCGCCTCTGAAAACTCAACTTCAGAAACACCAGTCAATCTTGTATTTTCGCGGATGCTGTCACGAATTTTTGCAAATTCGGCAGTTTGTTGTTGAGTGGTAAGAACTCGATCTTGGTTCGTAGCAGCAATCGTTTTAATAATGTTTTGTTCGAGAGTGGCTGGAGGACGTGTTAGAGCTTGTACAGCAATGGCTCCGGTAAATCCGGCAATTGCCACACCCTCTAGACCTCTAGAGCCTGTCTGCGGA
>ENA-ORXM01004210-ORXM01004210.1-marine-metagenome-genome-assembly--contig:-NODE-4210-length-12989-cov-3.940830_pt1 | contig 12989 bp, 6 predicted proteins | sample MGYA00237867_ERZ511480 | MGnify/ENA primary metagenome ERZ511480 (study PRJEB26309, sample SAMN06266103) | marine metagenome | isolation source: Algal blade | place: United Kingdom:Sidmouth, United... | reverse complement strand
ACAATTGATCTCCCGATAATATCAGGATGTAATCATGCTCGTGATCTCTGAGATGGTGCATACACTGACGCACGGCATCAGCAGTACCCTGAAACCAACCTGAGTTGTCTTTAGTCTGCTGTGCTGATAATACTTCTACAAATCCTTCATCGGTTGTTTCTCCCAATTCGAGGGAGGTTTTTATCACCATGGTTTCATTGTCGGTATTCAAACTATCAGCCACAAATACAAAACTTTCTCCGGCGGCGTTTTCTAATATTAAACTGCTTGGTATGAGTATGGCATTCTCGCTTGTGTAATCATTAATTTTCAAATTGGCAATGAGGTTTGGCTTCACCAAGTTGTCTTTATTTGGCACATTCACTTCAATAATGAAGCTTCTGCTGTTTGGGTTAATGGTATTATTCACGCGGCGTATTTTACTGGTGTACATTCTGTCTAATGCCTCAAACTCTACTTCTACTTCAGATCCACGCTTTATGCGTGGCAAGTAGGTTTCTGGCACTTCAGCCTCTACATACATAGAGCCGAGATTCACTAATCTAAACAGTGGAGTAGCGCCCGGGCTCACTACTTGGCCTTGCTTGGTAATTACCTCTTCAACAATGCCGCTGAATGGTGCGTAAACGTTCACTTTGCTTAATTGTCTGCGCATGGCGTCAATGGCTCTTTCAATGCTTTCTACATTGCTTTTGGCTTGTAGGTATTGCATTTCTGACCCAATATTCTGATCCCATAAGCGCTTTTGCCGTTCAAATGTGGTTTTCGCTAAATCAAGCTGAACTTCTTGTTGCGCAATTTGCTGGCGCATACCGCCGTCATCAACTTTTGCCACCAACGCACCACGCTTCACATATTGTCCTTCTCTAACATACAAATTGGTCATCACACCCGAAAACTCTGGGTAAACCATCACATCATCTTTAGTTTTCACACTGCCTTGCACCTCTACATAATGCTTAAATAGAGAGTCTTGTAAGATAAGTGCGGTCACCAACGGAAGTTTTTTCACCGTGGTGTCGAGTTCCATAAGTCGTCTTTCTAAAAGGGTAATGTTGTCTTGCAGTTCAAATTGTTCTGCTTGTTGGGCTTCTAAACGAACTTTAATCGTTTCATAGTCACCGGTTTCAATCAATTCTTCAACGGTCACCTCTTTTTCTTTTGGTTGGCAAGAAGTGGAGACGAGAAAGAGGGAGAATAATAAAATACTAAACTGTTTCATGTTTTTGGTTCTAATATGTTTTGAACTTGTTATCAAGTTGATTATTTTCCTAAAGCCCGTTCTACATCAACTTTTGCAATTAAAAGATCATACAAGGAATTGATGTAGCCTTGTTGGGCAGTGTACAAATCCTGTTGTGCTTGATATAATTCTACAGATGAGCCAACGCCTTCTCTGTATTTAATTTGGGTAGTGTTATAAATTTTTTGTGCTAGCGCGATGTTGTCTTTTTGCGTTTCTATATCTGTGGTGGCATTTGCAAACGCCGTTAGGGCATTTTCAATCTGAATGTCAATGCTTGTTTGTAGCGTTTCTCTGCTGAGCTGAATTTTTTGAAGTTCAAGCTGCTTTTGGCGAATTTGATTGTTCCTTAGGTTGCCATCAAAAATAGGAACAGAAATAGATAAACCAGCTGCCACATTTGGGAACCAATTGTCGAAGCCGTTTGTGAAAATGAAATCATTGCCTTGATAGTTATAGTTTCCATTAATAAAGGCATCAACTTTTGGTAGTTTCCCTTTTTCAATACGCTCAATATCTAATCCTTGAATTTCTTCTTGTACGTCGAGTATTTTAAACTCGGGCCAAAGCTCAGGTTCGGTAATTTGTGCGAGAAATTCTTCGCTCAACACATAAGCTTCAAAAGACTCAATTTCGTCAGTAAGCTCAAGGTCGGTATCAAGTGAAATTGTCATTGCATTTTTGAGAATGTCGTAATTGAGTTCTTCAATTTTTAACAGATTCTTTTTTTGATTTTCAAGCATAGCGAGAGAGAGCTCCAACCGATCTACATCGAGTTGTTCGGCAAAGCCTGCTTTGTAAATTTCTTTTGTCTCAAAAATCAAATCGCTCAGGTTTTTAATGTTCCCATCTACAATCTCTAAGTTTTCTTGAGTGATTAATGTGCCGTAATATGCCTTTTCGACTGCTTTTTCAATATCTCTACGTGTTGGCGCAAGCTGCACCTCGCTAAGCTCCACAAAAACCCTTGCCGCCTCTATACCGAGTAAGTACACGCCATCAAACACTTGTTGGTTTAAGTTTACGCCAGCGGTAGCTTGGTGTTTACTCACAAAAGCATCTCCAAGGCCTGCAAAAAATCCGCCGATAGAATTGAAACTAAATTCTTCTAAGGTTTCGGACTGTAATTCTGAGAACCCGTTCAGAACTTCTCCCGAAAATGCTGGAGCGCCGCCCGCATCAGTACGTTGGGCAAAGGCGTTTAAAATATTCCATTGGTAATCAAAATTGCCCGTAACTTGGGGTAAGCCTTGCGCCAGAGTTTGATCAACTTGGCTTTCTGCAATCTCTACATCTATACTTTGATCTTGCAGAGTCTGGTTATTATCATAAGCAATATTCTGTGCTTCGGTTAAGCCTAATGCAAGCCTATCTACAGGCGTTTGCGAGAAGGCCAATGCTCCAGCGAAACATAACATTGCCGCGAGAAAATATCTCATTCTTGTTGATTTTGTGCTGATGAAAAATATGCATTGATGATCTGTCGCCCTTTGTGGTTTGCGATAGAGCGTAGGTGAAGGTCGGTGAACTGTTTGGTGATGTATGTTAAGTCGTATTCTTTAAGAGAGAACCATCTCTGTTCACGTACCATTTCCATTTTAGAAGCCCAGAGTTTAGCTACAATATCTACATCAATATCGTTTCTGTAAATCTCTTCTTTAATACCCCGCGCTAAATTGGCGTGAATGAATTGCAGTTTCATTTCAAGTTTTGCTTCTATTTGATGATCACAAATTGACTTGTGATATTTTTTTAAGTCAAAAAATAGGAGCGGACTTAGTTTACTGAATCTATCCATCATCTTTTGGTGGATCATTAACATTTCTTCGATGGCATTTTCACTTCTCTGCGCACAATCGCAAAACAGTTCTTCCGTCTTCCTTCTGTCTAACTGCAAGACTTCGCGAACCACACCTTCCTTATTGCCAAATATGTTATAAATCTCTTTTTTAGAGATATTGCATGCCCGCACAATGTCGTCGATAGAAACACCACGTATTCCTTTTTGTATGAACAGGTTGAAACATTGATCAATTTGATCTTGATATTGGACAAGGGTTTTTTCCATTGGTCGACAAAACTACACACAGAACTTGTCAAAATGAATTCGGAAATGATAAGAATTCTATTCGTTTCCATGTGCATTTAGAATTTATGAAACAGAAACTTGCCAGAATGTAAAGAGATGTACTACAACAAGAACCAGGAGTCAAAGAGTCAGGGTTCAAGACTTTATGGATAAAAGCACTGTTAGACGACAAGATTGCAAACCCAATCGATGAAATATGTGCTAGAGAGTAGAGTTACTTTGTTGCCTGTTTATAAATTACAGCTCTGAAGCCTTACACTCTGCTTTACGTGGGTTTGTATATAAACAGGTAACACATTTGGCTTTAGCCTTTTAAAATATCCCACATCACAATTCTCAAATCCAAAACCTAAAATCTGAATTCTCAAATCTGAATTCTGAATTCTCAAATCTGAAATCTGAATTCTCATATAACTACGGCGCTAATCTAACTATCCGCCATTCACCTTCGTGTTTTACGTATTGAAACCGATCATGCAACCGACTGGGCTGCCCTTGCCAAAATTCTACAACGGTTGGTTCAAGCAAGTATCCACCCCAAAAAGATGGCCTAGAAATAGATTCCCCATGTTTAGTCATTGCAGCATTCCATTGTTGCTCAAGCCACTCTCTAGATGGTATTTCTGTACTTTGCGGACTTGTGGCTGCGCCAATTCTACTTTTTAAAGGTCGTTTATTAAAATATGCGTCGCTTGCCTCATCAGAAATTTTGGAGCACACACCTTGAATGCGTACTTGCTGATGTTGAGGTTGCCAAAAAAAACAGGCACTGGCGTGCGGGTTATGGGCAAGATTTTCACCCTTTTTGCTTTGATAATTTGTATAAAAAACAATACCAGTGTCCCTTATTTCTTTAATTAAAACCATTCGGCTACTAGGCCTATGGTCTTTATTTACAGTTGAGAGGCAAAACGCGTTTGGCTCCTGCACTTCTGCGGCAATTGCATTATTGAGCCATTGTTCAAATTGGGCGAGAGGATCATCCAACAAATTGTTACTATCAAGGCTCTCGCCTTGGTAATCTAATCTAAGATCGTGGAGGTTGTCGTCGCTCATAAATTTTCTTATGCTTCAAAAATAGGAATAAATGCACCTAGACTTGGCTCATTGCATTAGAAACCATACATTTGGCAGCGAAATAATTTTGGGCTTAAAATTGCATATATGAAAAACCTCTTTTTTGCAAGTGTTATACTTCTCACCCTCAGTTCATGCGTTAGCAAGAAAGACTATGAGCTTTTAGAGCAGAGCAGAAATGAATATCTGCGCCAAGTTGATGCCTTGCAAATCAAGGCCGAGCAGTGTGAATCGAGCAAAAACACCCTTCAGAATCAAGTAAACGCATTAAAAGATCAAATTAAAACAGAAGAAGCCACAGTTGTAGACTTTAGAGAACAGGTAATTGATTTGGAGAAAGAAAACGAAGTGCTACGAAATTCTAGGGCAACGCTTGAGCAAAATAATAAACAGTTGATCAACCAATTAGAAAGTCTTTCAGTAATCAATCAGCAAGGCGCAGAGAATATCAAGAAATCATTAGAAACACTTAGTTCTCAAAGTAACTACATTCGTTTATTAAACAATAAAATTCAAAATCGAGATTCTTTAAATGTGTTGTTAGCCAACACGATTAAAAGGTCTCTTAACGATGTAAATGACCAAGATATAGAGGTTCAGGTTGAGAAAGGTGTTGTGTTTGTATCAATTAGTGATAAGGTTTTATTTGGTAGCGGTCAGTATTCGCTTAAACCAGAGGCCAAGCAAGTTTTGGGAAAAATCGCAAGTATTGCAAAAGACCATCGCCAATTAGATATTTTAGTTGAGGGCCACACAGATAATGTACCTGTTACAGGAAGCTCTCTTATGAGAGACAATTGGGATTTAAGCGCTTTAAGAGCTACCTCGGTTGTTCGATCATTACAAACCGACCATGGTGTGTCGCCATCGCGAATGACTGCTGGTGCCCGCTCTGAGTATGTTCCAAAAACTACGAATGCAACAGCTGAAGGAAAATCAATGAACCGGCGAACAAAAATCTACTTATTACCAAAACTGGATCAATTCTTTGAATTGGTCGAGGAAAGTGTAACATCTAGCAATTAATTAATCACGTAAATACTATATGTTGTATAAAATTTATAACTCAAAAACAAAATATTCAATGTTTACTCCTATTTTTAATTCCTTAAATCATAAAAACCTAGAGAATATGAACAAAAATTTACTCGTGTTATTCTTCTTGATGTTTAGTGTAACCATGTTTGCACAACAAAAAGGAGACGGGGTTGTACCTGGTAAAAAGCCCGTAAAGTTTGAGCGGTTAGCTGTACCAGACTCCGAAAACCGAATGCAATTTAATGCAGCGAACCAGCAAGGCAATTTTCATGATAATTCAGGCGTAACCTATAGCACCCCGGATGGTGGTGTTGTTCGTGGTTGCGGTTTCAATGCAGCTGAGGAGTTCAGAAGACAACAAAATCCGATGATTCCTTCAGTAGAGCAATTTGAAAACTGGATGAAAGTTCAACTGAAACAACAAGAACAAGTTCTTCAAAACGCGATGCTCGCCGGACCTCGATGCGACATCATGTACATTCCTTATATAGTTCATGTACTTCATGAAGGTGAAGATGTGAATACTGTGGGTAGTGCAAATTCACCAAACATTAGTGCTGCACAAGTGCAATCACAAATTGATGTGTTGAACGAGGTGTACAGAAAAATGAACTTTGATAGAAATGATGATCCAATTTGGGATGATGTTTCTGCAGATTTCAGAATTCAGTTTGTGCCAGCATTATTCGATCCTGCTACTGATGAAGTAATTCCAGAGCCTGGTATCAATCGTGTTGATTTGATTGAAGAAGGACTACCAACAACTTGGAACAGCATTAATGCTGTCTTTACTGCATTTGATAATCAAATTAAGCCTGCTACGCAATGGGATCCGGAAATGGTCTTAAATATGTGGGTTGCTGACTTCTTCCAGTCTAGTGGAGGGTTATTAGGATATGCACAGTTTCCAAGCATGTCTGGCCTACCTGGCTTAAATGCAGATGGTGGTGCTGCCAATACTGATGGTGTTGTTATGTCATCTGATAGTTTTCAGAATGGAGCTGACGATGATGGATCATTCATGGATCCTCCTGTTGCTGCATTTAGCAATGGACAAACAACTACGCATGAGATTGGTCACTGGTTAGGTTTACGCCATATTTGGGGTGATACTGGCTGTGGCGGTGATGACTTTGTTGATGACACACCTTTACAAGGTCAATCGACAAATGGTTGCCCAGCAAATCAAGATTCTTGTACTGGCGATGATTTGCCAGACATGATTCCTAACTATATGGATTATACAAACGATGTTTGTATGAATATATATACACAAGGACAGGCTGCTAGAAAAGACGTTGTGATGTCTATGTCACCACGAAGAATGGAGTTAGTAAACTCTCCGCTTGGTGATTATCCTGCTACAGAGCCGTTCGTATTCTTTGAGGTTGAAGATCTAAGAAAAAATATTGTAGAAGCAGAAGGTTGTGCGGCATTTAAAGATTATATGATTCGCGCAAGACTAAAAGATTGTGTAGATGGTGGTAGTCCAACGGCTACAATTACTGTTGGCACAACTGATATGGTTGAAGGTGTAGATTATGACTTTATGGGTGATAATACAGTTACTTTCGCCGGAACAGGCCCAGAAGTAATCGGTATTCCTGTTCGTTTCTATTCTGATGGCGATACTGAAGGTGTTGAAGATATTGCCTTCGAAATTTCAATTACTGATGCAGATGGCTCAGATGCTGTTTTACATCCAGACGATTTATATACTGAAGCTATTTGGAGTGTTGATGACGCAACAGAACCAGACATGCGTGCCGAAGTTGGCTTTACAGAAGATGCGGATGTTGACATACCTGCTTGTGTAGGTGGTGATCTCACACTTACAATCACTTTTGACAACTTCCCTGAAGAGACTTCTTGGGAAATCACTGATGATGGTGCAAATGTTGTAGCATCTGGTGGACCTTACGGTGCTGAACCTGATGGATCAACTCTTGATATTCCAATCTCATTGGGTGCTGGTAATTATACTTTCACAATGTTTGATTCGTGGGGTGATGGTATTTTTGCTCCTGGAGGTTATACTCTGTCAGACTCTAATGGTGGCGTTGCTGTTTCGGAAGATAATTTTGGTGGTAGTTCACAATCAGATGATTTCTGTGTGAATCAAGGAAATACCTTTAATGGTATACTAGGAATTGATGCAACAATACAAGAAGTGGAGAATTGTGGTGATGTGTATGCTGAATACTTAATTGCAATTTCATCGTCTGCCTGTGTAACTGGCGAACAAGACTTTACAGCAATGGTCGAAGTTGATCCTGCATCAACAGCAACATTGGGTGATGATTTCACCTTTCCAATGGGTGCGACTGTTGACTTTACTGGTGAAGATGGCGATGTTAAAACTCTTCCTATTCGTTTCATTGGAGACGGTATGATAGAAGGAGCAGAAACGTTAATCTTAAACATTACGTTGAGTGATGATGTTGCTGACTTAGGTGTGAGTACATCGACAATCACAATTCTGGATTCTGATCTTCCTTTACTTTCACTTTCTGCAGATACTGAAAGGCTAAATGAAGCTGAATACGTATGTGATGGCGACTCAAATACGTTCCAAGTAACTGTGAGTGCTGAAGGTTGTCCTGGTGATAATGTATCAGTACCATTTACTTTAGTTGTTGCTGATGGTTCTGAAGCTACGGCTGATGATATCAACATTGTTGGCGGTGGAAGCTTCACGTTTACATCAGAAAACATCGATGAACCAGTGGTATTTACAATTGAAGTGTTGGATGATGGCCTAATTGAAGGCGAAGAGTTGATTACATTTGATATTCAACTTGCTAATCCAACAGACGCTTCGATTGCGAACCAAACATCAGTGTTTATTCGCGACCCACAAGGTGTGTTCCCACCAGCACTTATCACTGCTGTAGGTGCAGACTTTGAAGATGGTTTGCCTGATGGATGGTCTATGTTATCTAACCTTGACCCTTCACCAAATAATTGGACAATTAGTAATAACACTGATTTAGATGGCGCAGCTGCACACATTACAAGTGACCTTGGATCTAATCCATTTACTTACGTGAATAGTGGCGGTGGTAATAATGATGTATTCTTAATCTCACCACCATTCAATGCAGCTGGTAAGGCACCACTTGACTTTATGTTCCAAGTACAAGGTGAGCCTGGTTTCTTTGGTGCATTCGACTTTGGTTTTGCTGGTGTTGTTCAAGCTGATACTGATATTACGAGCCCGGCTGCATTAATTGGCGACTTGTTTGGTTACTTACTACTTGGTGAGCCAGCCCCAACTACTCTAACCGAGTGGGCAGGTGGCGAAGAACAAGATGCTGGTGACCTCATATCTGCTGCTGGTTATGACGGTGACGTTCGATTCGTATTCTTGTGGAGAAGTGACTTCTCGGTAACAAATAATCCACCGTTTGGTGTTGATGAATTTGCAATTACTGGCGGAAACTTCATTGAGAGAAATACAATGATTGGTGAGGAGATTCCTTCTTATGAAATCGATTCTGACATTGAAACTTTCTACTATAATCTCGTAGATGATGAAGTAGCGATGAGCATTCAATCATCATCTGATCATGGTTGCTCTTCAGGATTTGTATCCTCTAGTGGAACCGGAACTACTCAGTTCATCTCAGACTTTAGTGATGAATTTAGAACGAGCAAGAGTTTTGCAGTTGAAACACCAAACCCTGATGAAGATGCAGACTTAACAGTAGGTTTATACTATACTGAAGACGAGATTGCTGGTTGGGAAGATGCAACAGGCAGAGACAGATCTGAATTATATATGTTTAAAACAATGGGTTACAAACTCGCTGAGTGTTGTACTGAAGTTGAGGTGAATATTACTCTTGATAACTTCCCAGGCGAAACAACATGGGCCATAACAGATGGTGGTGGCGCTGAAGTTGCAGCTGGTGGTCCTTACGCTGGTGCTGATAATCCTGTGAGTGAAACAATTCTTCTTGCTGACGGTGATTACACATTTACAATCTTCGATAGCTTTGGCGATGGTATTTGCTGTGGCTTTGGAAATGGTTCATATAGTGTAGCTGTTAATGGAGAGATGATTGTGAGCGGAGGAGACTTTGAAGATTCAGAATCTACAAGCTTTACTGCTCAAGCAGGCGAGGAACTAGATTTATGTCCTGATTATAGAGACATTGATTTTGCTAAAGCTAGCTTAGAGCCTTATGCTGATGGATTTAAGGTTGTTGCTTCTTTCGAAACTGGCCTTGCTGATCAGACTGGTTTTAGTCTTAGTGCTTTACCACTATTCACACCTGGTGAGTTTACTGCCGTTCAAAATGAAGAGCAGATCGATATCACTTTTGTGAATCGTTTCCCTGTCATTTCTGATGATGATGATGCCCTTGAAATTTCTTATATCTTACTTGAAGAATATACGAGAGATTTAGAATGGGTTGAATTAAAAACAATTGCAGCAACTGAAGGCCAATCTTCATTCGAAGTTGTTGACTTCTTCCCATATGTAGGAATCAATCGATATAGAGTTGGTGCTGTACTCTCTAATGGAGATGTAATCTACGCTTGTTATGAAGCTGATGAGTTTTACGAATCAACAAATGACTTCCAAGTAGGTCCTAATCCGGCAACTAACAATATTAACATCGTAATTTCTGATGGAAATATTGAAGGTGACCTTGATATGGAAATCTACGATGCACAAGGTAGATTAGTAATGGATCAAGATCTAATCTCTTACTCAGGTGTTATGCGTTTCGATGTTGATATTTCATCATTAGCAGTCGGACAGTACTATATCAGAGTAGAATCTGGCGACGGGCATGTAAGAAGTGCTACGTTCGTAAAAGCTAGAAATTAACAGTCTAGACTTTATAAATTTGAAAAGCGCTCCGAATTACTCGGAGCGCTTTTTTTTGTATAGTGCCATTCGTTTTAGGTGAAAGTTTTAACTTCGTCACAAACCTACTGTTACTATGGAGTTACTCATCATCATTGTATTTGTGCTCGGCTATTTAGCCATTACCCTTGAGCATACACTTAAGATAGACAAGCTTATTCCCGCATTACTGATGATGGCTCTACTCTGGGCGATGGTTGCTCTTGGTTTGCCAGATTTTACAGACTGGTTCAGTTCTGCAGAACATGCCTTAGTAGATGGCTTCTCGCTATTAGATAAAGAACATAAACTGCATTGGCTAGAAGAATCGGTTTTACATCATTTAGGGAAAACAGCAGAAATTCTTTTCTTTTTAGTAGGTGCAATGACCATTGTGGAAATCATTGACTACTTTGATGGCTTTGCCACTTTCAAAAAACTAATCACAACTACAAGTAAAACAAACTTGCTATGGATTTTCGCAAGTCTCGCATTTATTCTCTCTGCAATAATCGATAATCTTACGGCAACAATCGTTTTAATTACAATTCTACAGAAAATCATACATGATCGGACCACAAGATTGTGGTTTGCTTGTTTAATTGTAATTGCCGCTAACGCAGGTGGTGCGTGGTCTCCAATTGGAGATGTGACGACTACCATGCTTTGGATTGCCAAAAAGGTGACAACACCGAAGCTAATCATGTACTTAATCATACCGTCGTTATTGTGTATGGCTGTACCGACATTTGTCGCTAGCTTCCTAAAACCATTCAAAGGAAACATTCCACCTCCAAATGAGGAAAGTCGAAAAGGGTCTAAGAGTCCGCATGGACAAACGATGTTAATCTTAGGGTTATTAGGAATCATATTTGTTCCTATTTTTAAAACGGTGACTCACTTACCACCATATATTGGTATGATGCTTTCACTAGGAGTGGTAGCAATGTTCGCTGAAATATACAGTCGGTCAGAATTTACGTTGAGTTCTATTAAAGAACAAGATCATGAAGACGCTCATGGCTTTCACAGTCCTGTTCATAAGTCTTTGTCTCGCATAGAATTACCAAGCGTGTTGTTTTTCCTTGGAATTTTAATGGCTGTTGCGGCCTTAGAATCTCTCGGTATCTTATTCAAAGCAGCTGACGGCCTACAGGCGGCAATACCAAATACAAATGTTGTAGTGATGTTATTAGGGGTTGGATCGGCAGTTGTAGACAATGTGCCCTTGGTTGCGGCAAGTATCGGCATGTTTCAACAAGGTCAAGATCACCTCTTATGGCACTTTATTGCTTATTCTGCAGGAACTGGTGGCTCTATGCTCATTATTGGTTCAGCGGCGGGAGTTGTGGCAATGGGCATGGAAAAAATTGATTTCTTTTGGTATCTAAAAAATATTACATGGTTAGCAGCCTTAGGTTTTATCTCTGGAGCTGTTTATTTTATAATCTTATACGGAAGCCAAGTGTTAATCTAGTTTAACACCACAAGCTTTTCTGTAAACAGAACGCCATCACTAGAAGTAATTCGAATGATGTATAATCCTACTGCAAAATTTTCAATGTTTATATTGATTGAATTCTCTACCTGAGCAAAATTCTCTGTTTTCCTGATGTTACCGGCCAAATCAATAACATCTATCGTTATATTCTCATAAACCTGAAATGTAGGCGCTCGAATCGTGAAGAACTCTCGAACTGGATTACCTTCAAGGTGCCAATTGTTATTTATGCGACTAACAGATTCAATTTCAGTAGAGTCTTCACTGCCATTTTCGTCAAGGCTCATAATTCTGTAATAAGTTGTTCCAAACGGGATATTTTCATCAAGGTAATCATAACTTGTAGGATTTGAGTCATCACCCATGGCCGATAAATTATCGAGGTTTATCCAGTTCTCAGAATCCACCGAGGTTTGCACAACGAAATGTGATACATCAATCTCACTGAGTGTCGTCCAATCTAGCCGCGCGTTATTTCCAACAAGCGTCGCTGTGAAATCTCCCCACTTAATTGGGAGCAATACAGCGGTTGCTTCTAAAGAGGCAAACGCATCAAACTTACCTGTGCCCCACTCTGGGTTATTGGTATCGCCGGTGAATTCATCTTTCTTCGCAAAATCAAGCACGGCTGATTTTATTTCATCGCAGCTCAATTGTCTATTTCGCTCTAATAATAATGCGATGCCACCTGCAACGCCGGGAGCGGACATTGATGTGCCTTGTTTGTGTTCATGCAAGCCATCAGGATAGAAACGACCAATAGTGCCATTCGACACATGATGCTGAATGTAGTCTTGGTTTGCTGCAGACGTCACGAAAGAGCCAGGTGAAGCAATGTCAGGCTTTAGTGAACCATCTCTATTAGGGCCGATACTTGAGGTTGCTCTTTTGTCATGGAGGGTGTAGGCATGCGTGTTCACAACACCGTTAAAATTTTCTGTTTCTACATCTCCAACGTAGTTTGCCACTGTGATCACATTTGGGCTTGCTCCAAAATATCCTACAATGTTTTGTTCCCTGTCAGGGGTAACATAAGCGTCTTCCTCAGTAAAGCTGGATGATAGTTGTCCTATTCGAACAATTGGCGAGCTTCTTGTTAAACTCCCGGAATAAATGTCGAACATACCAGCACCTGACGAAGTAAACCTCCAATAATGATTGGTGAAGACTTGATCAATATATA
>ENA-ORXM01004208-ORXM01004208.1-marine-metagenome-genome-assembly--contig:-NODE-4208-length-12994-cov-3.606255_pt1 | contig 12994 bp, 10 predicted proteins | sample MGYA00237867_ERZ511480 | MGnify/ENA primary metagenome ERZ511480 (study PRJEB26309, sample SAMN06266103) | marine metagenome | isolation source: Algal blade | place: United Kingdom:Sidmouth, United... | reverse complement strand
CGTTGACGAGGTAGCGCAGGAGCGGCGCCTCGCGGAAGGCGGTGCGGGAGTTGTAGACGACCGGGCGGCCGAGCCAGTCCGCCTCGCTCCCGCCGAGCGCGACGCAGTAGGTGTCGACGAACGGCGCCTGAGCGCCGAGGAAGCCCCCGCCGCCGGTCATGATCTCGCTCGGGCTCTTCAGCGAGTAGGAGAGCATCAGGTAGAACGGCAGCAGCACGACCAGCGACAGCGCGATCAGCGCGACGTGACGCAGCGTCTCGACGACGGTGAACGGCGTGCCGAAGGGTGCGGCGGTGGGCGCCTTCGCGGACGCGTCGACGGACGTGTTGGCGGACGCGCTGACGGACGCCTCGGCGGACGAGCTGATCCGCGCGACTCGTGTCGTCGCCGGCGGCGGCGCCTGGATCGATCCCGAGACCGCCGGACGGGTCGTCGACGGCTTCCGCCGCCATCGTCCGGACGGCGCACCCGAGGCGGCGCGACTCGCATCGCTGACCGAGCGCGAGCGCGAGGTGCTGGTGCTGATCGCCAAGGGGTACCTGAACGGCGAGATCGCCGAGCGACTCCACGTCGGCGAGGCGACGGTGAAGACGCACGTCTCGCGCGTGTTCGCGAAGCTCGAGGCGCGTGATAGGGCCGCGGCGATCGTGTTCTCCTACGAAAGCGGTATCGTGGTCCCCGGGGAGCGCGATCGGACGTAGCGCGGCGCCTCTTCGAACGTCAGAGAAACGGTTCGCCGGCCAGCGCCTGTCGGTAGATCGCGAGGACGAAGGCGACGTAGGCGAGCGTCACGAGTGCCACCCTCGGGAGAGGGCCGACGAACGGTAACGCCGGCCATCGCGCCGACGCGGCGAGCGGCACCAGCTGCATCGCGTGGAGCGCGAAGAAGTGCGCGACGCGAAGATCGCCGCCGTCACGCGACCAGCCGAGCAGGGGCACGCCGGCGGCGTCCGAGCGCGTACCGCCGATCCAGTGCGAATCCATCGACGAGAGCTCACCGGCGATGATCACCGTCAGCACGAAGCTCGTGACGAGTCCCGCGATCACCGCCGCGCGAAGGGGCGGGGCGATCGTGTGCCGAGTTTGTCGCGCGATCAGCGCCGCGTAGAACAGCGTCGCCGAGGTCAGCGTCACCGCGAGCACGCCCATCAGGGGGTAGAGCGTCGCGAACACCGGATGGCTGCGGTTGAAGTGCGATGGCTGGCCGACGGCGGCCGCCGCCGAAATCCAGGCGAGCTCGACGACGGTACAGGCGACGATCAGGGCGGTGAACAGCCGGTACCAGGGACGGTGTGTCCAGCGCCGCTCGATCCAGCCGGCGTACCAACAGAGCGTGCCGAGATAGATGGCGATCGCGACGTGGAACTTGATCGGCTTGACCCAGAGGCTGACGCCGCCGACGGTGCGTTCGTCGAGCCGTGCGAGCAGTAGCAGTGGCGGGACGCAGAGAAGGGCGATCAGCGCCGTCCGGGCGAGCGTCCGCTCCCGTGAGTACCAGTCGGCGACGAGGCGCGTGGTGGGAGCGGTGGTGAGCGCCGGTGGGGGGGGAATCATCATGGGTGTCACCATGGCACGGTAACGCGGCACGGTAGTCCGTCCCGGGGATGATTCTCGCTCGTGCCGAGGGCTGGTTCTCGCGCGCCCGGAGCGCGGGAGGCGAGAGGCTTGATCGGGGTTCGGCTTCAACGCTCGCGAACGTCCTCCGCGGTGGAGGGATCGAGCGCGAACTCCGCGATGTCGTCCAGCACGCCGTCGGCGAACGCGTCCTCGCCCATGAGTCCGAGCTTCAGGAGAAAGGCGAATCCCGGGTCCTGACCGTCGAAGTGTTCGACGCGCAGCAGTCCGTGGGCCGCGTCGGCGTAGGTCTCGACGTGCAGCGACGCCCGTGGCGGCGTCGGCACGAGCCGTCGGTAGGTCGCGCGCGACTCGTCCACATCGACGTTCGCGTCACGATCGCCGAACAGCGCGAGCACCGGCTGATCGATGCGGGCAAGCGCCTCGCTCGCGTCGGCGTCGATATTCGTCCGCACGAAGCGGTAGCGATCGCTCGACATCGGATCGCAGCCCGAGGGCAGGATGCCGCGCCGACACTTTTCCCGTTCGTGGCGCAGGTAGTCATCGTAGTCGTGCGCGCCCTCGAACAGAGCGAAGCCCAGCCGGTTCTGCGCGAGTGCCGCCTCGACGGTCGCTGAGTCCCGGCCCTCGCGTTCGAGCCGGCGGCGGGTGAGATAGTCGCTCTGTCGCTTCCAGTGGATGGCGCCCGAGACCAGTATCAGGAAGTCGGAGCTGCCCCCGCTCGCGGCGACCTCGGGCAGTACCCAGCCCGCCTGACTGAACCCGATCAGTCCGATGGAGGAGAAGTCGACCCCGGCGACCGACGAGCGGAGGTGTGCGACGGCATCGACGACTTCCTGCGCTCGCTCCTCCATGCTCTGGTGAAGCCAATTGCCGCTCGAGGCGCCCACTCCCGGCTTGTCCCAGGCGGCGCTCGCGATGCCGCGTCGCGCCAGATGGTTCCAGATCGGCGCGTAGTAGCCGTACGCGTCCGCCGGCAGGGCCCCGTCGCCGTGCACGAACACCAGCAGCGGTGGCGGCCGACCCTCCGGCGAACGCGGCAGGTTCAGCGTGGCGGCCAGGGTGTTGCCGCCGCTCTCGAAGAGGAAGGCGCGGCTGTCGCGGCTCGCGCCTGGATGCGAAAATCCGAGACAGCCGGAGAGCAACAGCGCCGCGACGAGCAGGACGCTCCGGAATCCGACCCGACCGCACGAGCTTGGCGTGACTCCGCTCATCCGCTGCCCCTCAGTAGGCCCGGTACAGCACACCGACGCTGAGCGTGCTCGGCTCGCCGATCACGGTCAGCGGGCTGTCGTCGAGCAGCTCGTCGAGCACGCGGATCCGCAGCGAGTGGAAGAGGCCCCAGTCGGGACCGAGGCGATAGTTCAGCGAGTAACCGACGCCCACGCCGAGCGTCGGCTCGTCCACCTCGAAAGCCGGGCGAGCGGTGCTGGTCTCGTCCTCGTCGACACCGTAGTAGTAGTCACCGTTGGCCTCGTCCCGGTACGTGGCGAAGAGGCCTGGGGAGAAGGTGAGCGTGTCGAGCCGCAGCGGGAGCTCGTAGCGAGCCCGCACGCTGTAGCCGTCGTGCGCGCCCTCCAGGTCCGCGTTCGCACCGATTTCGACGGTGCCCCATTCGCCACCGGCGATCAGCTTCAGACCGCCCTCGAGCGTGGGTTCGCGATCCTCCAGATCGGCCAGGTGCGTCTCGTCCCTGACCTCGAAGCCGTCGGCGGGCAACTCGAGCAGGGCGGCGAGTCCCCAGTACCCGCCGCCGCTCTCGCTCCCGAGTAGGTAGTAGCCGAGCTCGGGGAAGTCGACGTAGAGCCGCCCGTAGCTCGCGTAGAGCACGGGATAGCCCGCGGACTGACTCTCCGTGCTGAACTCGGTCTCGCCCTCGGTGAAGCTGCCTCCGAGCAACAGGCACGGGGCGTTCCCACGCTCGCCGACGACGCGATCCCGCTCGCTCGTGCGCTCGTCGCACAGCCCGCCGTCCGCCGCCGCGGCGGAATCGAAGGCGAACAACGCCGCGAGTGCTGCTGCCGTGGTTCTGACGATCATGGCGAGTACCTCGACGGAGGTCCTCATCCGGCGCCGAAGCGGGACGATCGCGCGCTGCATTCCCCCCGCTTCCGAGCCCATGCGTGCCGGGTAGCGGATCACGAGCAGCACCGGCGACGACGCGATCTGGGGCGCGGAGGGCTGGCTCGGGGCTCGGGACACGGCGGCCGCGGTAACGGTCGGAGGAGGAGGAGGGTGATTTTATAAAGCGGATAACCGTTCTCATAATGGATCGGCTTTCCCTCGTTTGTCAACTCCAGCAAGATCATCCCTTGCCGCCTTGCCGCCTTGCCGCCTTGCCGCCTTGCTGTCGGAGCCCCCGTGCGCACCAAAGACGAAGCCCTCCATCGCCGACGCCGCCACCAGATCCTGACGGCGGCCGCCGCCTGCTTCGCCGAGCGCGGCGTGCACCGCAGCACGATGCAGCAGATCTGCGAGGCGTCGGGCGTGAGCGCCGGAGCGCTGTACCGCTACTTCCCGAGCAAGGACTCGATCGTGGTGGCCCTCGTCGAGGCCGAGCGGGCCGAGAACCGCGAGTTGGTCGAGCACCTCGACGCCTCGCCCGACGTGATCGCGGGATTGCGCAGCGTCGCCTCCGCGCTCGTGGCGGCGTTGATGGACGAGCGCTACGGGCGGCTGTCGCTGGAGATCGGGGCGGAGGCGGCGCGCAACCCCGCCGCGGCCGCGGCGATCTCGGCGAGCGATACGGAGCTCAGGCTGGCACTGTGCGCGGCGCTCGAGCGCGGGCAGCGCGACGGGGCGGTCGAGGCGAGCCTCGACGTCGAGGCGAGCGCCTTCCTGCTGATGTCGCTGTTCGACGGCATGGCCGGACGCGCCTCCTTCTCGGTAGCGCCCTCGAAGAGGCGGCTGGTCGCCGCGTTCCGCGGGCTGGTGGTGCGTCTGCTCGCCCCGCGGGAGCCCTGATGCCGAACCCGCCCCCAGGTGTTCTGGCTAGGCCGGCCCCGTCCTTGGGCGGCCAGGGGAGGGTGGTTGCCTCGAGCCCCGCGCTCTGCAGCCGAGTGGCTCAGGAAGATCAGCGACACTGCCGGGAATTCGCTCGAGCGACCGCAGACAGGTTCGCTCTTTCACTCTACCCTCACTCGGCCGGGTCTGGCCTATCGAGCCGCTGTCGCCGATCGATGACTCAGCTGTCCCGGCCAACGATGGGCCCCGCTGCGGCAGGACCGACGGCGTCTCCGCCCGTAGGGGCGAATTTGCGGAGACCATCCCTGAGCCGTCGGCGCAGCAAGATGCTGCGGAGTTGAACGAGAAGGACAGCGACTGAAACGGACCTATCGACGATGAACCAGAGGACCCCATCCGCAGCCGACGACCTCGAGACCCGGAAGGGTTTCCGCAGTGCTCCCTATCGCATCGCCTCCCCCTCCCCTGTCTTCACCGTCGGCGTGACGGGTCATCGCGCCCTGCATGGGTCAGAGGATGCCGAGCGGCTCGAAGCACGGGTCGTGGAGCTCCTCGAGAACCTTCGTGGCCTGTGTCGCGAGCACGTCCCAAGCACCCGATGCCGTCTGCTCTCGGCGCTGGCTACCGGGGCGGACCAGATCGCCGCGTCGGCCGCGGTGCAGGAGAACGAGCGGGACGAGAGCGAGAAGCGCTGGTGCCTGCACGCGATTCTGCCCTTTGCTCGCGAGGACTACCGCGCGACGCTGAACGACGGGCTGAACGGCGCCGACACGGCGGACGTTGCCGACCAGAGCCAGCCGCGCTTCGACATGCTTCTCGAGCATACCGATCGCGTGCTCGAGCTCGCCGACTGGTCGCTGCCACGCGAGGCGGACGCCTCGGCGCGTGCGGCCTACTGGAAGAACCGGCGGCTCCATACGCTCGGGGAGATGCTGGTGCGCCAGTCCGACGTGCTGCTCGCCATCTGGCGGGGCACGCCGCCGGCGGGCATCGGTGGCACTGCCGACGTCATGGCCATCGCGTTGCGCCAGCGGATACCGGTCATTCGGATCGATCCGGACACGGGCCTGCTGTCACTCGTGTTGCCCGACGCCGGAATCGACGATCCGTTGCATCTGCCGACCGATGCGACGGCCGGGCACTTATCGGCTGACGAGCAGCAGGAGGAACTGCAAGGGGCGTTGGAGGAGCTCGTCGCTCGCGTGCTTCGCCCGCCCGTCGCACACGGTACCACCGAGCATTCGGAGCGCTCGGATACTCCTGGTTCGCACGATACCGTCACGCAGAGTGTTGCCGAACAACCGAAGCCTTCGGATACCCCCGACTCGCTCGACGCGCTGCTCGGTCTGAATCGCTGGCAGGACAAGAGCGAGCAAGCCGCTGCCACCACGCTCTGGTCGATCTACTCGTGGTTCGAACGGGCGGTGCTGCCGGGACGACGGGCGGATGGGACACGGGTCGGGCGTCCGCCGCTGCGGCTTCGCGTGGACTACCTCTCCGACGTATGGTGCCCACCCGATCACGAGCGCGCCCCGCACCTCGATGCGACGGACGAGACGCTCGGGCCGACGATGCATGCGGCCGACGCGATCGCGACGGCCCGCGGCCACGCCTATCGCTCGAGCTACGTGATCACCTTCCTCGGGGCCGTGCTCGCCGTGTGGCTCGGTCTCCTCGGCCTGTTCTCCGCACACAAGTGGTTCTTCGTAGGCGCCGAGCTCCTCGTGCTGATCGTGTTGCTGTGGCTCTACGGCCTCGCGCGGAGGAAGGCGTGGCACCGACGCTGGCTCAACGCCCGTCATCTGGCCGAGAGCCTGCGCGCCCTGCGCCCCCTCGCTTGGCTCGGCCTGGCGGGGCGTCGCGTCACCGGAGCGCGCGCTCGGTGGACCGCGTGGCTGAGCAACGCGGTCGTGGCGCAGTGCGGCATTCCTCATGGGAGGCTGACGCCCGGCGCGCTCGCCGACATCGCGTGCGAGCTCCGCTGGCATGTCGACGACCAAAAGGCCTACCATCGAGGCAATCACGTGCGCCTCGAGACACTGCATCACCGGCTCGACACGATCGGCCGGGGGTGCCTGTACGTGGCGATGATCACCGCGGCGCTCTACGTGGTGTTCTTCGATCCCTGGCACTGTTTCGGCGCGGCCTGGTGCACGGACGAGCGGCTGCAGGGCGTCAAGTACGTCGTGACGGTCATCGGCGCCGGTCTGCCGCTGCTCGCCGCGGCACTCGCCGGCATTCGTTATCAGGGGGACTTCGAGCGCTTCGGCAAGCGCTCGCACGACACGCTCGAGGCGCTCGACACGATCACGCGACGGCTCGACGATTTCGAACGCTGCGCGCGACGCACGACCTCGCCGGTCGATGCCGATACCCCGCCCCTGTTCGAGCGGCTCGCCTCGATCGTCATCGAGCTGGCCGAGATCTACGAGTCGGACCTCGAGGACTGGCGTTTCGTGTACGCCGCCCGCCCCAATCCGGATGTCGGATGAACGAGCGCCCAACAGCGCCGTCCGAGTGGGCGCAGCACGAGCCTCTGGGCATCGCCGATGCCACGCCGCCGGACGTGGCACCGGCGGTCGATAGGGGGCGGACAGCGGCGCCCGGGGCGGCACGACGGATGGCGATGCGCGAGGATCGCGATCGATGAACGCTCGGCCCCGTGCGTCGACCATCGTGCTGGTGGTCGCGGTGCTCGTATGCCTCCTCTTCGGGCTCTGGGGCTGGTCGATGCAGGGCGGCGCGCTCGGGCTTAGCCCGGGCGACGTGTTCTACCGTTCGCTGTCGGCACTGTGGCTGTCGGATCTGTTCCAGAGTGGCGCCCACTGGGGACACGACCCACGCGTCGAGATCGCCCGCTGGGCCGGACTGATCGCCTTCGCGATCGGCGCGACCAAGACGCTGATCGCGCTGCTCTCCGATCGTTGGGAAACGCTACGTGCCCGCCGTCGGCGCGGCCACGCGGTGGTGATCGGGCACGCGCCGCTCGCCACGAGCCTCGTGCACGGCGCCCTCGAGCGGGGTCTGGTGGTGCATTGGCTTTCGCCGTCTGCCGAGGCGATCGACGCGGCGCACCGACGGCTGTACTGCGCGAACGAGCCGTTCACGGTACCCGGTGCGCTCGAGCTCGGCCTCGTACACGCCACGTGGGTGGCCATCGCCGTCGACGAGGACGCCCGCGCGCTCGCCATGGCCCGACGGATCCGGCAGGTGCTGCCGGGTTCCGAGCGGCCGGCACTGCTCGCGAGCGTACGCTCGCCGTGGCTCGCGCTGCACGTCGACACGCTCGAAGGGACCGACGGTATCGCGCTGTTCTCCGAAGCGCAGATGGCCGTACGGCGTCTCCAGCGGCGGCATCCGCCGTTCCTGATTGCTCGGACGCTCGGGCACGCGCGCCTCCACAGCGTCATCGTCGGCTTCGGCGCGTACGGGGAGGCGGTACTGATCGAGACGCTGCTCTCGTCGCTGACGAGCGAGCTCGCGTGTCCACTGTTCACGATCGTCGACCCCGAGGCCGATCGCGTCAGCCAGCACCTCGCCCTGCGCTACCCCGAGCTCGAGGAGAGTGCCGAAATCCGGGTCGTCGCCGGTGCGATCGAAGGCGCCGGGGCGAACGTCGCGCCCTCGTCGCTGCACGCGATCGGCGAGGTCGCGCCCGTGAGTAGCTACCACGTGTGCCTCTCGGACGAAGACCGCGCCCTATCGGTCGCGCTCGCGCTCCGAGCACTGGCACAACGTGAACGCCGGAGTGAGGGGCCGATCCACGTACGCCTGTCGAACGCCGGGACCCTGCCGTCACCGCCTCCCGGCGCGTCGCGGCTCGAGGCCGGTCACCTGGTACCGTTCGGACTGCTCGATCAGCTCCTGCTCGAGACCGGTCTGTTCGACACGGACACCGATCACTTGGCTCGGCAATTCCACGAGGCCTACCGCCGTGTGGCCGCGCCCGAGAAGCGGGCCAACGTGCCGTGGGCGGATCTGCCTGAGGACCTGCGCGACAGCAACCGCAGGCTCGTGGCGCACATCCCGGCCAAACTCTCGAGCGCGGGCATCGACGTCGAGGCGTGGCTCGCGGGCGCGACGGGGGACGTGCCCGACACGTGGCCGACGATCGACGCAGAGCCAGACGCTGCGACGCTCGAGGCGCTTGCCGTGCTCGAGCACGAGCGCTGGATGGCTGATCGACGCATCAACGGCTGGCAGCACGGCGCCGAGCGCGCCGACGGCCGTCGTCGTCATCCGGATCTCGTGCCGTTCGAGCGGCTGTCGGCGGACTCGCAAAGCTATGACCGAACGATGGTCGCCACGCTCGTGAAGGCACTGCGCGACGCCCCTACGAGTGAAGGTCAATGAGTTCGCCTGGAAAAATCGCGGCTCCTTTGAACGAAGCCTTGTTCCACTCATTCTCTTGATCACTTCCACGTTCGCGTCCGGGGCGACAGCGTCATCCTCCATGATGGAGCCTCGCGCGTCGAAGGCACGCGGCTCGAGTCTACAACTCGTCGGACGTTGACGAAACGAGGAGCCACTACCGACCCGAGTAGATGCCGAGCCGAACAGCGGCAACGGTGGATGCGCTGGTGCCGGCGAGCCTGATCACGATGATCCTCGGCAGACAGCTGCTCGACGTTCGACGCCGACGCTTTCGAGAGCAACTCGTTCTCCCGAGGGGCGGCCGTGCACGTCGACGAGCGGAATCAGCCGCACGCGACGCAACCGCTCCATCGGCTGCATCGGCTCTCGGGCGGCGCTGCCGCAACCTCTATCTCTGCCGAGCGATTCACAACTTTCCCGATCCGTGTCGGACGGAGGACGTTCCGCGCTCCCGTGTCCGTTATAGCGCACAGGGCATTGACGCCCCGTAACCGAGAACCGCCGATGAACCGACGTTTCACGAACACCGCGCTCGCTAGCGCGCTCTGTCTCACACTCACCGCCTGCGGCGACAGCGGAGGTGACGACAATCCGGCGAACCCGAGTGGCGGCGGCTTGGAAGGAAGCTGGTTGAGCAGTTGCGTCCCCGACGGCGAGGGTGAATTCGATACCACCCTGCTCGAGATCTCCGGAAGAGACTTGACGGTCACGGTCACCACCTTCGAAGACCCGACGTGCACGCGTCGGAGTATCGGGATCAGTTCTGACGGCAGCCTGACGCCGGGAGAGCAGGTGCCGATTCCGGGCGAAGCCCCGGCAACGGAAGTCACGATCCGCTACGGCTCGGTAGCGCTCACGCTGTTCGAGGAGCAGAGCGTGCAGAATTTCAACGCGGCGGCGGCCTGCGGCCGTACTGACTGGAGCGTTGGCGTCAGTTTCGACGTGATCGGTTGCGACCTTGGTACCGGACCGCTCGTTCTTCCGGACGAGTACAACATCTATCGTGTCGATGGTAATGTCCTGCTGTTGGGGGACATCGAGGCGGACGGCGCCGGAGAGACGCCGCAGACGCGACCGAGCACGCTGGATCGGAGCGAACCCTTCGTCCGCACGACCGCGGGCTGACGACCGGATCGGCGGAAACCGTCGCGGCAGGGGGTGTCCCAAACCGCGGCTGATCCAGAGAACTTGGTAGGTTGCATATGCGGCGAAACTGGCGACCGCGACCAGCCCGAACGAAGCGACTCGGCGTGGCATTCTGCTCCGCCGGTGTCGCTTCAGCCTGCTTGTTCCGCTAAAAGGCTCGGACCTGTAACGGACGTGTGCGGTGAGCGTTGAAAGCACCAGTGCCTGGACGCGACCCTCGCACCGCGACTGACTCGCGCATGCCACGTTCCGCCAGATCATGTACGGGCGCAGCTCGTGCGCCCAGCACAGCTGGCGACGATCCGGCGGCACGTCCGCAGAACAGGCGTAGCCGTCGGTTACCAGCACGCCACCGGAGTCTCCCAGCAGCCCTCGCGCGGCGATCTTCCGACCTCTGCCGCCGGCCGTGAAGTAGCTCGCCTCCTCGCTCGCGAGCGCCCACAGCCACCCCGAACCGCGACTCTCGTGCCGGTTGTTGACCGGGTGGGGTGGCTCGTCGGCATAGGCGACGGCGAAGCAGCGGTCGCTCTCGGGGGTGAACTGCGCGAAAAACCTCAGGACCGCTCGACTGGCCCGCTCGCGCTTGCGAAGCTCGCTGACGACATCGGTGTCGATCGGGAACACGATGACTGTCGTCGTCAGCCACCATCCTCGCAAAGCCCTCGTCCGTGCAAAGCCCTCGTCCGTTCCGACCCGTGGGATCTCGGTCAGCGCCTCGGCAAGAGTGCGCCGTCCGGGCCCTCGCAGCACCTGGTCGAGTGTGGCGCGGTCTCCTACAAGCGTGTCATCGGTCCAAGGCTTCAGGCGGTTCGGAATGCCGTGCAAGAGGCAGCGCAGCGAGCGCTTGGCGGCAAGATCCACCGGCCGATCGAACAGCTCGGCGACCCCCAACCGCTCGCACAGCTCGACCAAGCGCACCTGGTCGATCGGTCGATCGCCGATTCGGTGCTCCCGAGTCGTTGCCATGCGCCCCATTCCCGCATCCTCATGCTGTAGCGAGAACGTATCGACGCCTCAAAGCCGCGTCACGGCTGCCGCGGCTACGCTCCACTGACGCGCCGAATCATCGCTTCGAGCGGACCGCGACCGAGCCGTCTTCGCCAGAGCGAGCACCCCGCGATCACGATCGTGCCGATGCCGAAGCCGACCAGAACGGCACCGGGCATGCCGACCCGACCGCCCACGGCAAGCCCGTGGGCGCCGAAGATCCAGTCCGCGAGCGCGCCCTGGGCGACGTAGCCGGTCGCCGACAGGCATCCCGCGGCGGCGATCGGTCTCGCGCGCAGGCCGCGCTCGACCAGCAGGGCGACGGCGAGGGCATACAGCACCGCGAGCGAGGGGGCGGCGAGCGCGAGCATGCGTCTCGCGTGCCGTCGACCGAACGCGATGCCGCGGCGCTCGGCCGAGGCGAGGGCGGTGCCGAAGCTCCAGCCGAACAGGAGCGAGAACAGCACGAACGCATTGCCCTGCACCAGCAGCGCGACGGTGAACGTGCCGAGCGAGTCGAACGTCCCCGCGGGCAGGCTCGTCGGGTCGAGCCCCGCTTGCAAGGGCACGTTGACGAGGCCGATGCCGAGCAACGCGGTACCGCGTAACAGATCCGGCGCGGTGGCGCGGGCGCGCGACAACGGGGCATCGCGCGCGCGCTCGGACCAACCGGTGGTTGAGGGTGTGACAGGCTCATATTATTAAAGCGGACGACCATTCTCATAATGGAAGAACTGATCGAACCGATCAACTGTTGAGAGAGTCGTTCGTCCACTCGCATGAGGGGTGCGCTCGCGCCCGGAAGGACGGCGCCCAGCTGGCCGGGATCGCTGCCCTCATCGCGCTCCGTGCGATCTTCGAGTCGCACGCGACGGACGTAGACCACCGCCTCGCGTTGCCTCTCCCGTGTCGCTCGCGCGCCGGATCCTGCAGCGCGACGGATGGCGCTATTCTCGAGAAGCTGTGACGAGCGACGAACCGCGTTCCGCTACACAGCGCTCCGGCGCTCTCGCCGCCACGCCGGCCAGGCAGGTGTCCGGCCGAGTCTGCGGCGCCGGGCTCGGCGCCGAGCACCGCTCGGGCGGTCCCGCCACGCGGCCGGTCTCGTCAGCCGAGCCCGAGGTAGCGTCGGATCAGTCCGGCGTCGGCACGCACCTCGGCACCGGTGTGCGTGCCGCGCGCTGTACCGTGCTCGACGAAGGTGACCGCGTCGGAGATGTCGAGCACCTCGTCGAGACGTTGCTCGACGAGAAGCACGGCGACGCCGCTCGCGGCGAGCGCGCGGGCGGTCTCGCGGATCGTCTGCACCATCGACGGCTGCAGGCCCTCGGTCGGCTCGTCCATCAGCAGGAGGCGCGGACCGACGGCGAGGGCGCGTGCCGTCGCGAGCATCTGCTGCTCGCCGCCGGAAAGCGTGTCGGCACGCTGTGCGAGGCGCTCGCCTAGAACGGGGAAGCGCGCGAGGATCTCCTCTCGGATGGGGCGGGCGGTGCCCTCGCCGTTCGCCTCGGCGCCGGGCGCCCCGGCGGCGATGTCGAGGTTCTCGGCGACGCTGAGCGCGCCGAACAGACGCCGCCCCTGCGGGACATAGCCGATACCGAGACGCGGGCGCGCGTGGGCGGGCTCGGTGGTGATGTCGGCGCCCGCGAGCAGCAGCCGGCCCGCCCGTGGCCGAACGAGCCCCGCGATCGCGTGCAATAGCGTGCTCTTGCCGGCGCCGTTGCGCCCGGTCAGGCAGTGCACCGTGCCGGCCTCGACGGCGAGGGAGAAATCGCGGAGCACGACGACCTCGCCGTGTCCGGCGGTGAGGCCCTCGACGGCGAGCAGGTTCACCGGTGCGGGTGTCCGTCGGGCGCGGTGGAGCTTCGCGGCTCGGCGCCCAGCGTGTCGGCGAGGGGTGCGTCGTTCATCGGGATGCCGAGGTAGGCGTGCTGCACGTCGGCGTTCG